>Ga0187886_1000229_pt1 | contig 76194 bp, 69 predicted proteins | sample June2016WEW_20_1_FD_133001 | JGI IMG/M metagenome (GOLD analysis project Ga0187886, IMG submission 133001) | Peatland microbial communities from SPRUCE experiment site at the Marcell Experimental Forest, Minnesota, USA - June2016WEW_20_150 | ecosystem: Environmental > Terrestrial > Soil >... | reverse complement strand
TTATCCATATGAATTCATGATAGTATTTGTTAAAAGCGTATCGGAAGTTGAGCAGCTTGCACCAATGACCCTTCATAACCTGATGGCCGATGGTGTCTTGTGGTTCTGTTATCCTAAAAAAACTTCAAAAAAATATAGTTCTGATATAGACCGCGACCACGGATGGAAAGTTCTAAATGATTCTGGTCTTCATGGTATCCAAATAGTTGGTATCGATGAAGACTGGTCCGCATTAAGGTTCAGGAATATCAAATATATCAAGTCAACCTCAGGAAGGTTTACAAAATAAATTCGGAATTGGTTACGCCTAGCTCGCTTTGCTCGGTTCGGATTTTCGATTTCGGATTTGAATCCGTAATCCGAAATCTTTTTAAGATGATAAAAACTATTAAAATAGAAACTCCTCTTGGAGAGATGATCGCAGGTGCAACTAATGAAGGTGTATGTCTTCTTGAGTTCTGCGACAGAAGAATGTTACCAACTGAATACAAAGACCTTGCAAGATTTCTAAAAACAACTCTGGAAGATGGTGAAAACAGACATATTAAAACGCTTAGAAAACAGTTAAAAGAATATTTCAACGGCAAGAGGAAAGAATTCACTATCCCTCTTGTTACCCCGGGGACTGAATTTCAACAAGCAGTATGGAAAGAATTGCAGAATATTCGATATGGGTCTACAAAGTCGTACCAGGATCAGGCTATCGCTTTGAACAGGCCAGATTCGATCCGTGCCGTAGCAAATGCAAATGGAATGAACAGAATTTCTATTATTATTCCGTGTCACAGGGTTATCGGTTCCAAGGGACAACTCACAGGCTATGGAGGAGGACTGAAAAGGAAGAAGTGGCTGCTGGATCACGAAAAAAAATACTCCGGGAAACCAATTGATCTCTCATTATTCTGATATATTTTTACAAACAAATACATAACTTAATCTGGTATAAAATGAAAACCTTCTTTTTTCAAAAGAACTTCCTGTTCCTGATGTTTCTTTCATTAATAATCCTTCTTACGGGATGTGCCCAGAATGAGGTTGTTAAACAATGTTTGACCGGACATACTTACGGCTTTCTAGGCGGTTTGTGGCACGGATTCATTGCTCCTTTCGATTTTATCGGGATGCTGTTTAATGAAAAGATTACAATGTATGCACAGAACAATAATGGCGGGTTATATGCTCTGGGGTTTCTTCTTGGCAGCGGTGGCTGGGGATTCTTTGGGAGCAAAGGGGCAAATAAAGTAAGAAGCAGCCGGGTCCATGTACAGTCTCAGAGATTTGATAATGCTGAAATAGTAGAATAAGCTAAATCAAACTACAGATTATGAATAAGAAGATTGTAATTATAGGAGGCGGAGTAGCCGGACTCTCTGCAGGAATATATGCAAGGCTCAATGGATTTGATACCGAGATTATCGAAATGCATACCATAACTGGAGGCCAATGTACAGCCTGGGAAAGGAAGGGTTACCGATTTGACTATTGTCTTCACTGGCTGGTCGGAACCAGAAGCGGTCCCTTCCATGATATCTGGCTTGAGACTAATGTAATTAATGATCAGGTCAAAATAATTGATCACGAAATACATACAAAAATATTTGCAGAAGATGGAACGGATTTTACTGTTTATACTAATATCGATAGGTGGGAAAAATACCTTTGTGAAATAGCCCCGGAAGATACAAAAGGTATCATGAAAATGTGTAATGATATGAGGAAGACATCGGTTCTCGAACCGTATTCAAATCCACCTGAATTGCGTAGATTGGGAGATAAAATAACTTCATTGTTCAAAATTCTACCTGTCATTATATTGTTTATGAAATATGGGAAAAAGACATTTAAAGAATACATAAATCAGTTTGATTTTAAAAATCCCAGATTAGCCCTCTTTTTTGATAACCTTTTTTCAACACGCGACTTTTCTGCACTGGCTTTTATCATGATGCTCGCCTGGTTCCATAAAAAAAATGCCGGTTACCTGCTGGGAGGATCTAAACCAATGGCTCAAAGAATGACAGAAAAATACCTTAATCTTTCAGGAATTCTTTCAACACAGAAAAAAGTAGAAAAAATCATTGTGGAAGATAATATTGCGCAAGGAGTATTACTGGATGATGGCTCAAAAATTTTAGCTGACTATGTAATAAGCGCAGCGGATGGTCATTCAACAATTTTTGAAATGCTCGATGGGAAATACCTGTCTGAAAAAATAAAAGAAGCATACAATTCATGGGAACTTTTTAACCCGATTGTACAGGTTTCTTTTGGCATTAACTCTGAGATAAGGACAGATTTCCCGGTTCAATCATGGCTTTCAAAAAATATCAAAATAGGCATGACAAAAACCGACCAGGGATTTTCAGTAATGAACTATTGCTTTGACCCTTCCATGGCTCCTCCCGGAAAAACAGTAATTGTGATCCGTTATGAAAGTCAATGGGACTTATGGAAAGATCTTAAAGGGGAAGAGTACGTGAAAGAAAAACAACAAATAGAAAATGACGCCAGATTGTTGTTAGAAAAACATTTTCCTGGTATATCCGGAAAAATTGAAGTTGTTGACGTAGCAACACCTGTAACCGATGTAAGGTACACAGGAGTATGGAAAGGTTCGTATGAGGGTTTTCTACCTTCAAGTAAAAATCTGATGAGTAATCTTAAACCGACATTGCCAGGGTTAAATGGATTTTATATGGCTGGACAATGGCTTGCTCCGGGAGGAGGCCTCCCTCCTGCCGGTCAGACCGGGAAATGGGCAATACAACTGATATGTAAAAAAGAAAAGAAAACATTCACTACCAAATGACTTTTTGTTGGGCAGAGAATTAGATATTGAGAGTCTGTTTTAAAAAGGAATCCATGAAATGACAAAAAATGCCAATTCGCAATAACAATCTTGGTAAATTCTTTGGTCCATCCTCAAGTTATATGGGGTATGTATTCATCATTTGTGGCATTGTTGCCGCTAGTTATTCCTTGTTGGCGCTCACATTGCTCATACCCGGATTTTTTATGGCTTTTACATACAACGGAACCATAATAGATGTTGACAAAAAGAGGTTAAAACCTTATACGACATTATTTGGGATTTTCATAACCGGAAAATGGATTGATGCGGACCAGTTCACAAGATTCAGCATAATAAAGGCAACAAAAAAATACACCTCCTATAGTCGTGCTAACGTGAGATTTGATATGGATGTTTCAAATATCGAATTATTAATAATTAACAGGAATGGTACAAAAAAAGTTATTCTGAATAAATATACCAGTTTTGAGGATGCACATAAGGAAATGGAGGAGCTTAGTAGTATAATTTTACCAAATAATTTATTTTCTGAAACCCAACAATAATTGATGATACATATTATTGATGAAATAGTTAAGAGGCACCTTATCCCTGAAGAAAATCATATATATGGTTTTTCTGATCTGACAGGACTGCTGCAAAAAAAATTCATTGGATTTAATTATGGAATTTCAATCGGACGTAAACTTGATTATGAAATTGTCGATAAAGTAATTAAGGGCCCTACACAGGAATACTACTCTCATTACAGACGGATCAATGAAGATCTTGCCATTCTGATTAAAAAAATCTCAGCGGATCTGAATAAAAACGATATTGAAACATTAAACATTGATCCAACAGTTTCAACTTCCGAACTTGACTCAATTTATTTTAAAACCCTTCGCACAGATCTTTCCCATAAAATGGTGGGAACCAGGGCCGGCCTTGGGTGGATTGGTAAAACTGATCTCTTCATCTCAAAAGAATTCGGACCTAGATTGCGTCTTGTTTCAATCCTTTTAAAAACACCAATTAAATCAAAACTAAAGGCTGTAGATACCAGCCGCTGCGGAACATGCAGTATCTGTGTTGATATTTGTCCGGCAAAGGCAGCTAATGGAAAGCTCTGGGATATAACGGTTGACCGAGAAGAGTTTTTTGATCCCTGGAAATGCCGCGATCAGTGTGCCGAATTTGGAAGGAAAAGACTAGGAATCGATGCCAGGATTTGCGGTATCTGTGTTGCTGCGTGTCCGATTGGTCAGAAAAATGCATAACCTGACTATCTCAACTATTTTAGCAACTATTTGTTATGTAATTAAAAATCTTTATGAATAGTAATATAAAATCGATAGAGGCAATTCTGCCACCGCCACATTTTCACATGGTTGGTGATGGATTCAGAGTTCATAATTTTTTCCCTTCACAACCAAAAATAGGACTGGATGGAATGAGTCCGTTTTTCCTGATGGATTATGGCTCAAAATGGTTAGTCCCTCCTTCGGACATTCCAAAAGGTATCGGAGTTCATCCGCACAGGGGATTTGAAACCGTCACAATTGCTTATCATGGTAAGGTTGCACATCACGACAGTGCGGGCAATAGTGGTGTCATCAGAGAAGGAGATGTACAATGGATGACTGCCGGATCGGGGGTCTTGCATAATGAGTATCATGAAAAGGAATTCAGCAGGAAAGGGGGTATATTACAGATGGTTCAGTTATGGGTCAATCTTCCGGCAAAATTTAAAATGACTCCTGCAAAATATCAGGCAATCGAGAATAAAGACATGACAAAGTTTTTATTGGCCGATGGGAAAAGCAGTATTGAACTTATTGCAGGTGACTATAATGGCATGAAGGGACCTGCATTTACATTCTCTCCCGTAAACCTTTTTAATGCAAAACTTATCAAGGGTTCTAAAGCCGGTTTCAGTTTCAATAAAAACTATAATACAGGTATGCTGGTTATTGAAGGTGAGGTTAAAATCAATGATTCCAAAACTGCCCCCGAAAATCATTTTGTCCTATTCGGACATGACGGAGAAGATATTGTAATCGAAGCTGTTGAAAAGAGCGTGATACTTATACTTAGCGGAGAACCAATTCATGAACCAATTGCATCATATGGCCCGTTTGTTATGAATACGGAAGCTGAAATAAAACAGGCCTACGAGGATTATAACAATGGAAAATTTGGTTATCTTGAGGACTGATTTTAAATTATTTATATCACTATGACACAGTTCATTAAATCGCCGTCAATAATAAAAGCTGCCGGCAACAAGGAAAAAATAATAAAGGAGTTTTTCGGTCACGTGAACAGCAAAACAGCTGAAGTCAGTATAGCTCATATGAAAAGCCCTGCAGGGTGGGAAGAACCAGGTCAATGTCCTAAATTCAATGAATATACGGTTGTTTTAAAAGGGAAACTTAAGATTACGACAAAAACAGATGAGTTCCTTATAACTGAAGGTCAGGGAATTATGACTGCAAAAGATGAATGGGTAAAGTACAGCACTCCTTTTGAAGGTGGGGCTGAATATATTTCAGTTTGCCTGCCTGCATTCTCACCTGAAATGGTTCATAGAGATGACCTGAATTATTATTGAATATGATGCTTTCAAAAATTCTCCAGCAGATTTTCGTATAGGCATTATCAACACTGTGGTTCTTTGTGATCCCGATAGTCATCGGGACTCTGTGGCTCTCTGTGTAACTAAAAAAGTGAGAACTGACACGGAGGTACATAGAGGGGTAATAAAGATAATTATCCATAACCGGAACTGATACAAATCATCATTTCCTGGCACTGAAAATCAGTACATTTGAAAAAAATTCAGATGGAAACAAAAATTATATGCCCCTCATGTATGGTGACAATGAGACTGGTTAAGAGCGAGGACCTTAACCATCACGGAACACTCTTTGCCGGACGCACAGCTGAATGGTTTGTAGAATCAGGTTTTATTGCTGCAGCATCACTGTTAAATCCTCAAAACATCGTTTGTCTCAAGATTCACGGCATGTTCTTCACAAAACCTGCCAGATCGGGAGATGTTCTGAAGTTTTCTTCCAAGGTTGTTTTTGCAGGCAAAACAAGTCTTACATCATATGTCCATGTTGATAAAAAGGGAATCGATGAACCCCTGGTGGATGGATTTGTGACATTCATTCATGTTGATGAAGAGACCAGACCCTCTCCTCACTTCCTCGAGATAAATCCGATAACTGAGGAAGATAAAAATCTTTATCAAACCGCGAAGAACCTAAGGGGAAAATAAAAATCAATTTTAAACTAATATCAAGGTCAATGTTCAGAAATGCGATTGTTCTTAGCCCAAGTTGCACAATTATTGATGCCATTACATCTTCCAGTATCGGAAAACCTTTTTATCCCCTGGCACTTGAACAGCATTCAAAATATGTTGAGACACTCGAACTGTTAGGATTAGAGGTTAAAATTCTTGCAGAAAAAGATTTGTTTCCTGATTCAACATTTATTGAGGACGTTGCCTTATGTACCCCGGTATGTGCAGTGATAACCCGTCCGGGTGCTGTATCAAGACGAGGTGAAATAGCAGGTATGAGACGCGTTCTTGAGGAATATTACAATACAATCGAAGAGATCATCTTCCCGGCAACTCTTGAAGCCGGAGATGTGATGATGGTTGGCAATCATTATTTTATAGGCATTTCAAGCCGGACAAATCTTGATGGCGCAAATCAACTGATTAAAATCCTGAATAAACATAAGATGACAGGATCGAAGGTTCCTTTGAAAAAAATACTTCATCTGAAATCCGCGGTCTCCTATCTTGAAAACAATAATATGCTGGTTTGCGGTGAATTAATTAATTATGAAGGATTTTCAGCATATAACAGGATCCAAATTGATGAGGATGAAAGTTATGCTGCGAACTCATTGTGGATAAATGGCAAAGTACTAGTTCCTGATGGGTTTCCAAAAACAAGAAAAAAAATTGAGAAGGCAGAGTATGAAACTATTGCTCTGAACGTTTCTGAGTTCAGGAAAGTTGATGGCGGTTTAAGTTGCTTATCTTTAAGATTTTGAGATAAGAATTATAAATATTGAGAAAAATATTTGAAACCCTATTTATTTCGCTTCCCAGACAATACAGAAAAACCAAAACGACCCGGAATCAGGTTTTCTTCCCGTTTTTTCTGGCCTTGATTATGAGGTAAATAACAAATATCACTCCGACTCCAAGTAAAATATGTCCGATATATGGGAAGATCTGTTCCCTGATTGCATATAAATAATATCCGATAATTGCAAGTATAATGTTCCACAACCCTGCTCCGATTAAAGTGTATAGCATAAAATCGCGGAGACTCATTTTTGCCAGCCCGGCAGGAATCGAAATCAGGTGCCGGACCCCGGGTACCAGACGACCTATGAATGTTGATGCTTTTCCATTCCTGATAAAATAATCTTCTGCATGCATAACTTTCTCCTTTGATAAAAGGAATAGTTTCCCCAGTCTTGAGTCGGCAAATTTGTAAACCAGTGGACGCCCGAGCCAATATGCAAGGGTATAGTTGATTAAGGAACCGGAAAGAGCCCCCATGGTGCCGGAAAGAACAACAAAAAAAACATTCAGATCACCTTGTCCGGCCTTGTAAGCAGCGAAAGGAATCACAACCTCTGATGGCAGAGGGAGAAAGGTGCTTTCAATTGCCATCAGCAGCGCAATAGTGAAATAATTCAGATTAGCCATATACCAATCGAAAAGCGTCTGAAAAAATGCCATATTCTGTTTTCTTTATTTAAGTTCGAGTAAAACCACTGATTTTGAAGGCAATACAATATTCAGGATATCCCCTTGTTTTTTTGCACCATCAAATTTTACAATTTTAATTGTGCCCGGGGTTTCAAATGTGTTGATATCCGTGATCTTTGCAGAAGTAAGAACCTCGCCGGTAACTGTTGACCATTTGACCTGATTAAAGGTTGTGCTCAGTGTTATGGTTTTATTGGGATCAATATTAACCAATGTAATATGGACAGCTCCTAATGAATCCTGAGAAGCTGATACATTTAGAGCGGGAAGTGCCTGATCACCCAAAACATAATCCGGACTGGTGAATTTTACAGGTATCATCTTTGCATCCTGATGAACTTTATACATATCAAAAACATGATATGTCGGGGTAAGTATCATCTTCGGGCCTTCAGTAAGGATAAGAGCCTGGAGAACATTAACTGTTTGAGCAAGCTGTGCCATCTTTACCCTGTCGCAATGATTATTGAAAATGTTCAATGTTGACCCTGCAATGAGAGCATCACGAAGACTGTTCTGCTGGTAAAGGAATCTTGGATTAGTGCCCGGTTCCGGATCAGTCCATATTCCCCATTCACCGACAACCAGGGCAACTCTTTTTAGTGAATCGTATTTCGTCATAACTGCATCATGTCCCTTGATTATCTCATCCATTCTGAGAGCATTCTGCATGGTAGCGAAGTAAGTTGCTTCAGTGAAATTGGTTGCAGAACCCTGGCCTGGAGCCGGAGTGCCTTGTTGTGTAGCTCCCTGTGCACCCTGGCCACCCTGACCCCTGTTGCCTCTTGGAGGACGGGTATAATAATGAAGGTCAATTCCCCACATACCTCCTCTGCCGGCGCCTGAAACCAGACTTTGCATAAGAACTTCGGTCCATTGATAATTTGTTCCACTTGCACCACTGGCGATTTTTCTTAACTGGGTTCCGGGATAGCTCTTGGCAAATGAGGAATACTGCCTGAACTGGGTTGCATAATACTCGGGAGTCATATTTCCTCCACACCCCCAGTTTTCGTTTCCGATACCCCAGTATGTTACTTTCCATGGCTTCTCACGACCGTTCAGTTTTCTCATATTTGTCATGGGACTGACACCATCAAAATTCAGATATTCAATCCATTTAGACATCTCTTCGACTGTCCCGCTACCAACATTCCCGACAATAACAGGTTCGGTATTAAGAAGTTCGCAAAGCAAAAGAAATTCGTGTGTCCCGAAACTATTATCTTCTGTTACCCCTCCCCAGTTGGTATTAACCATTGATGGTCGTTGATCTCTCGGACCGATTCCGTCGCGCCAGTGGTACTCATCGGCAAAGCATCCGCCTGGCCACCTTAAATTAGGAATCCTTATCTTTTTCAATGCATCAACTATATCCAGACGAATCCGGTCCTGTTTTTGTATCTGCATGCTTTCATTTACCCAATAACCATCATAAATACATCTTCCGAGATGTTCGGAAAAATGACCATAAATATGGCGGCTGATTGTGTATTTTGATGCTCCGTCATCAACAACCATTGCCACAGATGACTGACCAAAAGTGGATAAGGTTATTGTACAAATGATTAAAACTAATTGAATTCTTTTCATAATCTGATGGTTTTAATTTAGCTGATAAAATATTCTTGTTAATCTGAATTTAATTGAAAAGAGTAAGATTATTTTTACTAAGATATTTAATAAATGCTTCAATTGGTTCACTTCAGTCAATTTGTTAAGGTTCCTGGTTATCAAAATGAGTCTTATTAATTGACTGTTCGAAGTCTTCGATACTTGTTCCAGGTAATTTAAGAAAGATTCGTTTTGAATTGCTAACTTTGGTAGTCAAAAATAAAAATCTGACCATCACATTTTTCATATATGGAAAACTTACAAACCACCTATTTAGGATTAAAACTAAGGAATCCGCTGATTGCCGGAAGCTGCGGACTAACAAATTCAATTTCAAATATAAAGGAACTGGCCACAAAAGGGGTCGGTGCCGTTGTTGTCAAATCTCTTTTTGAGGAACAGATACATATTGAAACTGAGAAGGTTATTAAAAATGACAAGGGTGGAGTCAAAATCTTCAACCATGCACCTGATACTATTTTCAGCAAAAGAATTTATGACTATGATGAAGCCTATTCCTATATATATGATTTTGCTAAAAGAAACACCCTTGCAAAGTACCTTGATTTTCTTAACGAGGCAAAAAAATCAGTAAATATACCTGTAATTGCAAGTATAAACTGTGTCTCCAATCAGGACTGGCACTCTTTTGCAAAAAAGATAGAAGAAACAGGAGTCGATGCACTCGAACTGAATATTTATATTCTTCCCTCCGATTGGCGCAGAAGCGGTGAAGACAATGAGATGATTTACTATGATATTATCAGGGAAGTCAGGAACTATGTTAACCTTCCAATAGCAGTGAAAACCGGATTTTATTTTTCATCACTTGCTCAATCAGTTAAGAAATTGTCTGAGTGTGGTATTAAAGGACTGGTTTTATTCAACAGACCTTATAATACTGATATTGATATTGAAACAATAGGACTTTGTCACGGATCAATCTATAGCAGCCCCGAGGAATTTACTCATACTCTCCGGTGGATATCAATTTTATCAGGTCATGTAAGCTGTGATCTCTCCGCTTCAACAGGTGTACATGATTTTAAAGCCTTTATAAAGCAGCTTTTGGCCGGAGCTACCACCGTTCAGATTGCATCGGCTCTGTATAAAGAAGGATTTGATGTAATTCCTGAAATCCTCAATGGCACATCAGCCTGGATGAAGAAGCATAAATTTCAAACAATCGATTCATTCAGAGGCAAGCTAAGCAAATCCAATCTTGAAAATCCGGCTGCTATAGAAAGGGTTCAGTTCATGAAACTTTATTCAGGTATAGAGTAATTGTTTGTGGATATATCTGCGCAACCCTTAGGCCTGAGTATTAATCTGGTGGACTGATCGTAGGTAAAATACTTAAAGGCCCAGTTCATGAAGATCAGAAGCTTATTTTTTACACCTATTATGCTCATTAGATGAACGAACATCCACACAAACCAGGCAAAGACACCCTGAAAACGGACAGATGGAAGTTCAACTACAGCAAGATGTCTTCCGACAGTTGCCATAGTACCTAAATCTCTGTATTTAAATTCCTTAATGGGTTTGTTCTTTTTTATTCTGGCAAAATTTCCGGCTAATAGTTGTGCCTGCTGTATGGCTACCTGCGCAACCTGAGGATGTCCATGAGGATATTTTTCCTCTATTTGAAGAGAGATATCACCAAGAGCGAAGACATTCGTGTATCCTGATACCCTATTATAACTGTCGACTCTGATCCGCCCGCTTCCGGAGAAACAGTCCGTATTCAAGCCTTCTGTCTTGTTACCTTCTATACCCGCGGTCCAGATAATCATACCAGTACTGATTTTTTTCCCTGAATCAGTAAAGACAGTTTTCTCATCACAACCGATGGCCTTAGTATTTGTAAGCACCTGTACTCCCATTTTTTCAAGAAAAATCCTGGCTTTATCTGAAGATTTTTGAGACATCGAGCTTAGTACCCTGTCAACAGCCTCAATAAGAAATATTTTTGCCCTGATCTCTTTAAACTCCGGATAATCTTTTGAAAGGACATATTTATTCATTTCTGCCAGTGCCCCGGCTATCTCAACTCCTGACGGACCGCCTCCGATAATTACAATGGTAAGAAGCATCTCACGTTCATTTGCATTCTGGGCTGTAAGTGCGTTTTCAAAGTTCATAAGAAGAGAATTTCTTAAATCAAGCACCTCTGCAATTGTCTTCATACCCCTTGAATATTTCTGCATCTGCGCAGAGCCGAAATATGCATTCGTAGCGCCATGAGCCAAAACAAGATAGTCGTATTTAATCTCTCCGGAAGATGTTGTAAGAATATTGGCGACAGTATCCACCGATTTTACCTCCACCTTCCTGAGATGGAAATCTTTATAATGCTGGAATATCTTGCGGAGTGGGAAAAGTATCGAACTCTCTTCAAGTCCGGCGGAAGCTACCTGGTAAAAGAGAGGCGGGAACTGGTGATAATTATGTTTATCAAGAATAACTACCTGGTAACCTGTGTTTCTAAGCTTTTTAGCCAGGGTTAATCCTGCAAATCCGCATCCTACGATAACGACTCTTTTTTTATCTGTTTCGGGAATATTAAGCATCGATTATTTTTGTTATTGTTTAATGTTTAACACCAGAAACCAGATAATAGTTCATCCAATAACAAATTGAGCGTAACATAATGTATAAAAATGAATTATATTTAACCAGACAGAATGTCAATCCGATAATATCGTCATAAATGGAAGTATTATTATCCAAAAACGGTTACAGGGTAACAAATCTTACTATTATATCGATAAGCCAGCCCGGATAAATTCCTAATATTAATATGCTTATCCCGATTATGGCAAGAGTAATATTCCCGGTAAAAGAAAGTTCAGGTAGTTTAGTATCACCTGCAGCCGAGAAGAGCGTGGTAATAATTCTGAGGTAATAATATAATCCAATTACACTATTAATTATCATTGAAAATACAAGTACCATAAGCCCTGCCTTCATGCCCTCGAGAATGACGTAGAATTTTGCAATGAAACCGGCTGTAATCGGGATCCCTGCCAGCGACAATAAAGAAAGCGTAAATACAATTGCTATCCATGGTCGTTTCCAAAAGAGTCCTTTAAAATCTTCTATTTTTTCAGCTTCATCTTTGCATGTCGAAAGGAGTGATATCACACCAAAAGCTCCGATTGTGGTTATAAAATATGATATGAGATAAAAAATTGAAGCCTGAATTCCTTTATTACTTCCGGTCAGTAATATTATGATCAGATATCCCATATTTGCAATAGACGAATATCCTAATAACCTTTTTATGTTCTGCTGCCTTATTGCAAGCAGGTTTCCGACGAACATGGAAAGTATTGCTATACCTGAAATGGTTATGAAAAAGTATTGGTTTTCGAATCCCCTGAGATTAAAAAAGAATCGAATCAGAATTGCCATTACTGCTCCTTTCGAGACTGTGGCTATATATGCTGAAACGGGTGCAGGCGCTCCCTGGTAGACGTCAGGAGTCCACATATGAAAGGGAACTAATGCCAGCTTAAAGCCTATACCTACCATCATCATTCCGAAGCCTGAGATAACAAGCGGAGATAGCTGATTGCCGGTTACTAGTGCAGATGCTATTGCAGAAAACTGCATTGTCCCGAATGCAGTGTAGATCAGGGCCATACCAAATAATAAGAATGCCGAAGAGACCGAGGCCAGGATAAGATATTTAATTCCCGCTTCAATTGAACTGTCCTTCGATCTTTGGAATGCTATAAGAATGTATAATGAAATGCTGAGTGTTTCTATACCAAGAAAGAACAGTACGAAATGATTTGCAACAGCCAGCAATGATGCTCCGAGTGTTGATGTGAAAAGGATAATGTAGTATTCTTCCTTTACCCCGTCAAGTTGTTTTATATAATCGTAAGAAAGCAAAGTCACAAGCAATGCCGAAATAATAATTATTCCAAGGAAAAACAGGCTGTAAATGTCAATAATGAATAAGGGCTCAATAGTATGGGGTACCGAAGGAATAATTAAAAATATGGAAGCAAAAGCGACTAATAATGACAAAACGGAAAAACCATAAACAACTTTATAATTCCTTAATATGGAAATTACGATCATAATTACAATAGGAGCAGTGGCAATAATGAGGAACGGAGTTAAACATAAAAAATCTTTTTCGGTCATTGGTCAAGGGCATAAATTATCTTGATTCCCCTTCGTGTTACTTTGTGCTTTACTTTGTGATCCTTTGTGGTTAAATAAGTTAGGTTTTACCACAAAGGTACACAAAGGGTTACACGAAGGCTCACAAAGGACTTTTTCAGCATTGTCTGAATTACTTCCCGGATTCTGGAAGGTTATTTCTTTTTGCTTATTAAGTGTCTTTAACAGAGCAGGTTTAGCAGTATCAAAAACAGGTTTGGGAAAAAGGCCAAGCCATACAATTACAACTACCATGGATGCTGCTACAATTTTTTCACGAAAATTAAGATCACTTAATTCCCAATCCTTGTTTTTCTTCCCTAAGAATACCTTTTGAACAATTCGCAGAGAATATATTGTCGCAGCAATTAGTCCAAGACTTGCCAGACACGACATCAGGATATTAGTTTTAAAAACTCCAACCAGGATAAGGAGTTCGGCAATAAAGTTACCTAATCCCGGTAATCCTAATGAAGCCATGGAAAAAATCAGACCTATTGCGCCCATAACAGGAGCTTTTTCCCAGAGCCCTCCCATCTTGTTTATATCTCGTGTATGAATGCGTTCGTGGAGCTGCCCTGCCAAAATAAATAATGCACCCGTACTTATACCGTGTGCAATCATCTGCATAACAACTCCCTGGTATGCCAGTTCATTGAAAGAAAAAACACCTAGTATTACAAATCCCATATGGCTGACGCTTGTGTAAGCAACAAGTCTTTTCAGATCGGTTTGTGCAAATGCAAGTTTGGCACCATATAAAATGCCAATGACGCCAAGCAACATTCCTATTGGGGCGAAGGTCATTGATGCAGAGGGAAATAAAGGTATAATAAACCTGAATAAACCATAGGCGCCTGTCTTTAAAAGTAGTGCTGCAAGAATAAGGCTGCCGGCTGTAGGCGCTTCGGTATGAGCATCAGGTAACCAGTTGTGCAAAGGCACAACAGGCAGTTTTACAAGAAAGGCAGCAAGGAATCCCAGCATAATCAGCATCGAAGTTGATGCAGGCATCGAAGTTCCCAGTAGCTGAAGATAGTCAAACGTGTACACACCGGTATTGTGACCGTGGATAAAATAAAATGCAAGTATTGAGATAAACATCAACAAACCGCTTGCCTGTGTATACAGAAAGAATTTATTCGAGGCAGCTGTTCTGTTTTCATGCCCCCAAATCCCAATAAGAAAATACATAGGCACCAGCATCAATTCCCAGAAGAAATAGAAAAGGAACAGGTCAAGTGAAAGAAACACTCCGGTAATTCCTGCCAGAATAAGGAGAAGATTGAAATGGAAGAAGCCAACTCTTGAATCTATTTCTTTCCATGAAATGATGACTGAAATTAAACCGAGGAAGAAGGTTAAAATGAGCATGACGAGACTAAGTCCATCAAGAGCAAGATGTAAGCTTATTCCGAATTGAGGAATCCAGTTAAATTTAATATCAATCAACCAGTCCTTTTCCGACGGGATCGATTGCAAAACAAACAGAGTGATAATTATCAGATCAATCGACAATGCTGCCAGGGAAATGATGCGAGACCACACAGGGTTCCATTTTCCTGTTATCCATGCAAGAAAGGCTCCTGTTAATAAAATAGCAATAAGATAAACTAGTATCATTTACTAAGCATATAAGTTAATATTAATGCAATACCGATGGCAAATGACATTAAATACCATCTCAGTTTCCCGTTTTGAGTAATGCTAAGCAAGCGGTTGAGGAGAATCGCCAGCCTGGATATACCGATGCTCCACCAGTCAAAGAAATCATTTTTATCTATCACTGAAAACCAGACTATCGGTTTTACAAACAGGATATCGTAAAGTTTGTCGAAGCCCCATCCCTTTTCAAAAAATTTATTTATTCTGCTGTGACTGAATGGTTCGGACAGAGCGGGTTTTTTAAAATAAATCAGATATGCAAAATAAATTCCGGTAAGGGCAATTAATGCTGAAAGTAACTGGAATAGAAATTCCTGATTTTCTCCGCCTTTAGCAACAACAACAGGTAATGTATTGTCAACCAGGTTTGAGAAAAGATGTATGTTTCCGATTGATGCCGGCAGTTCCACAAATCCTCCTACAAGAGATAAAACTGCAAGAATAATTAATGGAACTGTCATAATTTTACCCGGTTTGAAGACAGGTTCAGTTTTGGCTTCGCCATAGAATGTTATAAATATCATTCTGAAGGAATAAAGCGCTGTGAGAAGGGCCCCGATGATCCCTGCGAGCCATAACACCAAGCTTCCACTCTGTGAGGAAAAAGCATACCATAATATCTGGTCCTTACTGTAAAAGCCTGCCGTTATTAGTGGCAGAGCAGAAAGAGAAGCAGAACCTATTAGAAAAGTTATGAATACAACCGGCATTTTTTTCCTGAGCCCCCCCATTCTGAAAATATCATGTTCTTCATTCAAAACTAATATTACAATACCTGCTCCGAGGAAAAGGAGGGCTTTGAAAAATGCGTGTATCATGAAATGGAAAACAGCTGCCGACCACGCACCAACACCCAAAGCCAGAAACATATAACCTATCTGGCTGATAGTAGAATATGCAAGAATTCTTTTCAGATCATGCTGCGCCAGAGCGCTGAACCCGGCAATCAGTAAAGTCAACGCTCCGATAATAGCTATTGCAGACTGAATAACCGGAGCGAGACTAAATAAAACATGGGTGCGCGCTATAAGATATACACCTGCTGTGACCATAGTTGCAGCATGTATCAATGCACTGACAGGCGACGGCCCTGCCATCGCATCAGGGAGCCAGGTTTGCAGGGGCAGCTGGGCAGACTTGCCTAATGCACCAACAAGTAAAAGTGCTGCTGTAAAAACTGCAATTGAAGATCCTGTGACCCATTTTTCAGATGCCTGCTGCATTAGTTCATTTATGTTAACTGTGCCGAAACTCAGAAATAAAATGAAGATGCCGATGATCATTGCTGTATCTCCGATGCGTGTAATTATGAAAGCTTTTCTTGCAGCATAATCGTTTGTGGGCTCTTTGTACCAGAAACCGATTAACAAATAACTGCACAAACCTACACCTTCCCATCCCAGATACATAAGTAAAATATTGTCTGCAAGCACAAGTATCAGCATTGCTCCGATAAAGAGATTCATATATGCAAAAAACCTTGAGAATCCTTCATCTTTTGCCATGAATCCTATCGAATAAACGTGTATCAGGAATCCAACGAAAGTGATAACAAAACAAAAAACCAGTGAAAGTGCGTCGAGACTGAATGATATGTTTGCTTTCAGATTCCCGGCATTTATCCATTCCCATACAATGACAGAATATGATTTTACCTGAGGCAGTGTTTTAATAAACCCTGTTGCAACAATGAATGTGAGCAGGGCAACAATTCCGATTGAACCGGCACCAATATAACCTGCTTCCTTCCGGGTCAGTTTATGCCCAAAAAGAGCCAGTACCAGAAAGCTGAGAAACGGTATAGAAGGTATGAGGGCTATCAAGAATGTCAATGCCAAGTATATATTAAGTATTATCCTTTAACTTATTAACTTCATCAGCATCAAGGGTTTTATAATGATGATAAACCTGCAGGATCAAAGCTAATCCAATAGCAACTTCAACTGCTGTTACTGCAAGTATAAAAATAAACATAACCTGGCCGTCGGGTTGTTTCCAGTGAGTGCTCGCAATGATAAATGCAAGTCCGGCACTGTTAAACATAATCTCGATTGACATAAGCATAAAGATCATGTTTCTGCGTACAAGTAATCCGATCAGTCCCAGAAGGAAGAGAATTCCTGCAAACAATAATAGCGTTTCTATAGGTACGGTCAGCATTCCTTTAATTTTTATTGAGAAAACGATGTGTGACTTTTTTCTTCTGACTTCCCAGATGATAAGCACCAATAACTCCTGCCATTAAAAGAATAGCGGCAATTTCCACACCCAGAAGATAAGTGGAGAATAATGAAATACCTACCTGTTTAGGCAGAATAACATGTTGGTCAACTGTTGTTGTTTTTACATTTTTTAAAGTAAGGATCAGATCAAAAAGTAGAACGGCTGCTAATATCGACGGGATTATCCACATGCTTGGATTGAGCCATTTCTTTTCCGTTTTTCTTTCAAGTCCGATATTCAGCATCATAGTAACAAAAATAAAAAGCACCATTATAGCACCGGCATAAATTATTACCTCCAGAGCAGCAATAAAAGGTGCATCCAACAAATAAAAAACAACAGAAATAGCTAAAAGTGATAAAATCAGATTAAGTAATGAATGTATGGCATTCCTCCCTGAAATAGCCATTATTGTTGAGATAATTGCTACCGAAGCTGCTATGTAAAAGAATACATTCATTGTTTCTAATTAATATATGTTGCTATCTACCTTTTTATAAAACTTAATATCGAATATCGATTAACGATTTATGATTTTAGAAGTTAAAAACTGGTATAATAATAATTCATGCTATATAATGTTATTTTTTTTCTTCGTAAATCTAAAATCTTCAATCCTTGTTCGATATTTTGGTGATTTCAAATAACTGGTAACTTGACTTAATTAATAATTAAGGCATAAGTTCCTTTACATCAACCGGCGTTTCTTCATTTTCCCCTTCACCTTTTCCTTTAACTCCCATATCAACACCGGCGTTTTTATAAAAATTGTACCCTGAATATTTTCCTTCACCGCTGATCAGCAGATGTTCTTTTTCATAAACCATGCTTTGTCTGTCATATTCTGCCATTTCAAAATCGGGTATCAGTTGTATGGCATAAGTCGGACAGGCATCTTCACAGAATCCGCAGAAAATACATCTTGAAAAATTGATCCTGAAAAATTCAGGGTATCTCCTGCCCTCTTCATTTTCTGCAGCCTGAAGTGAGATACAATCTACAGGACAAGCAGCAGCACATAGATAACAAGCTACACATCTTTCTTTCATTTCTTCATCACGGGTAAGAACAATTCTACCCCTGTAACGTGGCGCAAGATATGGCTTTACTTCAGGATATTCCACTGTTTCTGTCTTGTGAAAAACATGAAGAAAAGTCAGCCACATACTGCGTAGAATACTCAACATAAAGAGGGTCTATATTTGATTAATTAATGTCATTTTAAAAATATCAGAATTGCTCCGGTTATCAGAATGTTAAGTAACGACAGAGGTAACAAAACTTTCCATCCCAGTTCCATCAACTGGTCATATCTGGGACGTGGTAATGATGCACGCAGCAAAATAAAAACACAGATAAAAAAGAATGTCTTGAATAAAAACCAGAAAACCGGAGGAAGAAATGAAGGTCCCAGCCAGCCACCAAAAAAGAGGGTGGCAATTATAGCAGATATCAATGTTATACCGAGGTACTCACCTACAAAAAACATCCCGAACTTCATACCGGAATATTCTGAATGATAACCGGCAATAAGTTCACCTTCAGCTTCAGGGAGATCAAAAGGAAGCCGGTGAGTTTCTGCTATGCCTGCAATAAAAAACACTAAGAAGCCTACAAACTGAGGTACGAAGAACCAGCCACCTTTTTGAGCTTCCACTATCCTGCAAAAGCTGAAACTGTCGGCCATCATCACTACTCCCATCAGAGAAAGCCCCATGAAAACTTCATAAGTGAGCATTTGGGCAGAAGCTCTCATGGCTCCTATTAATGAGTACTTATTGTTTGATGCCCAGCCGCCCAGAACAATGCTGTAAACCCCAAGCGATGAATTGCCAAGGAAAAACAGTATCCCAATGTTGGAGTCAAATACATAAAAGTTCGGACCAAAGGGGATAACAGCAAATGTCAGAAGGATTGTAATCATAAGTAATCCGGGAGCCATGACAAACACTGGTCTGTCTGAAAATGGAGGAACCCAATCCTCTTTAAAAAACAGTTTGATTGTATCGGCAACAACCTGTCCAAGGCCAAACGGACCCACGCGATTGGGCCCCAGCCTGTCCTGCCAGACAGAAAGAAGCCTGCGTTCCACCCAGATCAATCCGGCTGCTATCGACAAAACTATTAAAAGTACTCCTGCAATGATAAATAAATACTTCATGAACAGATAGTTAGGTTTTATAAAACTTTCCACGGCCGGGCAGATCAATAAATTGCATACCAGGTAAATTTACAGACAATCCGGCTATTCCCTGCCGCAGACTGTTTTCGATTTTTACTCTTATGTTTAATTTGCTTTCAGAAATTTCAAGTTGAATCAAATCACCACCCTCAGTATCAAATATTTGTGCATCTTTCTGATTCATATATACAAATGGTTCCTGAATTCTCCGGGTAATCGAGGAACCTGCCGAGCTCAGCTCTTCACTTCCAAAAATCTGATATACAGGGATAATAAGCCATTCGTCTTTTGGGGCCTCAATAGTTTGAATCTTTATTTTGAAATAAGAACCAGCACCTCCTTCATTTGGTTCAATAAGTCTGATGCCCGGATCACCCCCTTTCATTTGTCCATTCGGTTCATTAAGATAATAGTACATAGCCTGAACAGAGTTCCATCCTGGTGTCCAATAGAATGGAACCAGGGAGGATGGAGGACTCTCTTGCTGACCTTCCATACTGAATGCCATCGGGGAACCGTTGTCCTGTGAAATTCCCGATTCACTAACCTCTATATTTGCATTCATGGCCGTCCTTCCGCTAAAACGAATTGTCTGTCTCGGGATCTTCGCATTTAGCATCCGGAAATCAGCATCAGGCATGTATTCGCATAACTTTGAAAAAACCGGTAATTCATTGACCAGAGATAAAACAATGTCATCAAAACGGGCCCATGAAACTGAAAGATTTTTATCTTTTATCTTAATGAGCTCAGCTAACCATTGCCAGCTTTCTTTTACCTGATCTTTATTTAACAGTGCTTTATAAAAACGTTGGGCACGACCTTCATTATTTACTATGGTACCTTCAGATTCGGCAAATGTTGCGACAGGTAATGATATATCAGCATGTTGCGTAGTTTTATTAATTAGATGGTCGAGAACAATTATCTGGCTGCTTCGTTCAAGCAGTGTACTGACTGACTCCTCGCTTGCTCTTCTATACAAATCATTCTCCAGTATTACAAGTGTATCTATTTCTTCATCAGTTGATAATGAAACAGCTTCATCCAAAGATTTACCCGGGATCAATGCCAGTCCCATGCTGTTACATTCCGGTAATACCATACTAAGCATAACTTTTAAACCGGACAATAAAAGTGTAGCAGAAATATTTAAGGCTGAATGAATTATCTCCTCATCACCACAATTAATACCTGAAATGATCAATGGATTCTTTGCTTTTTTTAATGAAAGTGCAATATTTTCCGCAAGTTCATTTTGATCCTTATTCTTGATTTCAGAAACCGGCGCTTTATCATTAAGGAATGATGCAATGGTAAAACCTAAGTTTGCAATATCATTATATGAACCTCTGAATGTGGTTTCTGCAATTTCATCAAGTGCATCTTTATATGGCGTGATGATATATACCGGGCTTTTGTCATCCTGTGCCAGTTCTCTTACAGGAGCATCATTCCATAACTGAATTCCCTTTTCCTTTGCTTGTTCATTAGGCACATTTCGTACTGCCTGGCGCAAAGCAAGTGCGATCATCGGTGCAGTATTTGTCAGGTCTTCACCCAGAATTAAAACTGCATCGGCCTTTTCTATCTGTTTTAATGAAGGAGTTTGAACACCGCTATTTTGCAGAAAGTCTAGCACTGTCCTTGTAAGTTGATGTTCCTTCTTTGAAATTCCATGATAAAAGTTCTCCTTACCGACAAGGGTAGATAAAGCAAAATTTGACTCGATTGAAGCTCTGGGGGAACCTATCCCTATGATTTTTTTGTTTTTTGAGAGTGCTGTTTTCAGGGTTGAATTAAGCATTCCATTTTCAACTCTTTCCAGGTCACCCTCCTTTTTAATACGAACTAAAGCTTTTCTGATTCGCTTTTCATCATTAACAAATTCATATCCGAACCGGCCCCTGTCACAAATGAAATATCCATTTACGGCTCCATTATAACGGCTCATTATCCTTCTTAATGAACCATATCGTTCACTTGCAATGGTATTGCACCCGACACTGCAGTTTATACAGATTGAAGGGGCATTTGTCAGATCCCATTTCCGAGTGAAATGCTTTTTTAAAGTTTTGTCAGTAAAAACTCCGGTGGGGCATACTTCGACTAGGTTCCCGCTGAATTCATTTTCAAGCGTCCCCTCTTCGTGCCGTCCAAAATAAACATGATTATGAGATGCGAAAACATTCAAATCTTTACCACCCGCGTAATCCTTGTAAAACCTGATACAACGGTAACATTGAATACATCGGTTCATTTCATGATTAATGAATGGTCCCAGGTTCTGGTTGTTATAAACTCTTTTTTTGAAATCAAATCGTCTGTAATTGTGCCCGGTCATAACAGTCATATCCTGTAAATGACATTCACCACCCTCATCGCACACAGGACAATCATGCGGATGATTGGTCATCAAACTTTCAATAACAGCAGCACGGAATGCTTTTGCTTCAGCATCTTCAATTGAAACTATCAAATCTTCTGTTACCGGTTCCATACAAGACATCACAATACGACCTTTTGTGTCATTCTTGTCCTTGAATTTTATTACAGCACAAAGTCTGCAGGCACCAACAGAACCAAGAGCGGGATGAAAACAGAAATGAGGGATGTCTAATCCAAGCGCAAGACAAGTCTCGAGAAGATTTTTCCCGGGTTTTACATCATAATAATTCCCATCTATCCGGATTTTAGCCATCGTTACCTCCAGGGACATTTTTTTTCAGCAATATGTTTCACAAAATCATCATAAAAATAGTTCAGCCCACTCTGCAAAGGTTCTGCTGCACCGGGCGCATGAGCACAGAATGTGTTACCCGGGCCTAAATATTTAGTATGAAACTTCAATATTTCAAGATACTCTGTTTTACCTGTGCCTTCCTCGAGTGACGCAAGCAACTTTTCAACCCAGGGAAGGCCTTCGCGACATGGAGTGCACCAACCGCAACTTTCAAGAGCAAAGAATTTTTCAATGTTATGTATGAAGGCTACAGGACAAGTTTTATCATCCAGAATAATCATTGTTCCGGTTCCCATTCTGCTTCCGGCAGCAACCACCGTTGAGAAATCCATTTTTACATCAAGATGATCTTCTATAAGAAAGTCAGTAGATGCTCCTCCCGGCAACGCACCTTTGAACCTGTATCCATCCAACATTCCCCCGGCATATTCTTCGAGCAACTGGCGTACTGTTGTTCCCAGAGGCAATTCCCATGTCCCCGGATTTTTTACTTTTCCGCTTACTCCGTATAATTTTGTACCACCTGTTGCGGTCAGACTTAAACCCTTGAACCATTCAGCTCCATTTTCAATTATATGTGAAATCCACGAAAGTGTTTCAACATTGTTTACCACAGTTGGTCTGCCAAACAAACCGCTGACTGCAGGAAATGGAGGCTTAGTGCGTGGCATAGCTCTTTTCCCTTCAAGTGAATTGAGTAATGCTGTTTCCTCTCCGCAGATATACCTTCCTGCGCTTGAATGGACAAATATATCAAGGTCAAAACCTGAACCTAAAATATTTTTACCGAGGTAGCCTGCGTTATATGCTTCATCTAAAGCTTTGCGAAGCCCTGCTTCAGCTTTTTTATAAGCCCAGCGCAGAAAAATATAAGCTTTCCCTGCCTGAATGGCATAGGCTGAAATTATCATTCCTTCAATAAGCTGATGCGGATTCCCTTCCAGAAGATACCTGTCTTTAAAAGTGCCCGGTTCCATTTCATCTGCATTACAGACCAGGTATTTTGGTCCGGATTTGTCATCCATAGGTACAAGGCTCCATTTAACACCGGTAGGGAAACCTGCACCTCCCCGTCCAAGCAGGTTCGAAGCTTTAACTAATCCTGTAACATCTGCAGGAGACATCTCTTTAAGCGCCTTATGGAGACCATTATAACCACCGACCTTCCTGAATTCTTTCAGATTAAGGGAAGGGGAACCAGGTTTAATATGTTTGGTCAATGGTTTTTCCATTTCCGGTTATTTGTATTGGTCAAGAAGCTCATCAATCTTTCCAACTGTCAATCTGTTATAATGATCATTGTTGATCATCATGGTGGGTGCATTATCACAATCTCCAAGACATGAAACAGGCAGAAGTGTGAAACGCCCGTCAGATGTGGTTTCTCCAAAATTGATAAAAAGTTTCTTCGATATATAGTTATAAATTGATCCGTACCCCATGATCATACAACTTATGCTGTCACAAATAAGTATTACATTTCTGCCAACAGGTTTACGATAGATCCTGCTATAAAATGTTGCAACACTGTCCACTTCTTCATCTGATATCCCAAGTATATTCGCAATTTCACTGACTGATTCATCAGATACCCATCCGCGATGATGTTGAATGATCTTCAAAGCGTCTACGCATGCCACAGAAGGGTATGGATATTGTTTGATCTCTTCCAGAATCTCTTTTTTTTCTTCTTCGGTCAGCATGGTAATTTAGTAATTCAAATTTTTAACTCTCTAAACTCTTAACGCTAAACACGAACTTATCTATCCAAGTCAGCCAAAACAAAATCCATTGCTCCCAGAATTGCCAGAAGATCAGGAATGGTGTATCCTTTGCTGATAAAGGGAAGCATCTGCATGTGGGGGAAGGAAGGGGTTCGTATCCTGGAGCGATATGATGATGTACTTCCATCGCTTATCAGGTAATAACCATTACTGCCCTTAGCTGCCTCGATAGGCACCATTGCTTCCCCGGCAGGAATAACCGGGCCCCATGCAACGCCAACAAAATGAGTGATCAGTGTTTCAATATCTGTCATGGTCTTGTCCTTCCGTGGCGGTATGGCAAGCGGATGATCCGATTTGTAATGCCCTGGGGGCAGATTATTGATACATTGCTGAATGATCCTCAGACTTTGGCGCATCTCTTCCATACGTACAAGTGCCCTGTCATAGCAGTCACCATTCTTCCCCAGTGGAATATCAAATTCAAACCTCTCAATACCTGAATATGGCCTTTTTTTGCGGTAGTCCCAGTCATAACCGGTAGCCCTTAGACCAGAGCCGGTAACTCCCCATTCAATAGCTTCCTCTGTCGTATAGACTCCAATACCGATAGTTCTTGCCTTGAATATCCTGTTCTTTATCACAATATTTTCAAATTCTTTAAGACGTTTTGGAAAATAATTCACAAAGTCCTGCATGAGTTTCTCCCAGCCGTCCGGCAGGTCATGAGCAACTCCGCCAATCCTGAACCATGATGGATGCATACGGGCACCGGTAATTGCGGATACTATATCGAAGACTCGTTCCCTGTCATTGAAAGCATAGAATACCGGAGACATCTGTCCCATATCCTGTGCAAATGTGCCAAACCAGACTAAATGACTTGCGATCCGGAAAAGCTCACTCATCATTATGCGTATCACATTGGCCCTGTCAGGAACTTCTATCCCGGCTAATTTTTCAACGGAGAGCAGGTAAGCCAGATTATTCATTACGCCACTCAGATAATCAATGCGATCAGTATAAGGGATAAAAGTATGCCACGATTGTCTTTCTCCCATTTTTTCGGCGCCTCGATGATGGAACCCAATATCCGGTACAATGTTTACAATATCTTCACCATTAAGTTGAACTACAAGCCTTAACAGGCCATGTGTCCCGGGATGTTGGGGGCCGATGTTCAGAAACATAAAATCGCTGTCTTCGCTCTTCCTTTCCAATCCGTATTCTTCAGGATTAAATTTAAGATCAGCATCCTCTTCATTCCTGATATTTTCTGTCAGAATGAATGGGTCAAGTTCAGTAGCTCTTGCATGATGTTCTTTTCTCAATGGATAGCCCTGCCATGTCTTTGGCATTAGTATCCTTGTCAGTCTGGGATGCCCATTGAAGTTAATCCCAAACATATCAAACACCTCACGTTCATACCAGTTAGCTGATTCCCATATTGTTGTTATGCTTTGAATATTGAGGTCTTTATCTTTTAGAGCCACCTTTATCCGGATGTCTTCATTCCTTTCAAAAGATGTAAGGTGGTATACTACCGAGAAATCACTGTCAGGCTGACCTTCCCGTCTCATTCTTGTTCGTTCATCAATGCCAGTCACGTCATATAGCATTTTATATGGCAGTTTGATTTCGCTTTTGAGGTATTTTAATACCGTAACCAGATTGTTCTTATCTATCCATATAGTAACAGTCCCATCTTTGGTTTGTTGATGACACACGATAGTCTGGTCGCCAAATTCAGACTCCAGTTCGGCAATTATATTATGGTCGTTATTACTCATTTAATATTTGGAGTTTCAAAACATGGCGTTAAACCTCATTCATCGGGCGAATGATTCCCATTTTGCATCTTTCCTCCTGCTTTTTATCTCTCTGGCTGATCTTTTCGGCTTTATGAATACCCTGAGGCCCGATAACCCAACTTAACGGCCGCTGTTCTTTGCCAATAGATTCACGAAGTAACAATAGTCCTTCAAGAAATGCATCTGGTCTTGGGGGGCAGCCTGATACATAAACATCAACAGGTAAAATTTTATCAACACCCTGCACCACACTATATATATCATACATTCCACCCGAGTTTGCACATGATCCCATCGAAATAACCCATTTAGGAGCCATCATTTGTTCATATAACCTTTTAATGATGGGGGCCATTTTGATAAATACTGTACCTGCAACAACCATCATATCAGCTTCACGAGGTGTACCACGAATAACCTCACCGCCGAAACGGGCTATATCATAACGACTTGTAAGAGCAGTGGCCATCTCAACGAAACAACAGGAGAGACCAAACCCGAACGGCCATATAGAATTCTTCCTCCCCCAGGAGATCATTTCATCAAGTTTGCCGAATAATACCGATTTGTATATGGCTTCCTCAGACACTTCATTTTTAAAACCGTTGTTTTTAATACCAGTCTTTATCACGGACAGTTTTATTTAGTCTTGTTTTTATATTTCAGAATCTTCTTACCATCCGGACCAAAATCAAGAGCGCCAATACTGAGTTCATAAATTAAAAGTACAATCAGCAGACCAATAAATATTAGTATCCCAATGTAACCGTGAAGTCCCAGCTCCCGGAAAGAGACTGCCCATAACATAATGAATGCAGCATCAAGATCGAAAATGACAAAAAACATGGCAATAAGATAAAATCCTGAAGAAAATCGCAACCGTGCATCACCGGTTGGCGGTATTCCGGATTCAAATGGTTCATCAGTTGTTTTTTCCTTGTGCCGCTCTCCAAGTATATAGGATAAACCAATCATTATTCCGATAAGGAAAATAACAACTATAGCGAATACTATAAAAGGCCAGAAAGGAATGTTTTGTTCCAATAACATGATTTATGCAGGATCGAATGTAATTAAATACTTCAATTTATTCTCCATTAATTACAGATATAAAGATATTCTATTTATTAAGGTTCATAAACACAAATTTATAAATTAACAGATCATTTGTAACTTATCAGGACTTAAAGTGAGGTCTGCGAAAATTTGTCTGTAAAATTTAATGAGTGGATTATGACGCACGATTAGAATGAACCGATGAAATAGTGGTTCTTCATGAGGTAGTATTAATGCATATTCAAAAATGTATGAATAATGTAACTCTTTCCCAAAATTATGTAACATATTTCAGGTTAAAGCTTTTCAACTTTACTCTTTCAAAATTCATTTACAGCTATGAAAGAAAAAGGCACCAAAACAGACATGCCTGGCCGGAAGGTTGTCGATCAGGAGAAAGATAATCTAAATGGATACCCGCTTTACCCTGCCAGTGAAGATATCTATGGTAAATATCGAAAAGAGAAGAACATAAATCCCGAGGACACTTCCAAAACTAAAGAAACAATTGACAAGAATAAAAACGGAACAAATAACGAAAAAGATTTTACCGATGATGAATCCGGCAGCGACTTGGATATTCCCGGTTCAGAATTGGATGACGACCAGGAAATTAATGGAAGTGAAGATGAAGAGAATAACTATTACAGTTTAGGTGGCGATGATCATAACGATCTGGATGAGGATGACGGAGAATAAAAAAATGCATAATTGCCACTAGTATCTTAAGACTATTAAAGGTTCACAAAAAAAGAGCTTCCTAGATATTTTGTATTTACATAGATTGATTGTTAAAGAAGCATTTTCTCTGAACAATAAAATTCAATTAATTGTTATAAAACTATGAAAAACCTGAAAACAAAGTATATGGGTATCGAATTAGATAACCCGATAATTATTGGGGCCTCTAATATGTCAAATGACCTGGATAAACTTAAAAAGGCAGAAGAACTTGGTGCCGGTGCAATAGTTTTTAAATCATTATTCGAGGAACAGATACAACTTGAGAGTTTCCAGTTAGATGAAAGGCTAAACGAATTCAACGATATTAATGCAGAAATGCTTTCAATTCATCCGAATATTAAACACGCTGGACCTGACGAACATTTGTTGAATATCAGGAAAGCCAGTGAGAACCTGTCTATTCCGCTCATTGCCAGTCTTAATGCAGTCAATAATGATACATGGATCAAATATGCCAGGTTATTAAGCGAAACAGGTGTTGATGGAATTGAACTTAATTTTTATCAGATCCCATCAGATTTTGATAAAGATGCGAAAGATATCGAAGACGAACAGATTAACACTTTGAAAGAGATCAGAAAGAATATTTCAATCCCCATTAGTGTAAAATTGAGTCCGGACTACTCGAATATTCTGAATTTTATAACAAAACTTGATAAAGCCGGTGCAGATGCCTTTGTTCTCTTTAATTCCTTTTTCCAGCCCGATATTGATGTTATCAGCGAAAAGCATATCAAATCGTCACATCTTAGTAGCGAGGGAGATTATAAGAAATCTTTGAGATATGCAGGACTCTTATTCGATAATATTAAAGCTGGCATATGCAGCAGCCATGGGATATTTACCGGTGCAGATGTAGTTAAGCTGTTATTGTCCGGAGCAACCTGTGTACAAGTAGTGAGTACATTATATAAAAATGGCCTGACACAAATTAATAATATTAATAAAGAACTGGTGAATTGGATGGATAGTAAAAACTATAAGAGTATTGATGAATTCAGAGGCAAGCTGTCCAAAAATAAACTCAGTAGTAATCCTTTTGTTTATAAAAGAGCACAGTATGTCGATTTGATAATGAATTCAGAGGAGATATTCGGAGGAACCCAGTAAAGTTTAAATCAATTTTTATCAGGAGTTCTGAAAGCTTTTATCCATTTCGGTACAGCATTATAAATAATTACCAATGCACAGATTAAAATACACAGTGTCAGGATCAGATTAATCAGACCGGGAACCATTGTTCCGGAATCTCTGACTTGAGGGATGTAAATATTTTTTATATTAAGATAAGCCGCTGTCATTGTTGTAACACCCACAAAGGTCATCGGTAAAATTGTTACCCAGGCATATTTAGCCCTCCCCCTGTTAATAATAAAAGAGGTCCCGATTACAAGAGCTATTGTGGCAAGAAGCTGATTAGCAGTACCGAACATAGGCCAGATTGTCGATATCGACCCGGTATAAATGAAATATGCCCAGGCAAAAACAATCAATGCGCTGGTTAGCAGATTTCCGGGAAGCCAGTTTGTTTGCTGAAAAGGTTTATACATCTTACCTAACGCTTCCTGCAATAAAAACCTTCCGATACGGGTACCGGCATCAATGGTGGTCAAAATAAACAAAGCTTCGAACATAATTGCAAAATGGTACCAGTACGACATGAGGTGTTTCATACCTGGTACTGATGAGAATATATATGCCATACCTACTCCAAGAGAAACAGCTCCGCCTGTGCGTCCCGCAATTTTTTCACCTACGCTGGCCGAAAGCTGTCCGAGATTTGTTTCAGCAAATCCCATCGCATGAAGCTTCGGAAGGATTGCCTGTAACTTTTCAACCGGAACATTTATTTGAAAATAATCGAGTGGAAGAAGGCTGGTCGCAGCAATCAATGCCATAATACTTACTACCCCTTCTGTAAGCATCGAACCAACTGCAATAGTCTTTATATCAGACTCATTCATTATCATCTTGGGAGTTGTACCTGAACTTACAAGTGAGTGAAAACCGGAAATTGCACCACATGCAATTGTAATAAAAAGATAAGGGAATAGTCTCCCGGGAATAATTGGTCCCCCTCCCCTGCCAAACTCAGTGAAAGCCGGCATTTTAATTTCCGGAGCCACTATGATTATTCCCACAGCAAGCAATGCGATAACGGATATTTTCATTATCGAGCTGAGGTAATCACGGGGGGAAAGAAGCAGCCATACCGGGAGTACCGATGCCAAAAAACCATAAATTGCAATTATTATAGTAAGTGTTTTATGATTAAAAGTAAACCATAAGGCAAACTGGGAATCAGGTATATATCGGCCAATAACGACTGCGAGAACGAGCATTACCACGCCGAAAATTGTTGCTTCGAGCGTTTTACCTTTTCGTATCTTGAACATCCAAATACCCATTACCAGAGCAATTGGGATGGTAGAGGCTATTGTAAATGTTCCCCATGAGCTTTCGGCAAGAGCATTTATAACAACAAGACCCAATCCTGCCAGTGCAACTACAATTATCAGGATTATTGCGAATGTTGTTGTGATTCCACTTATTTTATTTATCTCTTCTTTTGCAATTGCTGCGAGAGACTTTCCATCATGCTGAACTGAAGCAGTAAGTATCACGAAATCGTGGACAGCGCCTGCCATTACTGAACCGATGAGCATCCATAAAAATCCCGGCATAAAACCAAACTGTGCCGCAAGAACCGGACCAACAAGAGGGCCGGCACCTGCAATCGCAGCAAAATGATGCCCAAATAAGACCCATTTGTTCATCGGGTAATAATTCTGTCCATCATATAACCTATAAGCCGGGGTATCGCCTAAATCGTTCTTTACAGCAACCTTTGCAGCGACAAAGCTGAAATATAACCGATAAGCAATTGCGAATAACGCAATGGTTCCGATAACAAAAGGCATTGCATTCATATACCAAATGTTAGTTCTGTATAACGGAACAAAATAACCATTATAGCTCGACTATGCAATTCCAATTACCATAATTATGCCTTTACATTCCAAATTTTTTAAGTTGAATTCTCATGGGTGCCTGACTTCAACCCTAAAATGAAAAAAATTTTGATGAATGTTGAAAGTGTTCCTGTAAAGAATTGAATTAAGGAAATATGACATTCAACTGGCCGGATGTTCAAAATTCTTTATACGCCTGATTCTCTTTTCAAAAGGTTGGTCAATAGTAATTGGGACCTGTTCCTCAATAGTATTAGCGGTATCAAGGTGCAAAGCATTTACATCGGAAATACATAACAATCGCGAAAGACTGTGAAGAGCAAGAGTTACATTCTCCACATTTGAAAGTTTATAGTCGTGTGGCATTATCCTGTCAATCAAAATATATTTAAAATCTGCAGGAATGGAATGCCTTTTCAGTGATTTAAAAGTACTTTCAAGCTTTATTTCGCCAGATGCTGTCAAGTCTTCCAGCACCTCTTTGAAATAAAAATTAATCTTCGGTTCAACCTTAAATCCGATGTGGAAATCAACTCTTATTAAGACTCCCGGAATGATCTGATTAACCTGATAGTCAATCCTGTCCGGTTCATCAATCCTGTCGATGTGCAGAAGCCAGTATGTATCTGCCCGTTTGGGTTGTTTCCGGAATATTGAATAAATCACCTTTGATTCAACCTGATCCTGCCTGTTTGCCGTTATAATATATACAAGGTTGGTTGCTGTTTTGGGCACAGAATTATCTTTTGACAGGTCCTTAAACAGATCAATATAGTTGTAAAGGTCTATAAATGTTACATACCGGTTTTTCAGTTTCCTGCCGAAATACCATCCGAACATGATCAGGAAATATAGAGATGCAAGCAGCAGGGTGAACCATCCTCCATATTTGAATTTATGCAGGTTTGCAATTAAAAAACCTCCTTCTATTGTAAGATATACGGTCAGCATCAGGAAAACAAGCTTGTGGTTCCATCCTCTCTGATATGAATAATATGAGAGCAAAAAAGTGGTCATTATCATTGTAATGGTGATGGCCAGACCATAAGCAGCTTCCATGTTTGCAGATTCTTTAAAAAAGAATACAACAAGGCTACAGGTGATCCACAGGAACCAGTTTACAAATGGCAAATAAACCTGTCCACGGATAAATGTGGGATGCAATATTCTGATCTTCGGCCAGAAATTAAGTGAAACAGCCTCACTGAGAAGGGTATAGGATCCGCTGATAAGTGCCTGACTCGCTATTATTGCAGCAGCAGTTGATATTAAGATTCCGGGGAGAAGGAACCATTTGGGCATCATCGAAAAAAACGGATTAACATTAGAGCCAGAAACATTATTCAGCATTAACCAGGCTCCCTGGCCAAAATAATTGAGTAATAGAGTGACCTTCACAAATATCCACGATACTCTTATGTTAGTCCTTCCACAATGACCAAGATCTGAATAGAGCGCCTCTGCACCTGTTGTACAGAGGAAAATAGCACCAAGCAGGATAAACCCACCGGGATACTCACTCAGAAACTTGACTGCAAACATTGGATTAATAGCTCTGAGAATGTCTGGATGAAGTGTCAGTTGAGAAAACCCAATAATACCTAACATTGAAAACCAGACAACCATTATTGGTCCGAATGAGCCCCCAACTATATTGGTTCCAAATTGCTGTATAAAAAACAGCGCACCGAATATAACAAGGACAATTGGAACTACCGGAATGTCGTGATGAAAAAGTCTTAATCCTTCAATTGCTGAAGTCACTGTAATTGAAGGTGTTATAACTCCATCTGCAAGTAAAGCAGCGCCACCAATCATTGTGAGAATTGCTGCCCAACTTGATTTTTTCTTGATCAGGGCAAAAAGCGCAAAAATTCCTCCTTCACCGTTATTATCCGCGCTCAGAGTTATCAGTATATATTTAATTGTAGTCTGAAGTGTGAGTGTCCAGAATATACAAGATAAAGATCCGTAAATAAGTAGTTCATTAAAATTATCTTTCCCTGCCAGAACAATTGCTCTCATAGTATAAAGAGGACTGGTCCCAATATCACCGTAAACGACACCAAGTGTGATGATCAGACCTACTAAAGAGAGCTTTTTAATATTAAGATGATGTTCAGATCCTTTTATGATTATACCCTGCATTTTACCCTGGTTTTTTAACAAAGCGGGCAAAGTTAATAATTATAAGTATTTTATAAATCAGCTTTACCGGAATAATTTTATTATAGCTGTATCTTTGGACGCAGCCTTACTAACTAGGTGAAGTTAAACGGATAAAACAGTTTATATGAAACATCCTTATTCGAATCTCAGATCTTTCCTATTTATTATTTTTTTAATAACCATATGTTTCCCCGCCGGAAGTCAAAATCAGCTGACAACCAATGACAAAATTTCCTTTCTATTTATTGGTGATATTATGGGCCATGATGAACAGATTTGGTCGGCAGAGAACAGGGATACACATACATTTAATTATGATGATGTATTCAGATACATTAAACCTGTTATAACTGAAGCCGATATTGCAATAGCTAATTTTGAGGTTACTCTTGCCGGTTCACCATATATGGGGTATCCGCAGTTCAGTTCTCCGGCTGAGTTAGCTGTTGCCTGCAAAAATGCCGGCATTGATTATTTTGTCACGGCGAATAATCACGCAGCCGACAGGGGTAAAAAGGGGATTATTAGCACGATCAATAAACTAGACAGTATCGGAATTCCGCATACAGGTACGTTTCTGAATTCAACCTGCCGGGATAGCCTCACTCCGTTAATGATTAACTGGAATGGGACATCAATTGCCCTGCTCAATTATACATTTAGTACCAACGGGATAATTGTCCCGGAACCGGTAGTGGTAAATATGCTTGATAAAGAATTGATTACCAATGATGTTGAAAAAGCCAGGAAGAAGTATGCAGATATCATCATCCTGTTTTTGCACTGGGGAACAGAATATGACACAATTCCGACAAAAAGCCAGACTGATCTTGCAGACTATTTCCAATCAATTGGCGTTGACATTGTAGTAGGTTCTCATCCACATGTTCTTCAGAAAATGGTCCGGACTGAAAATATTTCTACGGGAAAAGAAGGGGTTGCGGTGTACTCTCTTGGAAATTTTGTATCGAACCAGAGAAAACCAAAAACCGATGGTGGGTCAATGGTAAGAATTGAGTTTACAAGAAATGGTGAGAAATATATTATTTCAGATGCAGGATATTACCTCACCTGGGTTTATACCCCTATTGAGAAATACAGAAAAAAATTCTTTATCCTTCCCTGCTCAGAGTTTGAAAACAAACCTGATTTTTTTGACAAACCGGATGCATTCCTCCTAATGAAAAAATTCATCATCGATTCGAGGAAACTTCTTAATGAACAAAACATAGATATTAAGGAGTATATTTTCGATTGAAGCTCGTGGTTATTAAATAATTAATAAAATATTTTAACTGCAAAGCACGCTAAGAAGGTGCGCCCCCTGGCCGCTTTGCGACCTTCGCGATTAATGGATTTCATTTTTTTAATACCAAACAGCTTAATTATCTCAGTTTTTATAAATATAATTGCATTACGAATTATCCTTTAATGACATTACAAAATTAACAGATGAATAATTCCATTGCACTTCTTTCAATTACTGCAATCTCAATAGGTTTTATGCATACCCTTCTGGGACCGGATCATTATCTCCCCTTCATTGTCCTCAGCCAGGCAAAGAAATGGTCACTCAGAAAAACAATGATAATTACATTTTTTTGTGGTATAGGACATGTTCTCAGTTCAGTTATTCTGGGAATAATTGGTATTGCTGTCGGAATTTCTGTAACCAAACTTGTATCTGTGGAGTCATTCCGGGGGAATATTGCAGCCTGGTTATTTATTGCCTTCGGTCTGGTCTATATGATCATCAGTATCAGAAATCTGATTAAAAAAAAGAAACACAGCCATGCTCATTTTCATTTCAATGGTGAGAAACATATTCACGAGCATAATCATTATAATGAGCACTCTCATGTTCATGAGGAAGAAGTGTTTAAAACTACACCTTGGATACTTTTTCTTGTTTTTGTTTTTGGACCTTGTGAACCACTTATTCCTTTAGTTATGTATCCTGCTGCCAAAAATAATATTCAAGGAGCTGTAATAGTTGCAATACTCTTTTCTATTGTAACGATTTCTACGATGATGTCGATAGTACTTGCTTTTAAGCTGGGAATGAACAAGATAAACACTAAACCTATTGAGAAATACAGCCATCTTATTGCAGGAGCGATGATTTTCTTTTCAGGTCTGGCTATTCAATTTATGGGATTATAAGACTGCTTATGTTTTTACCCGGATCTGTAACAATCCTGAACAACAGATTAACATTTGGATCCGGTATAATCTCAATAATCTTTTCAGTCCTGACAGTCTTCCTTGTAATTCTATCAGATACCGGGATTTTTACCAGATGCGATCCTTTTAAATCCTTTATCATCAACTCAATATCAAAATTAAACAGATAATCCTGCTTCTGCTCGATTATTAGATCGGTGAATCCTATTTTTCCGGCAGGGCTGGTTGTAATCTTTAAATCCGGCTGACCAGCGACATAAAGCCACTGGCTAAAAAATTTCTCAAGATTTCTTTTACTGACTTCTTCCATTACCGTCTTAAAATCGCTTGAGAGAGCATTTCTGTTTCTGTAGCGTTCATAAAAAGACCTCATGCCTTTCCAAAACAAATCATCTCCCAATTCGCGTCTCAGCATATGAAGAACCCAGGCTCCTTTCTGGTATGAGTTCGGGTTCAGTAGTCTCATCAGATTCGTAATTGTTGTATCGACAACCGGTTTGGGCGATCTTAGGAAAAATCCAATAACACGGTCACGTGCTGATTTCAAAGTCTCATCGAGCTTTTCTTTTCCATAAGTTTTCTCCTGGTAAACTGCAGTAAGGTAAGTCGCAAATCCTTCACTCATCCAGATATGATGCCAGTCATTTTCTGTGACAGAATTCCCAAACCATTGATGCGCAATTTCATGTGCCATAAGAGTTTCTGTTCCACCGAGTCCGGTAACAGAATTTTCAGCATAAAATATACAACCTGCATTCTCCAACCCTCCGAATATTGTTTTGGATTGAACATTTGCAAGTTTTTCATAAGGGTAAGGTCCAATAAGCTGGCTATAAAATGCAAGAGGCTTTAATGCGACTGAATAGTCATAAAATCCCTCCTTCCTGTTTTCGGTGAAAACCCAGGTCCATACAGGAATATCATTAACCTTACCTTCTAACCGGGCTGCGAAAGGAGCAACCCCGATTGCCATAACTTTCGTTGCAAGCGGCACATCTTCTTTCCAGTGAGTCAGTTTCGTATGTTTCGGCAGGCAGCTTTCCTCAACAAGATATCCGCTGCCAACAACTTCATAGTGATCGGGAGAAGTAATAAGAAAATCTACTGTTGCTTTGTCGTAAGGGTGGTCGACACAAGGGATCCAATTGCTTGCTCTGTCTGGCCAGTTATCTGCAAAAAAGGTCCGCCTTCCGAACTTATTATCAGATATAATCAATCCATCAGCCGGGATACCTGAATAATCAATACTGAAAATCCCTTCAGATCCGGCTTTTACTGATTCATCAATAGTGATTATGATTCTGTTTTCCTTATGAACCCAGGAGATCTTTCCGCAGTTAAATATTACATCTTTCACAACCATCCCATTTTCATCGGTTCCTTTATTTTTAAGGTCAAACTCAAGGGTGTTGACAGGTCCCGTAAAATTTACAGTTATTGCAGCATGTCCATAAATGACATTATTTGTGTCGCTGATCGAAACTGAAAATTCATAATGAATAACATCAGTAAAAGGATTCCGTTTATAACCATCCTTCCCGGTAACCGTAAAAAAGGAAATGAAAAAGACATATATGGAAAATATTATCTTCATGGTTTTGTAAAAATGTTGGTTAACAATCAAAGGTAGCAGGTATAGCGAAGAAAGAGATAACACTGCTTTAAAATATTAAACTGAAAATCACTTTATTGTTTTACCACTCAGCATTCTATCGTGAATATACTTTAAATTACTAGCTTTGCATAAAATAAAATGCACATAATGACTTACGATTACAATACTCAGAGGAAAAGAATGGCACTGCCCGAATATGGAAGAAATGTTCAGAAGATGGTTGATCATATTAAGACCATTGAGGACAGGGGTGAGAGAAACCGTGCTGCAAAGACCATAATTTCGATAATGGGCAACCTTAATCCTCATCTTCGCGATGTGGGCGATTTTAAACACAAATTATGGGATCATCTGGCCCTGATTGCAAGCTTTGAGCTGGATATTGATTCACCATATCAGGTTCCTGAACCATCGAAGTTTCATGAAAAACCTAAGCAGGTACCTTACAAGCAGGGTGATATAAGGTTTCTCCACTATGGACGCATTATTGAACTGATGATTGATGCTGCCTGTGAAATGAAAGACGGAAGTGAAAAGGAATACCTTACTACCCTGATTGTTAATCAGATGAAGAAATCATATATTACCTGGAACAGAGGTCAGGTTGCTGACGAAGTGATAATTGGCGACATGAAATTATTATCAGCCGGAAAACTGAAAATGACGGAAGGAGTAAGAATCCTTGAAGTCAGGGAACTGATACCACCGGTCAAAAGAAAGCCTGTTGGAAAACCTCATGGAAAGCAACAAAATAAACAATTTATCAAGAAAAAAGGACACAGCAGACATTAATGAGTACTTTTATTGTTAATGGTGGAAAGTCGCTTAAGGGAGAAATAACACCTCAGGGAGCCAAAAATGAAGCCTTGCAGGTAATCTGTGCAATTCTCCTTACTTCTGGAAAAGTTACAATTAAAAATATTCCCGATATAAGTGATGTAAATATGCTGATCGAACTGATTAGCTGTATGGGTGTTAAGGTAACCAGAGAATCCGATTCGGTCACAAGCTTCGAGGCCATAAATGTTGATCTTAATTATCTCCAGACAAGTGAATTCAGGACACAGAGCTCCAGTTTAAGAGGATCGATAATGATTGTCGGACCCCTTCTTGCCAGATTCGGTAAAGCTTTTATCCCAAAACCAGGAGGCGATAAAATTGGACGACGCAGAGTCGATACACATTTTACCGGCTTCCAAAAACTAGGAGCCAGAATTGAATTTGATTCCACTGATCCGTTCTTTAAAGTTGAAGCACCATCATTAACAGGTACCTATATGCATCTCGACGAGGCTTCTGTTACAGGCACTGCCAATATTATAATGGCTGCGGTTCTTGCAAAAGGCCGTACGACAATATACAATGCTGCCTGTGAACCATACGTTCAGCAACTCTGCAGAATGCTGGTTTCTATGGGAGCAAAAATCGAAGGTATTGGATCCAATCTTCTTTATATTGATGGGGTTAAAAGTCTGAGTGGATGTATCCATACTATCCTTCCCGATATGATTGAAATAGGATCATTTATAGGGTTGGCCGCAATAACTGAATCGGAGATTACTATAAAAAACACATCTTACGAAAATCTGGGAATTATACCCGATTCTTTCCGTCGTCTTGGAATCAACCTCGAAAGAAGAGGTGATGATATCTTTATCCCGACTCAGAAACATTATGAAATAGAGACTTTTATAGATGGATCAATTATGACCATATCTGATGCTATCTGGCCAGGACTGACTCCTGATTTACTAAGTGTATTCCTTGTTACAGCAACTCAGGCAAAAGGTGCTGTACTTATTCATCAGAAAATGTTTGAAAGCCGTCTGTTTTTTGTTGATAAACTGATTGATATGGGCGCCCAGATTATTCTTTGTGATCCGCACAGAGCTACGGTAATTGGCCAGGATAAAATGATCAGACTAAAAAGTACAGTCATGTCGTCACCTGATATCAGAGCCGGAGTTGCCCTTCTGATTGCCGCACTTTCAGCGGATGGTAAAAGTGTTATCAATAATATTGAACAAATAGACAGGGGCTATCAGAATATTGATAAAAGATTAAATGCTCTGGGAGCCGATATCCAAAGGATCTAGCCCAGTATGGGAGTTTAAGATTGCTTCGCTTCGCAGCAAAGACGGCGCTAGTGAGCGAGATTAGTTTATGATTGCGACAAATCTATTAAAGTATATGGTCATTGCGAGAAGCGAAGCGACGAAGCAATCCATCGCTACCATATCAGAACCTCCTAATGAAGTGCCTTTGTGCCTTTTCCCCACTGCCAATTTGTCAATTTCCATGGGTTGGCAGGCAATTTGTTAAATAATGATATGAAATTGAAATACAGTAAGTGATGATGAAAAAAAAAATGAAGGACCAGGAAGAGGAAAGACATAATTATATTGACAAATCAACTGAAAATAAAGAAAATACTACTATTCCTGAGATATATAACGAGGAAAAATCAGAAAATTCCGCTCCCGATGGATCAGCAGAATATGCTTCTGATGGTTTAGAAAGGGGAAGCACTTCTTCTGACAAAGATGTCCCGGGTGTGAATGCAGCTGAAGAAAAACTGGCAGAAATGCAGGATAAATATATCCGTCTTTCAGCTGAATTTGACAATTACAGGAAAAGAACACTACGTGAGAAAATGGAATTATCAAAATATGCAGGCGAAAATCTTTTCCTGAGTATCCTTCCATTTATGGACGATTTTGAAAGAGCCCTCAAACATATGAATATGACAACAGATTGTGTTGCAATGAAAGATGGTATTGATTTAATTTATACAAAGTTCAGCGAATTTCTTAAACAAAACGGGATAAAAGAAATTGAATCATTGAATTGTAATTTTAATGTTAATCTTCATGAAGCTGTAGCAAAAGTCCCCGTTGAGGAAGATGATAAAAAGGGAAAAGTGGTTGATGTATTATTAAAGGGTTATTATTTGAACGATAAAGTTTTAAGATTCTCGAAAGTTGTTGTAGGCGAATAAACTTAAAATAAGAATCCGAAATCTGGAATAGTGGCTGAATTAAAAAATCAAAAGGGATGGGAAAAAGAGATTATTATGAAGTGCTTGGAGTATCGAAAGAAGCCACAAAGGAAGAGATTAAAAAAGCATACAGAAAACAGGCTTTAAAGTTTCATCCCGATAAGAATCCGGGGGATAAGAAATCAGAAGAAAATTTCAAAGAGGCCGCCGAAGCTTATGAAGTTTTAAGTAATGATGAAAAAAAAACCCATTATGACCGTTATGGCCATGCCGGAATGGGAAGTACTGGTAACGGTTTCAGTGGTCAGGGGATGACCATGGATGACATCTTCTCATCATTCGGTGATATTTTCGGTGATGCTTTTGGCGGTTTTGGCGCTTTCGGTGGTGGCAGACGCGGACGCAATGTAAACAAAGGAAGTAATCTCAGGGTCAAGGTTAAACTCACGCTTCAGGAAATTGCTGCAGGAGCAGAGAAGAAAATCAAAGTCAATAAATACGATACATGTGACACTTGCCATGGTACAGGAGCCGCCAACGTATCAAGCTTATCAACTTGTTCAACATGTCGCGGTTCGGGGCATGTCACAAGACTAACCAATACAATGCTTGGTCAGATGCAGACAACATCGGTCTGCCCATCATGTGGTGGCGAGGGCAAGACTATTACAAAAAAGTGTACTACATGCTATGGAGAAGGGATCGTACAAAAAGAAGAGATCATTAAAATCAATATCCCAGCTGGTGTCGGCAAAGGAATGCAGATGACAGTCAGTGGCAAAGGAAATGCCCCAAGGAGAGGCGGAGTAAATGGCGACCTTCTGGTTGTAATCGATGAAGAAGAGCATTCCGACCTGATAAGAGAGGGTAACGACCTGATTTATAATCTGTTTATCAGTATCCCAGATGCTGTGCTAGGAACACATGTTGAAGTACCAACTGTTGACAATAATGTAAAAATAAAAATAGAACCTGGTACCCAACCGGGGAAAATCTTACGTCTCCGCGGAAAAGGATTACCTGAAGTCAATGGATACGGCCGTGGAGATCTGCTTGTTAATGTGAATGTCTGGATACCCAAAAACATGAATAAAGAAGAGTTGAAGATCTTTGAGAAATTCAAAGACTCTGAATCTTTCATACCCAATCCGGACAAAAATGATAAAGGTTTTTTTGAAAGGATGAAAGGGTACTTTGAGTAGTATCAATTATATATAAACCAGAAAAATGTTGTTTTTTCTCAGTGTATTTCTGTGCTTCTCTGGGTGCCTCCGTGTAAGTTCTTAATTTTTATAGTTACACAGAGTTAAACAGAGAAGGCACAGAGGGCCACGGAGAAGAATAACTTGTTCCGATATATCAGGTGATTTTCACAGAGTTTATTATATTTACACTTCTTTTGAAATATGTTAAAAATAATCCTTTATGGTACTTTTTGAAGCAAAGAATGTCACAAAACAATACGGCAATCAGCTGGCACTCGATAATGTAAGCATTTCCGTACCTGAACAATGCATTTACGGACTCCTCGGACCTAATGGTGCCGGAAAAACTACACTGATCAGGATCATTAATCAGATAACCGGACCAGATTCAGGAGAGTTATTTCTTAACGGTAAAAAGCTGATGCCTGCTGATGTTCAGGTTATCGGCTATCTTCCGGAGGAAAGGGGCCTATATAAAAAAATGAAGGTCGGTGAACAAGCCTTGTATTTTGCCCAACTCAAAGGGCTCTCGAAAGCTGAAGCAATGAAAAGACTTAAGTATTGGTTTAAAAAACTTGACATTATAGACTGGTGGGGCAAAAAGGTCGAAGAATTATCAAAAGGGATGCAACAAAAAGTTCAGTTTGTAACGACAGTACTTCACGAACCAAAACTTCTGATTTTTGATGAGCCATTTACAGGATTCGATCCTTTAAATACCAATATTGTTAAAAATGAGATTCTGTTTCTGCGGGAAAGAGGAGCAACAATAATTTTTTCAACTCACAATATGGAATCCGTTGAGGAGCTTTGCGATAATATCACCCTTATTGATAAGGCAAAAACAATTCTCGAAGGCAGTGTGCATGAGATACGCGGCCAATGGGCCGCCAACGAATATGATCTTGTATTTGACGGTGATGTGAAAATAGAGGGAAACAGTCATTATAACATTCTGAATCAGAAGAAAGACAATAATAAAAGCATTATCAAACTAAAGACTACCAGCAATATCAACACCAATGATATCCTGCAAACTGTTATGAAAGCGGGCAATGTCATCTCTTTTAACCCGGCTCTTCCATCAATGAATGAGATTTTCATAAGAGTAATCGAAGCCCGTAATTAAATCCTGCAAATAATCTCGAAACCTTCATATTATGAACAAGATATCAGTAATTATTAAAAGAGAATATGTAACAAGGGTAAGAAAAAAATCATTCATAATAATGACCATTCTTGCGCCTGTTCTCATGGCAGCTATAATTTTAGTACCCACCCTTATTATGATGAACCAGAGTGGTGAATTTAAAAAGATTGCAGTAGTTGAAGATAGCTCCGATCTTTTTAAGGGTGTTATTAAAAACACAAAAGATGCCGAATTTGTATACCTTGAAAACATCAAAGTTGAAGACCTGAAAAAGACGTTTGAACTGGCTGGATACTATGGTATTCTCTATATTTCACCTGAGCTGGTTAATACCCCTAATGCTGTACAGCTCATCTCAAAGCAACAACCATCTATTGGTCTTCTGCAACATATTGAAAACTCCCTGAAAAAGGAGATCGAAAGGCAAAAGTTGCTGGCGTACAAAATTCAAAACCTCGATGAAATAATGAAAAACGTCGAGACAAACGTATCTGTTCAGACAATAAAGATAGATTCATCCGGTGCAGTAAAAAAGACAAGTACAGGCATAGCAATGGCCCTGGCCTACATACTTGGTTTCCTGATGTATATGCTGGTCTTCATTTTCGGGGCCCAGGTTATGAGAGGAGTGATAGAAGAAAAGACAAGCAGAGTCGTCGAGGTTATTATCTCATCGGTGAAACCGGTTCAGCTAATGATGGGAAAAATAGTTGGTATTGCCCTGGTTGGTCTTACACAATTCCTCATCTGGATTTTTCTTACTGTTGGAATTGTTACAGTTCTTAAAACTACAATTCTTCAAAAATCAAATATTGCAGAAATTTCACAATCAGCCCCACAGAATTTAATGTCAGGTAATCAGCAGGGTGCCGGAACAACCCAGACTACAGAAATGTCACCGCAGCTTGCCGAATTCTCCAAGATGTTCGACAGCGCAATGAATCAGCCCTGGGGTTTAATAATAATTTGTTTCATCTTTTATTTTGTTACAGGTTATCTTCTCTATGCCTCAGTATTTGCGGCAATTGGTTCAGCAGTTGATAACGAAACTGAAACACAACAATTTATGCTTCCTGTTACGATACCTATAATACTTGCTCTTATGGTAGCAATGGGGACAATGCAAAATCCGGAAAGTCCTCTCTCATTCTGGTGCTCAATGATACCGCTCACCTCTCCCATTGTTATGATGGCCCGTATTCCCTTTGGCGTACCATACTGGCAGATAGCAGTTTCAATGATATTAATGGTGATAACCTTTGGCGCATTTGTCTGGATGGCTGCAAAGGTTTATCGAACAGGTATCCTTATGTATGGAAAGAAAACCTCCTGGAAAGAAATGTGGAAATGGCTCAGATTCAGTGGCTAAAGGTGACAGGCAACAGGCGGCGAGCCTGACGCCCGATACCTTACGTCTTTTCCAAATGTAATAAAGCACTAATAAGAAGAAAATGTCAAAAATACTGGTCATTGATGATGAAAGGGCAATCCGAAATACATTGAAGGAGGTACTGGAATATGAGAAACATGAAGTTGACCTCGCGGAAGACGGTCCGAAAGGACTTGAAATGTTCTCCGCCAATTTATATAACATAGTTCTATGCGATATCAAGATGGCTAAGATGGATGGTATCGAGGTCCTTTCTAAAATATCAGAAATATCTTCCGTAACACCTGTTGTCATGATCTCCGGCCATGGAAATATCGATACGGCTGTTGAAGCAATAAAAAAAGGAGCATACGATTTTCTTGAAAAGCCTCTTGACCTCAACAGGCTCCTAATTACGATACGTAATGCAATGGATAAATCAACTCTCATTACACAGACTCAGGTCCTTAAAAACAAGGTTAACAAGATGTATGAGATTGTTGGTGAGTCTGAGGCTATTGAAAAAGTTAAAAGCATGATCGATAGGGTTGCTCCCACTGAGGCAAGAGTACTTATAACCGGATCCAATGGAACCGGAAAAGAACTGGTAGCTCATCAGATTCATGAAAAAAGTACCAGAGCAAAAATGCCCTTTATTGAAGTCAATTGCGCAGCTATCCCATCAGAACTTATTGAAAGTGAACTTTTTGGTCATGAAAAAGGTTCATTCACATCAGCTATCAAACAGAGAATTGGCAAGTTTGAACAGGCAAACGGGGGAACTCTTTTTCTTGATGAGATAGGCGATATGAGCCTCTCAGCCCAGGCAAAAGTGTTGAGAGCTCTCCAGGAAAACAAGATCACAAGGGTTGGTTCCGATAAGGATATTTATGTTAATGTACGTGTAATTACCGCTACAAATAAGAACATTAAAAAAGAGATAGAAACTAACGGATTCCGTGAGGATTTGTATCATAGGCTTAGCGTTATTCTTATTCATGTTCCAACACTCAATGAAAGAGAAAATGATATCCCGCTCCTTGCGGATCATTTTAACACCTTAATCTGCAACGAATACGGAATGAGTAAAAAAATAATAAAAGCAGATGCAATCAAAGAGCTTCAGAAAATCCAATGGACCGGAAATATCAGAGAGTTCAGGAATGTTCTTGAAAGACTGATCATCCTGTGTCCTAATGAAATTTCCGGAAAAGATGTGCTTGCATACGCATTGCCCGTGTCCGACAGTAATATATAACTCTGTGATCTTTAGGCCCCCCAACCCCTAAAGGGGGGCTAATAATCAGGATGGATTTATACCCTTTAGGGGGCAGGGGGCAGAAAATACACTAAAAAGACAATAATCTGAATATGTACCGTATAGAAAAAGATAGTTTGGGTGAAAAAGAAATACCTGCCGAAGCATTGTATGGCATTCATTCAGAAAGAGCCAGGGAAAATTTCCCGGGGAATACTCCTTTTCCTGTCGAATGGTACAAAGCAGTTGGCATAACCAAACTAGCTTGTTATAACACGTATAGAAAATTCCGGATAGCTGCTCTGGGAAAATTCGGAAAAGATCTTCCGGTTAAAATAATAAACGACAATATTCTGAATGCACTGATTGCCTCTGCAGAAGAAGTTCTTGCAGGCAACCATTTTGATCAATTTATAGTTCCTGCCATCCAGGGGGGTGCAGGTACCAGCATAAACATGAATATCAATGAGATCATTACAAATTTATCGCTTCTGAATAGCGGACATAAATGTGGTGACTATACTTTTATTGATCCCCTGGAACATGCAAATATTTATCAGTCTACCAATGATGTAATTCCAACAGCTCTTACGGTTGCTGTAATGAAACTTCTTCAATCCCTCGAAGAAAAGATAAACCTCCTAAGGCAGAAAGTGGAAGAGTTTGAGAAGAAAAACAGGGATAAGCTTCGTCCGGGATATACACAGATGCAGGAAGCTGTACCATCTTCCTTCGGAATTCTATTCAGCACCTATAATGAAGCCCTTTCACGAGACTGGTGGAGAGTATCAAAATGCTCTGAAAGAATCAAACAGGTTAATCTTGGCGGTGGCGCTATAGGTACTGGGTTATCCCTGCCCCGGTTTTTCATAATGGAAGTTGTCCCTGAACTGCGTAACCTTACCGGACTTCCTCTAGCTCACAGTGAAAATCTGTCAGATGCTACTTCCAACATGGACAAGTGGGTTGAGATTCATGCCACATTAAAAGCCCACGCAGTAAATCTTGAAAAAATGTCTTCCGATTTACGTCTTCTTGCATCGGACCTTGTAGGTGAAAGGACTGTTTCAATCCCCGACCGGCAGGTAGGAAGCTCAATTATGCCGGGAAAAATTAATCCTGTAATACCCGAATTTGTCATATCAGCAGCTCATAAAATATATTCCAATGACGTTCTTATCACCTCGCTCAGCGGACAGGGTGTTCTCGAACTGAATGCATATCTTCCGGTTATAGGATCGTCTGTTATTGAAAGCATTAATCTGCTTATCTCAAGTAATGTAACCTTATTAAACAATCTGTTTTCAGATCTTGCAATTAACGAAACAGCTGGCTATGAAGCTGTTATTCATAGTCCATCGGTGACTACAGCTTTAAGTCCTCATATCGGATATCACAAGGCAGCAGAACTCGCCCGACTAATGAAAGAGAGGAATATTGACATATTTGAAGCCAACAGTATTCTGAAATTGATTGAAGAAACAAAACTTAAATCCATTCTGGAACCGGGAAACCTTCTAAAGTTGGGCTTCTCACTTGATGATCTGTAAATAAGATCTGTTCAAAACTCTATGACACTCTGTGACTCCTCCCTGGAACTTCGTGTAAGTTCTTATTTTCTTTTTGTTACACAGAAAAGACACAGAGTGACACTGAGAAATCAATACTGATAAAAAATCGCTAATTTCGCAGCAAATTCCTCAAATAGATGATAAAGGGCAGGGAGTCAAAACCACATATTGGCATTTATGGCCGACGTAATAGCGGGAAAAGCAGCCTGATCAACTGCCTTGCAGGTCAGGAAATTGCCATTGTATCCGATCATGCAGGAACGACAACCGACCCCGTAAAGAAATCCTTTGAGATCACGGGCTTCGGCCCTGTAATCCTTGTAGATACGGCTGGCATAGATGACTTCGGTGAGCTGGGAAAGAAAAGAGTGGACCGGACGGTCAGGACCCTCGAAACTATTGACCTCGCCCTGCTTATTGTGACTCATAATTCCTGGGGACAATTTGAAGATGAACTTATAAATAGATTTCATGATTATGATCTCCCTTTTATAGTAATACACAGTAAATCTGATATTCAAGAGCCCACAAATGACTTTAAAAATAAGATAACTTCAATCACAGGTACTTCACTCTTTGAATTTTCATCTATTGATAAACGAAATTATGAGGAGCTTATAACTCTCATCAAAGAAACAATTCCCGAGCATTCACTTAAAACTCCAACTTTACTGGGTGATCTTATCAGCTATGGTGATATTGTAATTCTCATTACACCCATCGATATTGAAGCCCCGGCTGGTCGCCTTATCCTTCCGCAGATGCAGGCTATCAGAGATATTCTTGACAATGAAGCTGTTGCCATAGTCTTAAAAGAAAGGGAAGTGGATGCTTTCCTGAAAAAAACCAGGATTAAGCCAGCGCTTGCAATTACTGATTCACAGGTATTTATTAAAGCTGATGCATCCATTCCTCAGGATATTCCTCTTACCAGTTTCAGTATCATGCTTGCCCGTTATAAAGGTGATTTTGATAACTATCTTTTAGGTACTCCAAAAATATCCGAATTAAAAGACGGTGACAGGGTACTTCTTTTTGAATCATGTACGCATCATGTCTCATGTGACGATATTGGAAGAACTAAAATTCCCCGATGGATATCTAATTTTACAGGTAAAAAGATTGAATATGATGTTGTGCCAGGACTTGATACCCTGCCCAGGCCCGTAACTGACTACTCGCTGGTAATACAGTGTGGCGGTTGTATGATAACAAGAAAACAACTTCATAACAGACTCCGGTCAGCAATTAAAGCCGGGGTGCCGGTTACAAACTACGGTATGGCAATTGCCTATATACAAGGTATTTACAATCGGGCGATTGCACCGTTTGTGAAAAGAGAAAAAAATAATTCAACCTACCTGTAATGATTTGTAAGCACATTTTTTAATGTTTACCTCTCCCTAAATCCCTCCCCCGCTCTCTTGGGAGCGGGGGACTGGAGAGGGTTAGGCACTTTCCCTAGAATCTGAAATAAATAAACGGCATTACTTCAGTTGTCCTCATCTGAAACAGCAGGATTGCAACCAGCATAATAACAGCAAGTTGAGCTACAAGAGGGATTTTTATAAATAGCCCTCTGTATGACTCTTTGGTCCTTTCCGGCAGAAAATGGATTATATAACCTGTAGCAATCAATAATAGGGTGCTACTATATCCCGGGAGAACAGTCATATATGATCCCGGAGAAAAATTCTCGAAAATCTGTTTTAACATAATCTTCACAGTTTCTATATCGGAAGCTCTGAAGAAGATCCAGCAAAAGTTTACAAACTGAAAGGTTATAAAAACAGCAATTGCCCGGCCAATAAATCTTGTCCTCAAATGACTTTTAAAAATTGAACTCCATAACTTATTAATTACCAGTCCAATGCCATGCAATCCCCCCCAAATGACAAACTTTAACGAAGCACCATGCCATAATCCGCCAAGAAGCATTGTGATCATCAGGTTTATATAAGTACGGATCTTTCCCTTCCTGTTTCCTCCCAACGAAATATAGAGATAATCACGAAGCCACTGCGACAACGAAATATGCCACCTTTTCCAGAAATCTGTTATACTTTTCGCTTTGTAGGGTGAGTTAAAGTTTATAGGTAACCTGAATCCAAGAATCAATGCGACCCCTATAGCAATATCTGTGTACCCTGAAAAATCACAGTAAATCTGCAGTCCATATCCATATATTGCCAGCAGATTCTCGAAACCGGAATAAATTGATGGGGCATCAAAAACACGGTCAACAAGATTAATTGCAATGAAATTGGAAATGACTATTTTTTTAATTAAACCCTTGGAAATCATATAAAGAGCATGGCTGAATTCATGTTTGGTCAGCTTGAATTCCTGATATATTTGTGGAATAAAAACAGAAGCTCTTACTATTGGACCTGCAACAAGATGAGGGAAGAATGAAACATAAAAACCAAAATCGATAATATTCCTCACCGGTTTCATTTTCTTCCTGTAAATATCAATTGTATAGCTAAGTGACTGAAAAGTAAAGAAGGAAATACCTACAGGCAGTATTATATACCTTATATCAAAAGATGTTCCGAGAATTGAATTTGAATAAGCTGAAAGGAGATCATAAACCTTGAGCTGAGTTCCGAATAGATCATTTATTGTACTGATAATAAATCCTGTATATTTAAAATAGCCAAGAAGTCCAAGATTTGAGATTATGCTTAAAAGAACAAATAACCTCCTTGCTGCCTTTCGTTTTGACATATATATTAAAAGACCGCAGGTATAATCAACTACAGTCACAAATATCAGGATAAATAAAAACAGTCCTCCAGTCTTGTAATAAAAGAACAGGCTTACCAAAAACAGGTACACATTTCTGAGAAGCAATTTCTTATATACCAGGCTATATGCTGCCAGCACAAAAAGAAAGAATATCCAGAAGGCTGGTGAGGTAAAGACAAATGGTTTATCGGAATCATAATTTAATATTGATGATACAAGAGACTTAATAGGGCTTTCTTCTCCAACACCCGTATGGGTATTAGAAATAATCACTGCCGGTGCAATTGGAACAATACCCGCTGGTATAATAGTAACTGCATGTTGCATAGTATCCATTTCCGGAAGAATAAATACAGAAGACGCCAGCATAGCAGACAGTGTATCTGCTCCCGGATAAGTAAAGTGAACGTAATCTTTCTGTACAAGAGGGAATTTCTTTTCTGCCCATTTAATAATTGATGATTCCCCTCCCATGGCTCTGTAGGAATCCCAGAAAGTTTCACCAGCTTTCAGGGTGGCTCGCTTCTGAGCATCAATTATTGCTGGAATATTCCTATATGATTTTATACTATCTCCCTCATTTACTGCCATATCTGTGACACCAATCACTAATATAGGAGTAAAAGGTAAAATATCCTTAAGGAGTGCGAGTTGTCTTCCCAATCCTTTCTGATAGTATGAGTAATCGTCTCTTACATTTTTCACAATATTCAGTCCATAGTGCAATACTATCAGATTTGGTGAGAGTTCCCTGTAAGCTTTTGCCAGATTGTCTTTGTTAACCATTGTAAATTCAAGCCCGGCGCTTCCACGCTGAGGTATGTTGTCAACTATAACTCCCTTTTCACTTTCGATACTCATACCATAAATATCGGGGCTTACATTTCCTTCAAATTCTATCAGGATGTCTTTTGCCCCTTTTATTGAGCATTTGATCTCATTAAAACCACTACCCCTCTTTAAAGTATCTGCAAACAGCTCATTATTACCAGATTTAACTACAACATTTACAATACTTTCCGTATTTCCATAAAATACTCTTAAAATATCATACTCAGCCGAGGCGCTGTCTGCAAAATTTGACGGTTTGATCCTGACAAATGCTTTTTCAGGATCAGTTGTTTTTTCTCCTTCAGGCAAATAGCGACAAATGACCATGAAGGGACCAAGGCTTCGGTGAGATATCTCCCCGGCTTTATAAGAAAGATAATTATACCTTTTCCAGTTTGAGGATGATCGTAGCCAGACCGATTTAGTGTACATTACCGGCATCAGTGGTAAAAACAGTCCCGGACCTGTGCCTCCGTGTCCCTTTCTAAGTGTATGCCGGAGATAGGAAGTTATGCGGTCACCTTCAATCTGTGAATCACCATAATAGATGATCCTGATTTGTCCCCTGGAATATTTTAGAGAATCGAGGAACTTATTCAGTGAATTTACTGACAGTTTTTCACGAATTGCCGGAATGGAATAAATAACTGGAATAGAATCCTTAGATAATAATTTAGTTGTATCTTGTGGTTGCTTAAATTGAAGCTTATCTTGATTCTTACTTCCTGATAATAAGTCGCTTAACAGTTTAGCCGGAATAAATTCATAAATTGAGGGAAAAAGTTGATTTGCAGGAATTATATAATGAAGACCGGTAAAACAGGTCAGAAAGATCAATAATAATAAGAATGACCTTAAAGGGCGCATATATTAAAAAAAGGATCAGCTCTTCTTCTTGATCTTCAGCTTCTGCCCAACCTTTATTTTACCCGGATCAGAAATATTATTTAATGCCAGTACCTGCGTTGTAGTCACATTATCAAACATCTTAACAATATCCCAGATGGAATCACCTCTGCGAACTGTATATGTTATATACTCACCATCAATTTCACCTGGCCCCATGGTTGTTGCCAAAGGCTGGGAATTGGTTATTGCCGTTTTTCCGATTAATGCCTGTTTATCAGCAAACTCCATTGTATTGATCTTCGAATAAAACTCAGATTTTGCAGGATCTACATAAACAACAAGTTTCTGACCAACTCTAATATTGTTTCGATAAATATTATTCCAGTTTCTGAGATCAGATAGCCCTACCTTGTACCATTCTGAGATGAAACCAATGTTATCTCCATCCTTGACGGTATAAATTAATTTGGTTTTTCCTTTAATATCTGTTGTTATATAAGAAGAGCGTGTGGGATCAGCAATGCGAGTTGATTTTCTTAAATAAACATCTGATTTATACCGTCTTATAGTATCGTTCAAATCAATGAAATCTCCAAGATGGTTCATCGGCAAGGTTAGAGTCTGCGGTTTTGAAGACCCTGGAACCAGGCCGGTACGATATTGAGGATTGAGTGCCTGAAGCTCCCCTAACGGGATATTCATTACCTCCGATATCTGTGCGAGATGAATGTCTTTATTAACCATAATAGTGTCAGTTGATACAGGAATATTTAGCGGCAAAGGTTGAAGGTTATGTTCTGCATAATAGTTAACCGCATAAGCCGCAGCAATATATTGAGGAATATATCCCCTGGTTTCTTTGGGAAGTCTGTTATATATTCCCCAGTAATCCTTTTTATTGCCTGACCGTTTGATTGCTTTGTTTACATTACCGGGACCACAGTCGTACGCAGCAATAACCAGCACCCAGTCTTTATAAATCTCATAAAGGTCCTTTATATATTTTGCGGCTGCATGGGTTGCTTTTACCGGATCTTTGCGTTCATCAACTAGAGAGTTAATTGTAAGTCCGTACAAACGTCCGGTACTGTACATGAATTGCCACATTCCTGCCGCCCCGGAGCGTCTGTTAACAGCATTTGGATTTAAAGCTGATTCAATTACTGCCAGATATTTAAATTCTGCAGGAAGACCATAAGAATCGAACACATCTTCAATCATCGGGAAATAATAATCTTTCAGGCCGAGGACAGCACAGAATTTTTCTCTCTGTCTGACAGTATAGACCTCAATATGATTCCTTATGATGTTATTGAAAGGAAGGTATATTATAGAATTAATCTTGCTCAGTCTACTTTCATATACTGAATCAGGGCATTGAAATCCAACCGTGTCTCCCTCGTGTTCAGCAAGATTATTCTTGATAGCAATTTTAACATACCATGTGGTTACCAGGCTATCAAGATCGCGGGCAATTCGTTCACTACTATCGTCCGATTTAATAATTATTGTGTCTACATCAGAAGCTGCATTTGCATTCAGAACCGCGAAGAGAATAGTTATCAGTATTGCTGTAAATCTCATAATAAACTATATGTATTAAAAAGTTACTTTCAAGCTCAAATTAAGTCCTGCTCCCACAAATCCACCCGGCAACGATAACTGCATAGGGGCAATTGTAATATCAAGATTATTACTTATATCATAGTTAAAAAGGCTGGCATCAACATTAGCATCAAGGATCGAAATAAGATACCATCCTGCGATGCCAATATACGAAAGATCACGGTATCTTTTGTAATAATCGACCATTTGGAGCATTGCATCCTTAAAATACGAATAGGTTGAAGGATTATAAGTTTTAGGATATACGACTGCATCATAGGTTGTTTGAAGGACTGAAGGAGGGATCACTTTCAGGTAGCTGTTAGTTTCCTTAATATTATCTGTAAAATCCTGATATGCTTTCATATATAAGTTATAATATTTTGAATTTACTCCTGCAAAATATATAAGTGTGCCGAATCCTGCATATACTACCGGGATTTTCCAGTATTTCCTGTTGTAAATCTGACCCAGACCGGGGAATGCAACAGCCATCATTGTTGCCCTAAGTGTCTCAGGTTTAAACTTCTGCTTTACAGGTGTGATAACAGTTAAGGTATCCTGTGCAAAGATGTTCTGCTGAATGCAAAACAATGGCAGGATCAGTATAATGAGTATTTTTTGAAAAGTCTTCAAAATAAAAACTAACCAGTTCTAAATTTCCTGTGTAAGTATAACGGCGCGATAAAGATAATTATTTTCAGGAGTTCAGACGGTCAAATACTCCTAAAATGCGCTCCATCTCATCCGGGTTTTCAAACTGTATTACTATCTTACCTTTCCCGTTTTCATTTATCCTGAAGTTAACTTTAGCTGAAAATATTTTATTTAGATGGTCAGAAAGCTGAGTGAAATCATCATTTAGTTTCCTCTTTTTTTCAATTTTCCCGGGATCTTTGCTTTTTTCCGATTGCAGTTGTCGTACAAGCTCTTCTGCCTGACGCACAGATAGTTCACCATCTATGATTTTATAATAAACATTGATCTGCTTTTTCGGATCTTCAATATTAACAAGTGTACGGGCATGGCCCATCATCAGATGTTTGTTCTTTATACCAAGCTGGATCTCGGCAGGTAGTTTAAGAAGGCGCAGATAATTTGCCACAGTTGATCTTTGCTTACCTACCCTGTCGCTTAATTGCTCCTGAGTGAGTTTACACTCTTCTATCAGTCGCTGGAAACTTATTGCCACTTCTACTGCATCAAGATCTTCACGCTGTATGTTTTCAACCAGTGCCAATTCAAGCATTGCCTGGTCGTCTGCAGTCCTGATATAGGCAGGAACATGAGTAAGTCCCGCCAGACGTGCAGCCCTGAGTCTTCTTTCTCCTGCAATAAGCTGGAAGCGGCCGGCCCCTATTTCACGTACTGTAAGTGGCTGAACTATACCGAGTTTCTTTATTGAAATTGAAAGTTCTTCAAGTGCCTGTACATCAAAATTTGTCCTTGGTTGAAAAGGGTTAGCATCTATCGAATCTACTGATATATCAAGGTTTGCTTCAACTTTTTTCTCAAGGATCTCTTTCTCCACACCATCTATCAACGCACCAAGACCCCTTCCCAACGCATTTTTCTTTGCCATATTCATTACTATTTCCGGTAATTGAAAGTTCTGTAACTACTGTTTTACTCTTGCTTCCTGTTTCTCAATCAGCTCTTTGGCCAGATTAAGATAGTTGACCGTGCCCCTTGAATCGGCATCGTATAGAATAGCAGGCTGACCAAAGCTTGGAGCTTCTGAAAGCTTTACATTTCTCTGGATGATTGTCTTAAAAACCATCTGCTGAAAATGCTTATTAACCTCATCCGCAACCTGATTTGATAATCTGAGACGGACGTCATACATCGTAAGAAGGAATCCCTCAATCTCAAGTTCAGGATTAAGATTATTCTGAATAATTTTTATTGTATTAAGAAGTTTACCTAGTCCTTCCAGAGCGAAATATTCACACTGAACCGGTATTATAACCGAATGTGATGCTGTGAGTGCATTTACAGTAAGAAGTCCCAGCGAAGGTGAACAATCAATAAAAATATAATCATAATCTCCTTCGATCTTTCTGAGGACTTCTTTAAGAATTTTTTCCCTTTCAGGTCTGTCCAGCATTTCAATTTCAGCTCCTACAAGGTCAATATTTGAGGGTATTATTGAAAGATTCTCAACCTCACAGCTTAGCAGGGCTTCCCTGGGTTCTTTCCCGTCGATCAGGCAATCGTATATTGTGCACCGTATCTGTCTTGTGTCGATTCCAATACCTGAAGTTGCATTTGCCTGAGGGTCTCCATCAACAATCAGCACCTTCTTCTCGAGAGCGGCAAGACTGGCCGCCAGGTTAATTGCTGTTGTCGTCTTCCCAACACCGCCCTTCTGATTCGCTATAGCTATAATCCTTCCCATCTGTTCCTTTAGTTTTTTGAGTTATATTTTGAGTTTCAAATTTACTATTTATGCACCACTGCTTCCGGTAGTGAAAGATGTAATTGTAAACATTTTTTTCGGGGTTTTCAACAATTTATTAACATTAATGGGGTTCTTAATTAAACGTATCTCACTGATTTTGTGAATATTTGTGATTTTCTGCAATTGAATTAATTTTTAATTTTAACTGGGCTTTTGGAGTTTCATTGCCTCACAAAGAGATCATTAAGATGATATTAAATAGGATTTTTTAATATTAATCTATTTATTTCCATCTTTGTCTGCCAATTAACAAACTGACAGATGAACCAAAATACCGATCAGAAAGAATGGCTTGTCATAGTCAACCCTAATGCAGGGAACGGAAAAGGGAAAAAGGACTGGGAGACGATTTCGGCACTTCTGAAAAAAGAGGGTTTGCCCTTTACCGTAAAATTTACAGAACATAAATGTCATGCCATTATTTTTGCCATTGAAGGTATTTCAGCAGGTTTCAGAAAAATAATAACTGTTGGCGGGGACGGAACTCTTAATGAAGTTGTCAACGGAGTTTTTACGAATAATATATGTCCTACTAAAGATATTTCGCTCGCATTGATTCCGGTTGGGACCGGGAATGATTGGGGAAGAATGTTCGGAATACCCCTTGATTATGAAAAAGCTGTGAAAATAATCAGGGATAATAAAATGTTGTTACATGATGTTGGCCTGGTCAGTTATTATAACGGTACTGAGAAAAAGAACAGGTACTTTATAAATATTGCGGGACTGGGATTCGAGTCAGAGGTGGTCAGAAAAACCAATTTCCAGAAGGACAAGGGACATGGTGGCAAACTCATCTATTTATACAATCTGCTTACGAGTCTTCTTTCATACAATAACACTAGAGCAGAAATAATTATTGACGGGGAAAAAATCAATGCAGATGTATTTTCAATAAATGTAGGCAATGGCAGGTACTGCGGGGGAGGTATGAGGCAAACACCAAACGCGTTACCTGATGATGGAATACTTGATGTGACTATAATAAACGGTATGGGTAAATTTGAGATTGTCAGTAACCTGAAGATCTTATATGATGGTACAATTCTCAATCATCCCAAAATCGACGGTTTTAAATGCAAGAACATAAAGGTAAGCTCAGATTCGATAATTTATACTGAAGCGGATGGGGAATCTCTGGGTCATACTCCGGCAGAATTCAGCATTATACCGGCGAGTATTAATATCGTATACGGAACAAAGATTATTCAGTAAGTTTAATCTCAAAAAGCTTCGGCCATTTCTTTCCTGTAACAAAGATCCTTTTACCCGAATTATCATAAGCAATACCATTTAAAACATCAGTATCTGCATTTCGGTCCGATTTGGGTAATATACCTTTCAAATCAATATATGCAATAACTTTACCGCTTACCGGATCAATTCTCGCTATAAGATCAGTCATCCAGATATTGGCCCATATCTCACCATTAATATATTCGAGTTCATTTAACTGGTCAACTTTCTTCTCATTATCATACACCTCAATTCTTGAAACAACCGTAAACATCTCAGGTTCATAAAAATATAGAATATTTGTTCCGTCGCTCATTACTATCTTGTCATCAATTGTTGTCAAACCCCAACCCTGAGTGGGATAATAAATCTTGTTTATCAATTTAAAATCCGACTTTTCATATACAAATCCAACTTTGCTTTTCCAGGTTACCTGGTATATCCTGTCCCGGTAAAGCGCTATACCTTCTCCAAACAATGAGTCATCAAGGTTATGTTGCCTGATGACCTTGCCTGTTTCAAGCTCCACTTCTCTTAGGCTTGAGCCAGTCTCTTCGCCGGTACCCTCAAATAAAACCCCATTGTTATAAACAAGTCCCTGGGTGAATGCATCCCTGTTATGGGGATAGGTGTGAATTACTTTATAACTATTTTTTTTAGGAACCTGATCTGAGTAAATTATCATAAAACGGGTAACAGTATTCTGAGGTTTACCTCCTTTAAATGCTGTCACTTTTAATGATTTTCTCCCGGTAGTAACAGTAAAAACCTGGGGAATGGAATACTCCCATGAATTTGATTTAAGTGTCGTTACAGCATTACCATTAAAATAAATCGCGACAGAGTCTGGGGTTATATTCTTATCTTCAAGAGCCAGAATCACTTTAACCGGTTCATTGAGTTTAAACCCTGTATTTTCTTCAGGTGAGATTATTTTAATAAGTTTTGTTGAAACCTCCTGGCTCAAGATCTCTGCAGTTTGCACACCAGTTTCTGTCTTTTTTCCCGGCCGACCCGAACATGAAAGAGTCCATGTTAAGAGCAGCATTCCAGAAATGGAAATGATATATTTTGGATAATCATTTTTCATTTGTTTTTGTTTTCCAGGTAAATAATCGTTTAAAGATATTCTTTCGTGCTGATGATATTCTTTTTTCAGCCTCTTGCTCTTGAAGTTCATAAGGGGTTAAGATCTGCCATACACCGCTCCAACCGGGAAAACCTCCAATATTTCTATCGTCAATATAGATGTCTGCATCTATCTTCCGGCTCACAGTATCATCAAAAATCTCTTCAGGGTAGTTTTTGTTTACTGCATAAAACTCGATCCCGTTCTTTCTGCAATACTCTACTGCATCATCAAGTTCTTTCCCTGCCCTGAAAGTCCAAAGGATGAGTCTTGCTCCCTTTTTTTCGAGTTCCTTTAATGTCTGAAAGGCAAAGAGTTTTTCTTTACCGATTTCAGGATACTCGTGTTCAACTATTGTTCCATCGAAATCAATCGCAATCTTTATACCTGTGAAGTCAAACATTCAATTTATCTTATTTTGTACAAATCTAATAATAAATGATAAAAGAATGACTTAATTAAGATATCTGGAAAGATCAGCTTACTGAAATTTATCTTAATTTTACTCCCCTTCTGAATTATAATATCTCATTTCAACATGAAACAAATTCCAAATTTTATAACGTCGCTTAATCTGATATCAGGATTCAGTGCAATTATTTTCGCAGCTAATGGTGATATAGTTACAGCTTCGTGGCTGATACTTGCAGCAATGATTTTCGACTTCCTCGATGGTTTTTTTGCACGTTTACTGAAAGCATATTCGGCAATTGGTAAAGAGCTCGATAGTCTTGCCGATCTTGTAAGTTTTGGTGTCGCTCCAGGCTTAATAATTTATCACCTACTTAAGAGCTCTCTTTCAATTAACACTCCAATTATTATAGATTCCAATAGCATAAAAACTTTACTTTTAATGATTATACCTGCAATAATGCCGGTATGCGGAGCTCTGCGACTGGCAAAATTTAATATTGACTCGACACAGGCTACATCATTTAAAGGCTTACCTATTCCTGCAAATGCACTGGCCGTGATTTCAGTTGTTATTGCCGGACATAATTCACAATCGTTGCTTTTCAACTCCTTTACCAGCTCTCCTTTTTTGCTTATACTTTTTACCATCATATTATCGCTCTTAATGGTCAGCAGGATACCATTATTATCTCTGAAAGTTGTAAACCTGAAGTTCAGGGGAAATGAAGGAAGGTACATTCTTATTGGACTGGTACTTATTGTTTTTGCAATTTTCAGAATAAATGCATTTCCTTTAATAATACCTCTTTATATCATTGCTTCGGCATTGTCACTGCTCTTCTGACCAGTGATCGCTGTTTGTTTTGAGGTTGTTAAGTATTGCAGTCTGGATACGGATGGATTCCTGATGCAGAAGTGTCATAACTCTTTCAATAAAAGCAGGTTCCAGATCGCGTAAAGTTCCATGTTCTGTACGGGTACGCAAAATCTCCAGCCAGCGTTCCATCTGAAGAATTGTAACGTTATTCTTAAATTTGTATTCCCCCATTTTCTCTGATATATTTATTCGTGATGCCAAGAGTTCGATTAACTGAAAATCAATTGAATCTATTTGGTTACGCAGCTCTTCAAGCTGATTCATGAAACCTTTATCATCAATTGTTGGCTGACGGATAATCAGGTTTGCCATTAACGACCTGAACTGATCAAAGTTGAGTTGCTGTGCAGAATCACTTAGAGCTTCTGATGGATTTGGATGTACTTCAATCATCAAACCGCTCATAGTCAGATCCAGAGCTTTCTGAGATATTTCGGGAACTAAATCCGCCCTGCCGGACATATGACTTGGATCACATATAACAGGAAGGTTCCTTATACGCTGCCGCAATTCGATTGGGATTTCCCATTTTGGCATATTACGATACAGCGTTCTTTCAAATGGGGAAAATCCACGATGTACGGCAGCAATTCTTTTAATCCCTGCAGCATATACTCTTTCGACTGCTCCCTGCCAGAGATCTATATCTGGGCTCAACGGATTTTTAATGAGTACGGGAATATCAACACCCCTTAGCGCTTCAGAAAGTTCTTCAACAGAAAAAGGATTTGAGACTGTCCTGGCTCCAAGCCATATCACATCAATCCCATGCTTCAGGCAGACTTCCACATGCTTTGGAGACGCAACTTCAACTGTAACTTTGAGGCCATATTCCGATTGAACTCTCATGAGCCATCTCAATGCTTTTGCCCCTGCTCCGTTGAAAGTCCCCGGACGAGTCCGGGGTTTCCATACACCTGCTCTGAAAAGGTTTACATTTCCTGTAGACTTCAAGAAAGCCGCAACTGACAAAACCTGCTTCTCGCTTTCGGCACTGCATGGTCCGGCAATGATAAACGGATAATGATCATCCACATTGAACCAGGTTTTTAATGATGGAATTTCCATAGAGAAAAGTATCGTTTCAGGTTACAAACGTACCTGATTTTTTGATTATTATCCGTTTTCGGGAAATTTCTTTTCGTAAACAGATAAAGCATATTTTATTGCAAACCAGCTTAATAAAATAAAGGCCGGCCAGATGAGATATTGAAGAATTTCGCTTATATACATTCCCATTTGTATTAATTTCAATTTTCTTTTGTCAATTGGCACCCGGTGTGCGGTATTCGGTGAAAAGTTGTCGCAGACCGGTCGCCGGTTACCCTAATACTTATGTTCTTCCGAGTTCATCTCTGCTTCGGTGATCTTGTTATTATTAATAGCTTTCCAAGCATACCAGGCATACGCTATAACGAAAGGGATAATAAACGAGACATACATCATTGTTTTCAATGTAAAAAGGCTCGAAGATGCATTCCTTATTGTTAATGAACTTTGCAGATCATAAAGAGATGGGTAAAATGAGGTTCCGTTGAAGCCGGCTATCAGAAACAAAGAGAATACTGAAAGTACTGTTCCTGCCCCGGAAAACCAGATCCCTTTAAAACTGTTCCTGATAATTGTCGTACAGATGCCATACAAAACACCTGCTACTCCTGCCACAAAAAGTATCAGAACAACCGGCATCTGAATGAAATTATGGAGGTATTTAAACTTTTCAGTAGTTATTGTACCTGTTGTGGTGTTAGTTGCAAACCCTTTTGAAATGAGCAGTGAAATGACAAAAAACAGGAAGAAGATCAAAAAAATAATAGCATTAGCAAACAACCCTTTGACTGACCTTTTAATTATTGCCTCATCGTCAACTGAATTGATTATATATAGCAGACCATTAATTCTTGCAAGAAATAATACCGCAAAACCAAGTGCAAGGTTTCGCACGTTTAATAAGGCTTCAAGACCGTACCATTGAGTTGCCCAGTGTACCTGATTCATCATGTTCAGACTGAACATAGCACCAGTGAAAAAAGTACCAACTGCTACTCCGATAAGAAATGGTCCAAGTGAACCATTAAGAAAGAGAAACAGATCGAATGTTTTCTGCCCGAAAACATTCTTTGGTTTTGATCTGAATTCATAAGCTATAGCCTGAATAGTAAAACTGAACAATATTGCGATCCAAACCCAGTAAGCACCCCCGAAACTTGTTGCATAGAAAAGCGGGAAGGAGGCAAAAAAAGCACCGCCAAATGTGACAAGAGTGGTGAAAGTGAATTCCCATTTCCTTCCCAATGTATTAACAATCATTGCCTTTTGACTGTTGCTTTTAGGAAGTGAATAGATCATCGATTGGCCTCCCTGTACGAACATCAGAAATACCAATAGGCTGGCCAGAAGCGAGACAATGATCCACCAGTAGTGTTGCAGAAAAAGTTGAGAAATCATTGCGGCCATAATTTTAACCTCCTAATGTTTGGGTCCAATTTTAATCTGTTTAACCATAATTGATATCTCTGAAATAAGCAATACCGTGAATAGAACTGCAAATAGAATGAATGTTGTAATGACTGACCCTGTACTGATCTGTGAAACAGCTTTTGATACTGTCATCATGTCCTGAATTATCCAGGGCTGCCGGCCTATTTCGGTAAGTAACCAACCCAGCTCACTTGCTATGTAAGGCAAAGGTATTGACAGAAGTGCTATCCATAAAAACCATTTTTTATCCGAAATTGTCCCCTTAAATAGAAAATAGAGAGCTGCCGAAAAGATTAAAATAAATAAAAACCCAAGTACAACCATCAGGTGAAAAGAATAAAAAGAGATCGTAACGTTTGGGATCACATCTTCTGGTTTATCAATAGAAGCATAACCAAAATACCTGAAGTATTTATTATAGAAATCTTTGTTTTTGAAAATCCCTTTAACAGACTCAATTTGTGCAGTGTCATTAATAAGCCTTGCTCTTTTATAAGCTGTCAGAACATCCCTGGCATATTTACCATTTTGCATCTTTTCCGGTACTGAAATAATTCCCAATTTCTGATTACCTGATATATGATCTGAAAGTCCCTGAACATATGCATCTATGTCGCCTCCGGTAAGTACTGAGAGTAAACCCGGTATTTCTATTTTAAATGCAATTTTCTTGACAATTTTTTCTCCTATTTTCTTATCGGTGTCTTTCAGGACTCCGAAAGCTATTAAACCGGCATTGCTTTTACCTGTGAACAATGCTTCCATTGAGGCAAACTTTACTGGTTGTACTTTTGACACTGTTCTGGCAGATGCATCTCCGGTGTAAGCGACCATCAGAGAAGATAAAAGGCCGAAGACCCCTGCTATCACTATGCTTCTCTTTGCCAGAAGGTCTTCCCTTTTCCTTAATAAAAACCATGCGCTTATACCCAGAACGAACATTGAAGCAAGCAGGAAACCGGATGAAATCGTATGCAGAAATTTATCTACTGCCACCCGATTAAAGAGAACTGCCCAGAAACTGACCATTTCATTTCGTGCAGTATCAGGATTGAATATCATGCCGACAGGGTGTTGCATCCAAGCATTTGCTACCAGGATCCAGAGTGCCGAGAGATTAGCTCCGATAGCAACCAGCCATGTAGAGACAAGGTGAAATTTCTTACTAACCTTGTTCCAGCCGAAAAACATTACTGCAACGAATGTTGATTCAAGGAAGAAAGCCAGAATACCTTCAACTGCAAGAGGGGTACCGAAGATATCGCCCACAAACCATGAATAATTCGACCAGTTAGTGCCGAACTCAAATTCAAGAATAATACCAGTTGCAACACCAATCGCGAAGTTAATTCCAAAAAGAGTCATCCAGAACCGGGTAATACGTTTCCATTCCTCTTTACCAGTCTTAACATAGATGGTCTCCATTATGGCCAATATGAAGGATAAACCAAGAGTAAGAGGTACAAAAAGCCAGTGATAAACTGCTGTCAGGGCAAATTGGGCTCTTGACCAATCCACAAGGCTCAAATCAATATTTTCAATCATGGCTATCAGATGATTTAATTAATTGATCGATGACATATTCGCTTCTCTGTTTGTCATTATGGTAATTCTTATCAAGAAAATCCTGAAAGAAGAAGATCTTCAGTATAGCAAACATAATAAAAAGTTTAATGATGATTATTACCCAGACTTTTCTTCCCCAGCCGGACATATTTCTGAAACCGTCATAGTAAAAACGGAACACACGGATTAATAAAAGAGTACATTGTTTCATCTATCCGATAGTTCTTACTGAAGAAAATAATCTGTAATTAGTTTGAATACAAATATTTGATAAAGAATCTAATCAACCTTTGGTTCTTCATCTGCCCGAAAATGCATGTGAGTTTTGCTTTCGATGTTTTCAGGAGCCAGACCGGAAGTAATCTTCTGAACTGCTTTAAAGTTATAAAAGAACTCTCGTGCAAGTACCCTCATAACAGTATAAGCAGGTATTCCTAATATCATTCCTGGTATTCCGGCAGCAAATCCGGCAGCAAGTACCACAATAAAAATTTCGAGAGGATGAGCTTTAACGCTATTGGAAAAAATAACAGGCTGAAATAACACGTTATCAATTAAATGTGTTATGGCCTCAACTATTATCATATATGTAATGAGAGGCACTACGACAGTTGTAAAATCCTGGTTAATATGCGAAGCAACTCCCATTATAAGTGCTATAAACAAACCAATCCAGGGACCAACATATGGGATAACATTTAAGATTCCCAGAATAAGTCCCATCACCAAAGCCTGTCGAAAATCAATACCCACGATCGTCATCCCAATAGTAACAAGTATCATTATGCAAGTGCTTTGTATTACAATGCCTATGAAATACCTAGTAAGAAGTCTTTTAATCGAATATAATGCACGTGTTACATTATCGACATATTTATCAGGCACCCACATTAATATAGATTCGAAAAATAGCCGCTGGTCCTTAAGGAAGAAAAATGTAATAAATGTAATCGAGAATATTGCAATCAGGACGTTGCCAAGAATACTTATAAGTGAACCAATAAAATTTTGTATCATGTTAATATTGAGAACTCCTGCAACCTTTCCTACTATAAAATCCTGAATTGTGAACTCCTTTGTGATATCTTTGTTAAAAGCTCTGAACAGACTCTCAACTTTATTGATAGGACCTGCGACAATCTGAACAATTTTTTCGCTGTCAATAGTAGAGAAATAATTAATCTGAGTTGTTACAAGAGGTATAAAAATCACAAAGAAAAGTATAATAAGCCCCCAGATTATTATGAGTGTTATCAGGGCACTCAGCGCTCTTGGGAAAGACCATTTTTTTATCCGGATTCTGCAAAACAAATCCACAAGAGGTCGCCCCATTATAGATAAGACACCCGATACCAAAATGTAAACAACTATATTTCTGAAATACCAAGCGCAAGCTAAAAGCAGCAAAACTCCAATGAAGATGAGAATGTTTCTTAAGGTTGCTTTCATTATTAAAGATATTTCTTTATACAAACCTAATCCAAATTTTTGGAATTCGCTAAAAATTTTTACCCCCCGCATCTCTAAAAATGGGCTAATTCTTAATCATATTTGGAATAGGGTGAGGAGATTGCTTTGTCGCTTCTCTCCTCGCAATGACCGTAGATTTTGCTTAATTTGGTTCAACTCCCAACCTGAAGTAACCTTACTTACACTGTCGTTGCGAGCCCGACGAAGGAAGGCGTGGCAATCTTACCGACTATTCCCTAAATATCAACAACTTAAGCCATAATACATATTTTGCATCTGCCATGTTGTCTGTTAACAATTAACTATTACGTCATTATGTCATGTTTGTTGAATTGGAACGAAGTTTGAAAACATGCTGATATACGATTAAATGTTAAACTAAAATTATAGGAGGATAAAGCTATGTTACCAACAATTACAAGAAGAAGTTTCAGGCCATTTTACATGCCGAATATTTTTGACGATGATTTTTTTCCAGTACTCTCAAACAGGACCAGCTCAATGCCGGCTGTAAACATCAGGGAAGATGAAAAGAATTATATTCTCGATCTTGCTATTCCGGGAATTGACAAGAAAGATCTGAAGATTGATATGAATGAGGATGTTCTGACAATCTCGTCTGAAATCAAAAATGAATCGGAAGAAAGCAAAGATGGATACAAGAGAAAAGAATTTAGTTACTCATCATTCTGCAGAAGTTTCTATATTCCCGAAAACGTAAACAGGGATAAAATTGATGCAAATTACAAAGATGGAGTTCTTTCTGTAGAACTTCCCAAACAGGAAGAGGAGAAAAACAAAATCACAAGAAAGATTGAAATTTCATAACTATTCAAAAAAGAATCCCGGCTAATTACCGGGATTTTTTATTTAACTACATACTTCAATAAATCTCTCACAGTATTTCCTTCCGAATTCTCTCAAATATTCCTTCTTCTGGCCATCCGGAGAAAATTTAAATGCTGCGGTTTCTTCAAATACCTTCAGTTTAAGAAGACGAAGGTTTTCGAGAATTATTTTTGGAGACTCCCCACTCCATCCATACGATCCGAAAACGGCACCTAATTTGCCCTTGTCTCGCAAAGGATTTATCAAGGCAAATAACTTATATACAGGTAGTAACGTATTCTGATTTATGGTTGGCGAACCAACCAATAAACCGTCTGACATTATTATTTTTGACTCCAGTTCTTCTAAAGCAATGTTTTCAATATCTGTAATATCTACAGTAATACCTTTTGTTTCAAGGATCCCTTCAGAAATAAATTGTGCTGCTTCCTTTGTGTAACCATAAGCCGAAATATAAGTAATCAGAATATTCCTTTGATTTTGTTCAGATATAATCTGCATATATTCATTTGCATACTTTTCTGATAGTTCTATAGCTTTTCTGAGGTTCTTCTTGTGTATCGGTCCATGACCCGGACAAATGAAATCAAGTTCAAGAGGTTTTATCTTTTCAATAGCTTTAAGCATAAACCTGCTGAAAGGTTTCATAATAACTTCGAAGTAGTACTTAAATGTATCGGCGTAAAGCCCCGAAAAATCACTATACATTTCAGATGAGCAGTAATGGGCTCCAAATACATCGCATGTGAACAAAACCTTATCTTCCACGAGGAGGGTAAAGATCGAATCTGGCCAATGCAGGTTTGGTGCCGAGATAAACCTGAGGGTTTTATTTCCGAGGTCCAGCGTGTCACCATCTTTTACTACCAGTGATTTAAAAGGTGTATTCACGATATCTTCCAGGTACCTGATCGCATTTCCACTGCCAACAACTGTAGCTGAAGGTGCCAGATCGAGAAGAAGCCGTAGACTACCTGAATGGTCAGGTTCGGTATGATCCAGAATAATATACTGAATCTCTTCAGGATTAGTAACTGATTTTAGTTTGCGTAAGTAGGTTTCACTGAATTTTTCTTTGGCAACCTCAACTATTGCTTTCTTCTCTGCATTAATAAAATACGAGTTATAGGTTGTCCCATGATCGGTATGCATCACTATATCAAAGGTCCTGATATCATAATCAAGTACTCCTATCCATTTGACATCACGGGTAACATCTATTATTTTATCATCAATTCTGCTCATATCATCAATCATTTTGTGATTTTTGCAATGATACTTTTATTTGCCTTCACCTGCTGTAGGATTGGAATCTCAACTTCAGTATCAACCGGTAAAAAAATATCGACTCTCGATCCGAATTTAATAAATCCAAGTTCGTCTCCCTGGAATACATCCACATTCTCTTTTGCATAAGTAACTATCCTTCGGGCCACAGCTCCAGCTATCTGCCTTACCATTACCTCTGTTCCTTCCTTAGTTACTATAACAATTGTACTCCTCTCGTTCAGCTCAGAAGATTTTGGATGCCAGGCAACCATATTTTGACCCGGATGATGACAAACATATTTAATTCTTCCCGAAACAGGATATCTGTTACTATGCATATTGAAAGGGGACATAAAAATCGAAACCTGCAGGCGTATATCCTTAAAATATTCATTTTCCAGTGTCTCTTCAATAACCACAACTTTCCCATCAGCTGGAGCATAAATAAGTCCCGGATCAGTTTCAAGGGACCTTGTCGGCAATCTGAAGAAAAAGAGTAAAAAAATATATAGCATAAAAGAGCAAATGAAAAAAGCCCATCTCACAATTCCTATATCTGCCCAGATAATATTAACAAGGATATTTAGAATCAGCAATGTTATTAAACCAAAACCTAATAACTTATATCCTTCCTTATGAATATGAATCCTCATCTGTTTAAAATTTGCACAAAACTAATCAAGTCCTGCCAATCATCCAAAAAGTGAAATAAAAAGATACACCAGCGGGAAGGATATTATTGCACTATCGAAGCGATCGAGAAATCCACCATGGCCAGGCATTATTGTTCCTGAATCTTTTACGCCAGTGCTTCTTTTAAGCATTGATTCGACTAGGTCTCCATATGTGCCTGCTATAGAAACAATTACAGAAATAATTATCCAATGGATTTTATCAACAACACCCAGCCAGCCAGAAAGCAACCAGGCAATCAGAGAGGCTATAATAACACCTCCAAAAAAACCTTCCCATGTTTTTTTTGGTGAGATACGCTCCATCAGTTTGTGCCGGCCGAAAGACATCCCAGTCAGATACGCTCCAGTGTCATTTGCCCATATAAGAATAAAAAAGCCAATTATTATTCCCGGGGAGAAGATGATATTGCTATGAGGAAGCAATGAATTAAGACCTGATCTTGAGAATGCCGAAAACGGGAACATCGAAACTGGGACTGCAGTATAAAGTACAGAAAAAAAAGTATGTGCAAGGGAATCAAATGGTTTCTCATTTTTCCTATAAAGCTCTACAACTATAATTACCAACATCATTGGTATAAGAATAAGAAAAGAGCTCTTTGGAATCAATCCGGAAGCAATCAGTGTCGATATAATATATGCAGTAATACCTGTAAGAATGCCAGGTATCATTTGTGGCTTCACACCCGCGTTTCTTATCATCAAATAATATTCATACTGTGTGCCTATAAGTATTACAAGTCCGGTAAGAAAAAAGGAGATTGGATGAAGCCAGAACCCTCCCATTACGAATATTACTATCCAAGCTCCGGTTAAGGTCCGTTTGAAAAAAGTATTCAAAACTTCAGTATATTATTCTATTACACGCCCTTATCTTTTAACTTAGCCACTTTCACAGTCCTTTTTTGAATTGTATCTTCCGTGACAGCTTCTTTTTGCTCTGAGTTGACTTTTGTTTTCTCTGAAGAAGATTTGCCTGATTTTTTCCCTTTTTTATCTTCTTTGATATTTTCTTTGTCATTTGGTGCTAGGGCCAATTTGGCTTCAGCCTCTTTCTCTTCCTTTAATAAATCAGCTTTTCTCTTACCGAAGATCCTTTCAAGATCTTCACTGAAAATCACCTCTTTTTCAAGAAGGAGCTCTGCAAGCTCTGTAAGACCTTTCATATTGTTTTTAAGAACTTCCTTGGCCCTCACATACGATTCTGCAATTATCTGGTTAACCTCCTGATCTATAAGTTCTGCTGTCTTCTCGCTATATGGTTTTGTGAATCCAAAATCAGATTGCCCTGATGAATCGTAGAAACTAATATTACCAACCTTATCACTCATTCCGAAAAACGAAACCATTGCATAGGCCTGTTTTGTAATTTTCTCAAGATCGTTAAGTGCTCCTGTTGAAATTTTCCCGAAGATGAGTTCTTCAGAAGCTCTGCCTCCAAGAGCATAGGCCATTTCATCCAGAATCTGCTCGCGTGTGGTAAGTTGCCTTTCTTCAGGAAGATACCATGCAGCTCCAAGAGCCCTTCCTCGAGGTATTATGGTCACTTTAAGCAGAGGGCTGGCATATTCAAGCAGCCAGCTGACTGTAGCGTGTCCTGCTTCATGATATGCAATTGTTTTTTTCTCCCCAGGTGAGATGATCTTTGTTTTTCTTTCCAGACCACCAACAATACGATCGATAGCGTCGAGAAAATCCTGTTTTTCAACAATAGTTTTATTTTTCCTGGCAGCGATAAGGGCCGATTCGTTGCAGACATTTGCAATATCAGCGCCTGAAAAGCCCGGTGTCTGCTTGGCCATGAATCCTATATCAAAACTTTTTTCAAGTTTTATTGGACGAAGGTGAACTTTAAATATAGCTTCCCTTTCATTGAGATCAGGAAGCTCCACATGTATCTGACGGTCAAAACGGCCGGCACGCATCAGTGCCCTGTCGAGTATATCTGCTCTGTTAGTGGCAGCGAGGATTATCACTCCCATGTTAGTTCCGAAACCATCCATCTCAGTAAGAAGCTGGTTTAGAGTGTTTTCTCTCTCATCATTTGATCCAAAATTTGCATTACGGCCTCTTGCCCGACCTACAGCATCTATTTCATCGATAAAGACTATACAGGGGGCTTTTTCTTTTGCCTGTTTAAACAGATCTCTTACTCTTGAAGCACCTACACCTACGAACATTTCAACAAAGTCCGAACCTGAAATGGAAAAGAATGGTACGTTTGCTTCTCCGGCGACAGCTTTTGCAAGCATTGTTTTACCTGTTCCCGGAGGACCTATTAACAGAGCACCTTTTGGAATTTTACCTCCAAGGTTTGTATATTTCTTAGGATTCTTAAGAAAATCAACAATTTCCATAACCTCCGTCTTAGCTTCTTCAAGACCAGCAACATCATTGAAGTTTAACTTAACATTTGTATCCTTGTCGAATATCTGAGCACGTGATTTACCGACACTAAAAATACCGCCTGCTCCGCCTGCTCCGCCCCCTGACATCCGCTTCATCATAAACAGCCAGAAAGCAATTAATAATACAGGTAATAACAACCATGAAAGTATATCGCCAAACCAGTTTGTACGTTTCAGATATTCGGGAGAAATAAGCTCGGTATCACTGTAGCCGGCACTTTTCTGATATTCTTTGAAATCAGATATGAAGCTGCTGAGATCTCCTATAGTAATTGTAAAATTTGGTTTTGGAGCTGACAATCCAAATCCGGTTCCGGGTTTTGGAAGTTTTGGATATCTGCCAGATTCCAATGCTTCCTTCTTAAGGTAGATTTCGGCCTGATCTTTGTTTACCACGATTACTCTGTCAATATCGTGATTTTTAATCATCTCCCTTATTTCGCTTGTGGTTGTCTGCTGTGCTGATTTCCCGTTGTTAAATAACGAAAAAAGAATCAGAGATACCGCAAGAATTGCAAAAATCCAGTTGGTATTAAAACGAGGTTTAATATTCTTATCAGGCTTTTTTCCCGGTACCTGATTATTATTAGTATTGTCTGTCATAAATATTTAACTTACTGTATTTTATCTTCTACGGCTTCAATAGCTGCATCAGCCCAGAGTGATTCCAGCATGTAAAAATTCCTGTACTGCTCAAGAAAAACATGAACGATTACATCGCCATAATCAAGAAGTACCCAGAAACAATTGTCAAGCCCTTCAATATGTAATGGTTTTTCCTGTGCTTCTTTTCTCACAGTGTCATCAACTGAATCACAAATGGCACTAACCTGGTTTCCGGAAAAGGCGTGACATATAACAAAATAATCCGCAATTCTGTTTTCAAGCTTCCTTAAATCAATTTTCAGAACATTTTGCCCTTTCTTCTCAAAAATACCTTTTAAAACGCTCCCTAAAAGGACCTCAGCTCCGTCAGATTTTTTCTTCATCAATATTTATCAGTTTGATATTAAGTCGCAAAAGTATCACTTTTATCTGTATTTTTGTTACTGTAATGCTCCTTTGCAATTTCAATGCCAATCTTAGCAGCAATAAAAAAGCCGATGGTGAATATGACTAATTCCTAAATAAATCACTGCTAATCATGATAATAGGTTCGAATTTATTATTTTTTGAAAATCTGCCATCAACAAATACTTACACTGCTAACCTTTTGAAAAAGAATAACGTGCCTGAGGGGACAATCATATATACCAATTATCAGTCGGCAGGCCGGGGCCAAACCGGAAACAGGTGGGAAAGTGAAGCCGATAAGAACTTATTAATCAGCATTGTACTATTCCCTTCATTTATGAATCCAAAAGATCAATTCCATATTTCAATGGCAGTCTCACTTGGCATTTGTGATTTTTTAATGAGATTTATTCCTGCTTGTTCTGTAAAATGGCCAAATGATATCTATGTAAAAAATGACAAAATAGCAGGTATTTTAATTGAGAGCTCTGTTATGGGCAATCAGATTGAAAATACAATTTCAGGTATAGGTCTCAATATCAATCAGGATAAGTTCCTCCGCACTGTACCCAATCCGGTTTCTCTCCGTTTATTAACCGGAATGAGTTATGATCTTCCAGCCTGTCTTAATCAACTGAGTATGGATCTCGATAAAAGGTATAAACAATTAATTGCCGGAGATTACGGACAAATTAAGGAGGAATATATTTCGAAACTTTACCGTTTAAATGAATGGTTTAAATTCAGAGATATTAAAGGTATTTACACCGGACGCATATTGAATGTGACTGATTTTGGCCGGATACAGATCGAAAGGGAAAACAACAATATTAGCGAATATTCTTTTAAAGAGATAGAATTTATTCTATAGTATCTCTCCAGTCTCTGAAGTTTTCCATTTCCTTTATAAGTATTTCCAGGAATAGGGCTATAGGTTTAGTTGCCATCATCTTCATCATTGGATTGAGATCCGCAGTTAGAGTAACTTTCACTTCGGCAGGATTTTTATTGTTATCTGAGATATTCAATACCAGTGAAAAGTCATTTTTCTTCATGGCATCTCCGGCAAAAACAACTTTGTTGTATTCCTTTTTTTCTGCAAGCCTGACAGTTACAGTCCCAAGCATAGATACACTGAAACTACACCATTCTTTTTCAGCAATCCAGTTATTGATAGTACCTTTTGGTATGAATCTTTCAAAATTCCTGATATCGGTCACAAAAGCAAAAACCTCTTCAGCATTACAGATTAACTTCCCGGACCTGCTTTCAAACGTTGATTGATTGGTCATAAATATTTAAGTACTAATATTATATATCACAGTTTCGATATTATGTTATTGCCTCTCCCCAAATCCCTCTCCCAAGAGGGAGGGGCTTATCTAATTAAACTAATGCAGATTACCTCTTTCTCCCATGAGAGAAGGGGTAGGTTAAAAATTTTCAGGGCATTTAGCCCCTATCCCCTGGGAGAGGGGTTGGGGTGAGGCCTCCCCAGCTGGCAGGATCGACTCTCCAGTTTTTCAAAGTTTCTAATTCAGTCTGGCCAATATAACCTGTTTCTACTGCCGTCTCAACTAATACTGAATAGTTGCTTAAAGTATTAAGTTTGCAATTTTCGGAGGTAAATGCTTCTGAGGCTTTTTTAAATTCGTAGGTAAATATCGCGACCATACCCAAGACATCACAACCTGCTTCCCTGAGAGCATTTACGGCATTAAGGCTGCTGCCACCCGTAGATATCAGATCCTCAATTACTACGATCTTTTGTCCTTGTTCAAAATACCCTTCAATCTGGTTACCAAGTCCATGTTCCTTTGCCCCTGATCTGACATAAATAAATGGTAATCCAAGTTTATCAGCTGTAAGAACGCCATGAGCAATTGCACCAGTTGCAACACCGGCAATCATTTCTGCCTGCGGATAAAGATCTTTTGCCATAGCTGCGAAGGAATCGCGGATAAAAGATCTTACCTCCGGAAATGAAAGAGTTTTGCGATTATCACAATATATAGGTGACTTCCATCCCGAAGCCCAGGTAAAAGGATTTGATGGTTGCAATTTAATTGCTTTAATTTGTAAAAGATATTCAGCTGTTTTTTTTGCACAATCCCACATATGAGTACGTATAAAGTTCATTTCGAAAACAGATTTATAATGATAAGCTCTGAACCTGACAGGATACAAAAATACGGCTTATTCCATAAATTCTATGCAACAAACGAACTTTATAAATTAATAGCAGATTTTCAATCAGATAAAAGTATTCCTGCTATCAATATTTACGGTACTGACATTAAACATATCTGGAAGATCTTCAGAATCTATTTTACAGAAGTTGGTGCTGCTGGTGGATTGGTAAAACATACTTCAGGTAAATACCTTTTTATTGAAAAGAAAGGAAAGCTCGATCTGCCCAAAGGGCATATAGAACAAGGGGAAGAACCTGAGACATGTGCTTTAAGGGAAGTAAATGAAGAATGCGGGATCACTGGTCATACTATACTTAAGCCTCTAAGCCCAAGTTATCATACATATACATGGGAGGGAATTTCTTACCTCAAAAAAACCAGATGGTTCCTGATGAAATATGACGGGAAGATGATTATTGAACCTCAGATATCTGAAGGTATTACAAAAGTTGAATGGCTTTTCCCGGATGAATTAAATTCTATTAAAAGCGGAGCGTGGTTGTCGCTGATGGATCTTATAAACTGTTCGATTCTCAGGGAATGATCTCATGATCCTCATTCCCTTTATAATCTTTAAGGTTAATTGCGGAAGGAACAAACTTGGAGGCGTCACCTCCATTTTTTATAATATCCCGTACGATAGTGGAATTAATAAAAGAATGTTCAGGAACCGTAAGAAGAAAAACCGATTCAATACCCGGGGCCATTGATTTATTTACCTGCCCAATTGCTCTTTCAAATTCAAAATCAGCTGCTGTTCTGAGTCCGCGCAAAAGATAACCGGCTCCATTTTTTTTACAAAAATCAACAGTAAGTCCCTCATAATGATTTATTTTTACTCTGGGCTCATCTTTAAAGACTTTTATAATCATCTCTTTCCTTGTTTCAAGGGAATAGAAGTATTTCTTCGAAGCATTTGCACCAACAGCGATAATTATCTCGTCAAACAGGCTTATCGCTCTCCTAATGATTGCTTCATGTCCGATTGTGAATGGATCAAATGATCCTGGAAAAACTGCTATCTTTTTCATTCGAAGGATATTTTTTTGGGATTCTTAACCTTTTGTTTAAGCAATGCAAGTTCAAGCACACCCATGATTGTTTCAACATAATGGAATTTTAATCCCCTGATATATATTTCCTTAATGTTTTCAACATCCTTCCTGTTCTCTTCCGAAATGATTATCTCCCTTATACTGGCCCTTTTTGCTGCAAGAATTTTTTCTTTGATACCACCTACAGGAAGGACTTTCCCTCTTAATGTTATTTCACCCGTCATCGCAAGATATTTCTTAACTTTTCTTTGGGTGAATGCCGATGCTATGGAGGTAGCCATAGTAATTCCGGCAGATGGCCCGTCTTTTGGAATAGCTCCTTCCGGAACATGTATATGAATATTCCAGCTTTCAGAGAAATTATCCGGAAGGTCGAGCAAAACTGCGTTTGATTTCAGATACTCCAGTGCAATAATAGCTGATTCTTTCATAACCTCTCCAAGGTTTCCGGTCAGAGTAAGCTTTCCGTTACCTTTGCTTATACTGGTTTCCACGAACAATATCTCACCTCCTGCAGCTGTCCAGGCAAGGCCCGTAACAACACCTGCCTGTTCATTTCCTGAGTAAAGATCACGTGTATATTTTGGAGGGCCAAGCATTTCACTCAGAACTGATTGTGAAAGAGCTGTGTCATATTTTGTTTCAGATGCTATATTTTTGGCAGTAACCCTGATTATTTTTGCCAGACGTTTATCAAGTTCACGCACACCGGACTCTCTTGTGTATTTTTCAATAAGCATTTCAATTACTTTATTGTCGATAGTAATCTGATCCTGCTTTACACCGTGATTTTCAAGCTGTTTCGGAAACAGGTGCCGTTTTGCAATCTCAAGTTTCTCCTCAACAAGGTAACCTGTTATTTCGATCAGTTCCATTCTGTCCCTCAAAGCCGGATTGATTGTAGCAAGATTATTAGCCGTAGCTATAAATAACACCTTCGACAGATTATATTCCATTTCAAGAAAGTTGTCAAAAAATGTGCTATTCTGTTCCGGATCAAGTACTTCCAGGAGGGCTGAGGAAGGGTCACCCCTGAAATCCTGTCCAACTTTATCAACCTCATCAAGAATAAAAACCGGATTTGAGGAACCTGCTCTTTTGATATTCTGAATTATTCTTCCCGGCATGGCGCCAATATATGTTTTCCTATGGCCTCTTATCTCAGCTTCATCATGCAATCCACCAAGTGACATTCTGACATACTTTCTGTCGAGAGCTTTTGCAACAGACCTGCCAAGAGATGTTTTACCGACACCTGGAGGACCGTAAAGGCATAGAATAGGAGATTTCAGATCACCCTTTAGCTTAAGAACAGCCAGGTGTTCAATGATTCTCTCTTTAACCTCATCGAGCCCAAAATGATCCCCGTCTAGAACCCGTCTTGCATTACTGAGATCGAGGTTATCCTGAGTATAAAGGTCCCATGGCAGATCAAGAAGTGTCTGAATATAGTTTACCTGAACGGAATACTCAGCTGCAGCAGGGTTTAACCGATGCAGCTTATCGAGCTCTTTATCAAAAACTTTTCTGACATCATCATTCCACTTCTTGGTTTCAGCTTTTTTCCTGTACTCTTCAACTTCTTTTTCAATAGGGTTCCCTCCCAACTCATTCTGGATGGTCTTCATCTGCTGATGCAGCAGGAATTCCCTTTGCTGTTGATCGAGGTCACTTTTAACCTTGGATTGTAATTCATTTTTAAGTTCCAGAACCTGTATTTCCTGTACAAGGAACTCGAGCAGCATAAAACCCCTGTCCCGCAAACTGTTAATTTCCAGCAACTTTTGTTTATCCTGAACCTTGATATCTGTATTTGAGCAGATGAAATTTATCAGGTATGTATTATTCTCAATGTTTTTTATAGCGAAGGAGGCTTCAGGGCTTATATTCGGATTTATTTTAATTATCTTAAGGGACAAATCTTTCAGAGAGCCAACAATTGCATCAAAATCCTTGCTCAGGATATCTGGTTTTGTTTCAGGTATTGTCTTGACTCTTGCAATGAAGTAGGGATCATCTGAAATAAGTTCCTGCAACACCATTCTTTTTCGTCCCTGAATAATAGCAGTAGTTGATCCGTCTGGCATCTCAAGAAGCTTAACTATCTGACCAATAGTACCAATAGAGTGAAGGTCCTGAAAATCCGGGTTTTCAATATCAGGATCTTTTTGCGCAATAGTTCCTACTATTTTGTCGTTGCGATAGGCATCTTTAATTAATTGGATTGATTTGGGGCGACCTATTGAAATTGGAAGAACCACACCCGGAAAAAGCACTGTATTTCTAAGTGACAGGATTGGAATAGCTTCCGGAACCTCAACCTCCTCTAGTTCACCATCGTCACCGTCGGCAATAATAGGTATGATATCTCCCTCTCCATCAAGAATATCCGGAAATAATATCTCGCTATCCTGTTTCCTGAATTTCTTTTCCATCCGGTATTGTACTCCTTACTTTTTCTATTTCAAATTTCCATGAACTCACCTCATTGCCACCCCTGCAGTCTGGCTCCTAAATTTGCCCACAGGGGAAATTCTTAAAGGTCGTCCCTCTTTTTACTTTTATCTTTAATCTTCCCAGGTTGTGCCAAAATTACATAATATTTTTACAACTGATGTGAAATTGGGCAATGCAATGATTGTGCCACAGTACAAATAAAAACAAAAATGTAGGGACATGCCATGGCATGTCCCTACATTAAAACAGCTTAATCTGCAAGTTATTTCTTTTTCCCAATATGATCCTTGTAACGGTTCAAATATTTGTCAACTCTACCAGCAGTGTCAACAAGTTTCATTTTGCCGGTATAAAAGGGATGAGATGTATTTGAAATCTCAAGCTTGATAAGCGGATATTCATTCCCATCTTCCCATTTAATATTCTCTCGGGAGGGTGCAGTTGACTTACTCAGAAAAGAAGTTCCATTTGACATATCCTGAAAGACCACAAACCTGTAGTTGCTTGGATGAATACCATTTTTCATTGCTCTATATTTTATATCCTTAAAAATCC
>Ga0187886_1000227_pt1 | contig 76896 bp, 61 predicted proteins | sample June2016WEW_20_1_FD_133001 | JGI IMG/M metagenome (GOLD analysis project Ga0187886, IMG submission 133001) | Peatland microbial communities from SPRUCE experiment site at the Marcell Experimental Forest, Minnesota, USA - June2016WEW_20_150 | ecosystem: Environmental > Terrestrial > Soil >... | reverse complement strand
TTGAAAATTATCACCTGCCTGCCGAAGTGCCTTCGGCACGCAGGCAGGGTGCCGCAGTCCGATCCCGCATAAGCGGGATCGCGATCGCGTTCCATTGTGTAACAATGGAACGGACTTAGCGCCGGTCCGTTAGGCAGCGCCTTGGAAAGAATCAAAGAAAAATGTGTTCACAATGAACGCTTTTTCGAGTTAATCAATTTTTCTTAATTGAGCATTTAAGGGAAAGAGAAAGACAATGAAATTTACGCGCATACTTGTCATAGGGATATTGGCTGTAATAGTATCATCCTGCACAAAGAAGTCAGCGGAATCCAAGCAGCCAGCGGTAGTGCAACGGGTCATGGTCATGTATGCGCCTTCCGATTCCCTTAAGCGCAAATTTCTTGTTCCAATACAAGTTGCGAATAAGGCTAAGGAAGTCAACGAAGACACGTTGTTGGGTCCTCTGGCAGAAGCTGACACGGCAATCTCTGGATCTCCAGCGAACAAAGTATCGATTCAGGCAAGCGAAGTCGTTCTGCAAGATTCGGCAGGTAGCTCAAGATTCCAACTGACATATACCGGGGGGAATATCGACACATTATTTGTCTCGCCGAACTGTAAATACGTAGCCTGTATGCAAATACTGGAATGGGTAAATGAACCTGGCGAGTATGACGACTCTGAAAAAGTCCCACAAAGACCAGTGTACCAGATCGTCTTTATAAACTTGGTTTCCCGTTCTATAATCCGAGAGATCCCCCCAGAAGATCCGTTGCCATTCTGGGTGTTCGAAAAGTGGATTTCCAACAGTCGGGCATTGATCTCGACAACTGAAGGTTTCTCGGTCGGTAGAGTTTACGTCTATGACGCGTTTCGAGACTCTCTACAGTACATTACCACCGGCACCTTGGGCGGGACTTGGTGATATTCATCATTTATTGGGCGCTGCCTAATCAGGCGCTCCCCGCCAAAATACGGCGGGGCAGGCAAGCTCGGCTTGTCCAGATAATTGAATCACGCAGCCGGAGGCCTGAGAATGTTATTGCACGAAGTGCAATACAACTTCATACATAAAGATGCTATATTTATCAATGAGCGCACTGCAAATTACATGGCGAGCAGAGGTTGAGTAGTTAAAGAGAAAGATTGTACTTTGAACTTGGTTCGTTGGGTGCATGTTGCAAATTTGCAGTGCCGCAGTCCGATCCCGCATAAGCGGGATCGCGATCGCGTTCCATTGTGTAACAATGGAACGGACTTAGCGCCCGTCCGTTAGGCAGTATTCTTGCGGCACAACATTCAATTAATTACAGAACATCACTCAAATAAAACAATGAAAAAAACACCAATCCATTTCTTACATTTTTACCTTTTCGTATTTGGTCTCTTGTTCATTCATAACTTGATGGCGCAGGATAATTCCACAAGAACTGTCAGTTTCAAAGAAGGTTATAAAGAGTATCACTTCGGCATCCCATTTCTTTATCTTAAGGGATCCGATTATGAAGTTGGTTATCAGTATGGTTACTTGCTTAAAAGTGAATTGAACTCTTTTTACGCGGTGTATGAGACTTTTAAGAAAGGATTCTTAGACAAAGAAATCAGTTATCTCCCATGGTATCAACGAGTCTTTGCGAACTTGTTTGGATCGATGGTGTTCAATCATAAAATAAATGGCTATGCCGATAGATTGAGTCCTGATGTTCTTGAACAGATACAGGGAGCTTCGGAAAGCTCTGGTCTGCCAGTTGCTTTCTTTAAGGAATTACTGGTGTTCTACGATCTATATTCCTATCGATGTGAGGCTGTGGTAGTGAAAAAAGGAAATCATATATACCATGCACATAATCTTGATCAGCCGGGACAACTCAATTTGCTCTCACAATATCCTGTGGTTGTGCAGTATGAGATACAAGGAAAGCAGAAGTATACAGATTTTGGTTTTTCCGGATTGTTGATGCCTACGACAGCATTCAATGAATCTGGAATCTCAATATCGGAAAACGGGAACAATAATCCTGCCGGATTCGATAAAGAAGATTGCACGTTGTATTCTGAAAAAAGTAAGTTGATTACGAAAACTCACAATCTTAATGAAGTAGATTCGATTGCCCGTACTCTTAAATTTCCAGTTGGATTAATATATACGGTTGTTAGCAGCATAGAGCGACAGGGCGCTGTGTACGACTTTATCGGTTCAAACAAAGCCGCAACTCCAGTAAACAATTTTCAATTTGTTGCTAACAGGACTGTGTCGAAGGATTTGGGCAAAAAGTGTGAGACAATTTATTCTGGTAGATTTCACGAAGAAGCACGTGTAGCTAAATTTGCCGAAGTGTTTGATTCCGCAAACCAAAACACGGTGGATGGATTAATCGACATTCTCAGCAATACAAGTTTTTATCATTATAAAGATACGATTGAAGTACACATCGAATCACTCCATAATTATGAAACCGATCAATCCGTTATTTTTGATTTAGCAGATTCGACAATTTACTTCACCTATTATCCGCACTACGCCGCATGGAATAGATGGTTGAAGTATAACTATGCAACTCACACCGTGAGTATTTATAAAGAAGCTGATTCGAGATTGAGTGCTCCCTTTCTTACAAAGTTCATTGATATGTATGGCACATACGAAGCCTGCGATTGGCGGGATAGTTCGAATGTCAGGTCATTGGTGAACACTGTTATTGGCTTGCGTATCCATAATTATTTCTCGCTCGACTTCCTCTCGACAACCTATTTAAAATATTATAAGTCCCCTGCGCAAGCGAAGATTTATGCTGATATGATGATTGAGAAATATCCGGATATCATCACAGGGTATTATAATAAAGGAAGGGCTCTGGATGAAGAGAATAGCTATAACGAAGCAATTACAGAATATCAGCGCGCACTTAAGAGCAAGATTCAATGCGAATATTATCAAGCGACAACGAACGAACGTCTAGCGGTAATACATTACTCACTTGGAATTAAGGACGCCGCGGCTGCCTACGCTGCTCGTGCTCTTGAGATTCATAAACAATACTGGATACCAGAGGGATTGAAGGAGAGAATACAGAAGCTCGAAAATATCATGAACATGATAAATTGATTAAACGAAAAGATGCTGTGCCGCATGCCGCCTAACCAGGCGCTCCCGCCCAACAAGACGGCGGGCAGGCAAGCTCGGCTTGTCCAGAAGATTGAATCACTCGAAGAGTGATACTAAATTTATCAAGCAACTCATTGCAATTAGCGTGGCGAGCATAGGTTTTGTTTTAATTTGAAAGTAGGTACAATGAACTTGTTTCGGATAGTACAAGTTGCAAGTTATCACCTGCCTGCCGTAGTGCCTACGGCACGCAGGCAGGGTGCCGCAGTCCGATCCCGCATAAGCGGGATCGCGATTGCGTTCCATTGTGTAACAATGGAACGGACTTAGCGCTATCCGTAAACTGGCATCAATAATCACGAGGATAACATGAAGAGCATTTCTAATCATTCGATGTTTGCAATCTTTGTGGTGACCGTTTCTCTATTCCTTATCGGCTGTTCTAAGAAAAGTTCACTGACGCAAGCATCATCGACAGATCTTCAATCTGATTCCACCTATATTGGTTCCTGGAATTGGATTAAATCAAGTGGAGGATTTACCGGTGGCACGATGACACCTTCAACGGTTGGATACACGATAAGAATTGTCCTCAAACAAGATAGCACTTTTGAATCCTACCACAAGGATACACTTTACGCAACGACACGATTTACGATCTATCGGGAAAATTCGATCGATGTCATTCATTATGCAGACTCGATACGGTTCATGCCAAAATTTATAATACTTATTGGTCGTGACACGCTCGATCTCGTCGACCAGTGTGCAGATTGTTACAATAGCCTTTACGTAAGAATAAAGTGATGCCAGCTGACCCCTCCGCTCAAACTAACCAAATGAACGTGGGTGCAATGAACATAGCGTATCGAGGTTTAGTGAAATTGGAAAGTAAATTACATGGAACTTGGTTTGTGTGCTCTTTTCGAAGTGACCCCGGCGTGACTCGAACACGCGACCCACAGCTTAGAAGGCTGTTGCTCTATCCACTGAGCTACGGGGCCAATATTGTATTTAAAATTACGAAAAACTCTCACTCAATTCAACAACACCACGGGCTAATCTAACACTTCATGGGCAAGCTTGCCCGTCGGCTATTGTGTGAGACTTCAGATTCTTTTTCCGGCGTTTTCTTCTATGATAATGGAATGGTCCTTTCGATGTATTGAGTGTAATCTGTTACCTTTTGAATATATTGTTCCTTCATTAAGGGAGACGAAATAATATAATCTGCCGTTGCCCTATTGCACGATGTAGGAACATTATAAAGAACAGAAATCCGGAGCAATGCTTTCACATCGACATCGTGGGGATGCGGCTGCATAGGATCCCAAAAGAAGATCAACAGATCGATTTTTTCTTCTGCAATCATTGCACCAAGTTGCTGGTCACCTCCGAACGGGCCGGATTTGAGTTTCAAAATATGATGCTTGAGTGTATCTCCTTTTTCCAATTTTTTGGATATTGTTTCTTCGACAAGGCGGCCGGTCGTTCCTGTACAGATCAATTTGTGGTTTAAGAGTAATTTCCAGTTCCATTCTACCCATTCGACCAAATCTTTTTTACAGTTATCGTGCGCAACCAAAGCAATTCGTTTCGATATTTCCATGATCTCTCCTCAGTTCTCCTTCACCGTAAGGTACCGATTTTACAAATATGAGTCACATTATCATTTTATTATTTCGCAGTATGTATACAGAAAACAATAAAGGACCTAAGGGTATGGTCGGGATGTCCGTTTCAATCGCCCTCTGTCGGCCGCTCTCTCGATCGCAAATACGACGCAGCGCTTTCCTCTGAAGCCTGATGCGCTGTATTGATCACGTTTCCTTCAAGTAGAACATTCTTCAATTCGCCGGGGGCTACAGAAAGAAAAGTGCCGGTACCTGCAAGTACATGGCAGTTCCGAATTATTGTCCCTGGACAATTGTCAAGCCGTATCAGAGGAGCTTCGAGAGACGGTTTGCGTGTTGCCACACCATCCAGTTCTAATTCCGTTGAATTCCATACGAAAAATGCTACACCGCTATCCGCGTTGATCTGAACGTTATGTAGTTCCAATGCTATGGTGTTGGACGCTTTCAACCCGATTTTCGAAGACGCAATCACGTCGCTGATGCGCAGCCCTGAAATCGGCATCTCCGGCAGCCCTTCGATATTGATCGCCACTCTCGCGCGGTTGATAGTCATATTGCTGATAGCGATGTTGCGAAACACCGGAGTCCGCACCGTAACGGGTTCTTCGTCAGTTTTCACTTCACCTTCCATCATGTAATAGTTTGTCACGCTGATCGCTTGACCGACATTTTTCATTGTCCAGTTGTCGAAACGGACATCTTCGATCACGCCGCCGCGGCCGCGCCGGCTCTTGATCCGTACACCTATCTGAGTACCCTCGCACGTGATATTGCTTACTACCACATTACGGATTCCCCCTGCGATCTCGCTTCCGAGTACGACTGCACCGTGCGCACGATGTATTGTGCAATTGGTGATAGATACATTTTCGGTCGGTCGATTAACCCGCAAGCCATCAGCATCTTTTCCTGATTTGAGAACGATGCCATCGTCACCGGTTTCAATATAACAATCAGAAATGCGTATGTCCTTGCCGGAATCGATATAGATGCCGCCCGTATGCACTCCTGGATAGGTCTCGATAATAACATTTCGAACAACAGCGTTTTCTGTGTACAGCAGATGGATCGGCCACATTGCCGAACCAATAATATGGATGCCTTCGATGAGAACATTCTTGCTGTTCATAGTTCGGATGAACGAAGGGCGAAGTTCCGGCGCGGTCTTTTGATATTCTTCATCCGATGCGGGAGTTTTTACTTCCAACGATTTTAAAAGATGAGCCCAATTGGGTCCTGCGGCTGATCCGGGACTTCTTCCCATGATCTTCATCCACTCAGCGTTGCTCGTTGTAATTGTACCCCGTCCCGTTATGGTAACGTTTTCCAAATCATGCCCGCCGATTAATGGAACTGGCGTGATGCATTCGATACTTTGATGCCTTCCTTTTGTGAATGGAAGACGTTCCGCCGGAAAACGCAGTATGGCTCCCGCCTCGATGTGGAGAACCAGATTGCTCACCAATTCAATCGGACCGGTGACATACTCTCCCGCCGGGATGTACACTGTGCCACCGCCTGCCGTTTTTGCCGCCTTGATTGCAGAGTTGATCGCCTCTGTAGCGCGTGCCGAACCATCATTGCGCGCACCGTAATCTAGAATATTGAAGAAGGGACTGCCGCATAACGCGTTCGTGCTGCAGAGCAGTAACAGCAATAATAGTATTCGTGTTCGAAAGAATAAGTTCATGATTTCTCCAATCCTTGTATTTTTATCTTCACCGATAAAGGATACTTTCACAATGGTACTACTTCTTGTGATGGCTGCTGATGATATCCGATGAAGATTTCGAGCAGCGGGCTTCAGTCTTTCTTCATGTTGACTTCTTTCACCGAAGGTTTCTTCATCAAAGCTGCATATTGATCGGCATACTGAGAAAGAACTTGTGCAAAGATGTCTATATCTGTTTTCACCTTTTGCAAAACGTTCAAGTGAGCCACAATGAGATGCAGTTTATTGGAAGGTTCTTGTGCCTCATCGCCATAATCAGTTGACGCTAATTTTTCTTCAACGAGTGTGTACGTTGATACCAAACCCTGCTCTGCCTGCATCACACAGTTTAATTTTTCATTCATCTCGCTGTTGTACATTGGCAGTACGGTTTTCTTATACTCTTCTACTGCTTTTTCAAACCTGGCAGCTTCTTCGCTGCTCATCTCTCCTAAAAAAAATGGATCGGGAGATGAAGGGGAATCTGTGGTATGGGTAACAGTCTGGAACTTTTTCAGTGCTTCTTCTATTTTAGGTTTGTATTTTTGTTCAACCGTATTGAATTGAACTGTAGAGACTGTATAATAGTCTGTTGTCAAATTCATGCTTTCCAGGTCTTTTGCCTGCTGATCGGTCACACATTTGACCGCTTCAGTCACCGGCTGATTGTCTATATCTTTATTCACATGCGCAGTCGTCGAAGGCATATAGTTCTTAGCATTTTGCATGGCCCATTGTTGTTTCTCTTCTTCTGTCATTTTGTCTAATTTTTCCGAAAGTTTTTCCGCTTCTTCAGCATTCATCGTTGAGGTTGCAGGAGACATTGCCGCATTACTGGTTGCGAGCTGTATGGCACTCAATTCCTCTTGTGCTTTTGTTAAGGTCGCTTTGGTCGCATTGAAGACGGCACATATATCATTTTTACAGCATAAAAATGTATAAGCTGCTTCACAGTTCTTACTATCTGGCTGTTTGCTAAACGCCAAAAGAAAGTTCTGCTTGTATTCGACCTGGGCGAAGAGTGACATTGCGTAACAACAGAGAGCGAGTGCAGTACCAGCTATTTTTCTCATGATAGCGTCTCCATGAATATGAGTAATGCGGTTATGATATTTTCTATCGTGATGCTTCAATAGTAAATAAAAATTTACTTGAATACCATCTTTTCAAAACAGGTTCAAATCCTGTTTTACCGTGCATCAACAGGGGGATACCATGTATGTTTCGATTCCCACTACTCTTCTTTCTCTCGTTTGATTCTCCTTCAATCTTTGCGTACCATTTTCTGTACCTTTCAAAAGCTCCCGACTTCTTTTTATGCCGGATAAGCTAATTATGGAATATCATCTCATCGAGGTATCTTTTATGAAAAAGCCGCTCTTTTCGATTCTCGTGGTGATCATGAATGTCATGATAATTTCATCACTCGTTTTTGCCGACGGTGAGACGCGCAAAGCTACACAGAAAGAAAAGGATTTTTACAGGATGGTGATGGAGACTCTCATCAAAGCATTGCCGGCCGGACCGGAAGGATGGGGTGAAGAGAAGAACCAGTTTGCGGAACTCGAATTTGTCGCACCAAACTGCGAGAAATATCCGTTCCGGGTTTCTCATGGTGCGTCGTGGAACGATTTCACCCGGAGACAAGCTGCCGATGACGAAATACAAAAAGTCCTGGGACCGAAAATGATGAGCAATGTATCAGATCCCGAGTATAAAAAGTTGATCGAACAGAACGACAAGTTGGCCAAAGAGTTCGGTGCCGCTTTAGGAAAGAACGATAAACCCACAGTCGAGCGGCTTCAGAAAGAAATGGAGGAGAACTCGAAAAAATTACAGGTCATCCTCGACGCGAATGATAAGGAATTCGACGGCATTATGGAAAAGATGAGCGCGCGCGATGTAAGCATAAAAGTCAGCATCCAGGTGAATGAATTTTCACTGGGGCTGAATGAATCTGTGGTTCAGGATGCACCTGTAGCCGGATGCCTGACATATCGCTCGCCGGGAGAATGGACAAAGAACAATGGATGGCGTGAAGGCACGACGTACGTATTGATTGGAAAAGGATGGCAGTTGAAAACCGACGGTGGAACTTATATCGAGACAAAAGAACGAAATGGAATTCCTTCAACAGCAGTGCAAACTATTATTGTTTGGGTTCAGGCAGATCCGGCGCGGACAAAGCAGGTTCTGGAAAAGATAGATTGGAATGTGTTGAAGAAGCTCATTCAGAATTAACGGGATTATCTTTGCGGAAGTCCTTGTTCTTTCTCCGATTCCCGGTCGTGTCAGAGCCTATCCTTCCAAAATCCCGTTGAAAAGAAAAGATGGTTTTGTCACCAATTGGCATCGCCAGTCCGGGTTATCAATTTTATTCTTTTCCACCTTGCGACACTTTATATATGAGAAGGGGGAGCTTGCTCCGAGGTATTTTTTTTTATACGAGAAGGATGAATTTCTTCCTCTGCTGAATATCTTTCTCAACCGCATAACCAAGCATCTTCCAAAGGGAGGGCTTTCATATTTTCCTCTGCTATGCCTGACGAATATGTGTATCGATGTTGTACCCTCGCTTGCCGAAGGGCTGAAGTTTCTCAAGCCAGATCTGCTCGAGCAGCGTCAATTCATCGCTCAGGTTGAAGTTCGGATCGTCTTTGACCTTCACAATTTCAAGGATCTCGAAGACGAATTTATCCGGACCGTATTCATTCCATTCTTTCTGAAGCGCTTCGTTGCGATGCCGTCCGATTTTCAGCATGAACTTGTGACTGTTCAACGGCCCTTCTAGGTTCAAGCTGCTTCCCAGCAGCACTTTACCATTCACGCTATTCTTCACCTGAAAGATACCGGCAGGTATCTTCCTTTCTTTGTACTCTCTCTTGATATCCTGTTTTGTTTTCACTTTCATTATCCTTGATTGTTTTTTGCTCACTGTGACAAGTCTTGCCGGTGGAACCAGCGTCGACTTCACGACGCGGTACTTATCTCCGTCGCGCACCATCATTCCTTCGTCGATGAATGCACGCCGAATGGTACAATAATCATCGCATACTTCGCCGATGAGAGCATCCACTTCACTCTCTTTGTAAACCGACTCAGGATGGAATCGGCGCAGAATCTCCCCCATCACGATGAGGCGCTTCTTATGTTGAGCCGGAATGCGGCTGACCCGACCGTTCCTTATAAAAGCCCTCAAGACTTTTTCTCGATAGCGCTGCAGGCGTTCTTCCTGGATAGAGTGTTCTGCATTCCGGAACGATGTCAGCTCACGGAGGCTTTTGTCGAAAAGTGCTTCATTCAGCGCATAGACGGCGTAGTACTGTTCTTTTCGTTTGAATACCAGTCCGGCTTTTTCCAGCCTCCCCAAATGGAAACACACCGTGGATGAAGCAAGATGGCAGCGCCGGGCAAGTTCCTCAACACATTGCGGTTCCCGGAGAGCCTGAATGAGTGTGAGACGAGAACTGTCAGCGAGCGCCTTTATGATCCTTACACTTTCAGCAATTTCCATCGGAGTCTTCCATCTTATTTGTTTCGACATATATCGAATCAAATATACACAAAAAGTGTAAAGATGTCAAACTCCGGTATGATTTAGATTCCCGAGGTTTCTCACGAGAAGCGGCAGGAAAACTTCGGGAATCTTCTCACGGATGCTTATACAAAAGAAAGAGATACTTTCTTGCCTTTCTTTTTCCAAATCTTGAATTTATGGATGTCTAAACTCATCGATTGTAGTACCCATGTTATGAGTGCTGCATCGTCGATAAATCCGCCCGGCAGCCAATCCGGGATGAGGTCGATAGGTGAAATGAAATATATAAGAGCAGTAATAATGAGGACGATTGTTTTTTTTGGAATATCTTTATACTCTCCTTTGAACCAGGCGTTCAACATTTCCCAAAGAAGGAGAATGTCCTTCAAGAATGTTTTTACAGCACCCTTGTTTTCCATGGCGTAGACGAGAACTGCAGTAAGCAACCGAGATAGCTTCTTGGGATTTTTGAGATAGACGAGCGCCGCCTTGAGATACTTAGCGAGTATTCCCTTTAAGAGTCCCGCAAATGCTTTTTTTGCACTCATTTGTTATTCCCTTGGTTAGTCTTGCATTATTGTTGATAACCTATTACTTCTCACGGAATGTTTCATCCGAAAATTGCGTCCGGGAGAATCCGATAATGTGAACTGCTTCAGGAAGCCGCTTCTTGCGAAAATTATTGTACAGTGCCGGAATAAGTTTCCGTGCGGTCAAGTCATCTGAAGCTTTAAATATGACAAATGCTGTGCTCATAGTCGACACTGTTTCGTATGTAAGAGCGCGATTGATTCTGTCGTTAATGTAATATATTCTTTCTTAATCCCACAAATCAAAGATCAGACCTCTGCCGTCCACAAAAATCTCGGCGGCTTTCGCAATAGGTGATCCATAGCTCTGCCTCCTTGGTGTCTGAACAATATCATTTTCCGTAATAGAGAATAAATCCGAGGATGGTCCCTACAATATCGTAAGTCGCATGGCCGACAACAGCCTCCCATGCATTTCCTTTCCTCAGATAAATCAAAGCATAGAGAAATCCTACAATCGAAACAGAAATCACGCTTGCAATCCCCTGGTAGAGATGTCCAAAGCCGAACAGTATCGACCCAAAAATGAGAGCGGTGATGAGTCCGGGTTTGCCGAAGCACTTTTGAAATCGGGTGAGTACGAACACTCTCCATAATTCCTCCGAAAAACCGCCTTTCAACACCGAGAGGACAATCAATATCGGCAGATACCACAAGCTGCTGAACAACGTATTGATTTCTACTTCTTTTCCTGTTGTCTTTGGAACTATCGCGCTAATGAGAGGATGCATGATGAAATTCTGAAGAATGAAAATCAGAATACCAAATAAGACTCCCATTCTGATCTGCTTGAGAATATTTTCTTTTACGAATCCAATATCCCGGTATTTCTCTTTTGTATAGCGTAAGAGGAAATGTACCACAAGCACATAAAATCCACCAATGAGAAATGCAACCGCTAAAAACATCGGAATGGATTGGGATAAGCTCTGAGTCTCATCCATGAGAAAAATATTCCGTGCTAATCCCGCCAGCATCATCAGAACAACAATCGCCAATGAAGTATATAAAGGGTTTTTTATTGTGCTGTTATTCATAATGTACTCCTCATTGTTTTCGTATTATTTTTTACAATATCAAAGACTTCGTTTTGCAAGTTGTGGGAATCGATTCATGAGCTTTTCCCTCTTTGGGAAGTGAGTTGTTATTCAGCGTAACTATTCTGGTCATTAAAAGTGATTATTCTAACTTTTCACAAATTCATTATTATTTACGGAAACTATTTTTCACCACCCCCTCATAAATATATCTGCGCAGCTATTGTAATTCCGCTTCGCGGATTTCTTCATACGCTCCTCCTTAGTAAGGAGGGGACAAAAGGGGTGGTTGTTTTTCTGTTCTCCATACATCTTTTGTTATTCAGCTTTCATTAAATTCTTTTAGTGCGGTCAGGACTTACGTCCTGACCGATACTGTTATCTTTTGTTATTCAGCTTTTATTAAATTCTTTTAGTGCGGTCAGGACTTACGTCCTGACCGATACTGTTGAGTGTCAGGAATCCCGCTTTGCGGGACTGACATCACTAACAAATTTTTGTTCCGATTGGAGCAGTGAAATGTTCATCTGCAATATCGTGATGATGCCAAACGAATTCACCTCTGAACTTTACGAGTTTAACCTCTTGACTATTGAGCTCCGCAACAACTTTTGGGCGCCAATGCTCGGAGAATAATGCAAATTTCTTGTCGATATCGATCTTTTCTATTGGATTCTTCATCTTATTTGGATTAGACACACTTTTTCTCTGTTTGCACAATTTTTTATACTAGCGATGGATGTCTGCAAACCCGTAACTTAACATCACGCTCATGACAAGAATACCCGTAAAAAATAAAAGTACATTCCATTTATTGGAATTCGATATTTTCCCCGCCTTGAATAATACATACCCTGCGATCAGGTTAAACAAACCCCATAACACATTCACTGTCGGGGATGATAAACCTTTACCGGGTGGATTGGCAAACGGTGTGGGGAAAGCTTCACCGGAAATACCGTGGATAAAGTGAGGAACTATATTTGCAATAAACATCCCTGCGAAAAAGCAAGCAATGTAATGATACCATTTCATGATAATACCCTCCTTCTTGAGTTTTTATGTATGAGACAAACTTTTTCTCTGTTTGCACAAATCTACTTCATCGGCGATACAGATGCAAGGGGCGTGTCTGGGGCAGACAGCAAGGACGATTTACTTGTCCGCCATAGCTTTAGCGCAGGAGGATGAACCGCCATACCGGTTGGGTCGATGGGTTGGCTTTATTTTAAAATAACAAATATCCCTACGACTATCATGACAAACCCGGCTGCTTGATTTGTCCTTTTTTGCATTTTCCCGCTCATCCTTATTTTATGTGATAAGCTCGCGATATAACTATACGTTCCCACCACGCTGAACGACACTAAGGCAATGAGCGCCATCATCAGTAAAGCATCTGTGAATCTTACCTCGTTAAAATTGATGATTGTGGGAAGCACGCTTGCGTAAAATAATATCGGCTTGGGATTACCGAGCGTAAGGAGCAAACCACTCATACATGTCTGCCACCTATTCTCTTCCTGGTTTGTTTTTACGTTTGTACTGATCCGGCTGCTCCTGAACATCCTGACACCGAGATAGACCAGGTACAGCCCCCCGGCAATCTTAATGACGAGGAACATACCTCCCAGCATTTTTGCAATTGCCGATAATCCGAGTAATGCCAGAGTAAAGAAAATAATATCGCCCAGTACCAGTCCTCCTATAAAGAACAGAGACATTTTAAATCCTTCGGCAATCGCCTTTGCCATAGACCCGAACACTCCGGGACCAGGGGTCGCTGCAAGTACTGTCATCCCTATTAAAAACGCAATGAGCAAATTGATATTCATGATTTTAAAATTATCGGTTAAAGAAAATGATCGACAACTTTCTTTTAACGAATCTACTTCATCGGCAAGAGAGAAGCAAGGGGCGTACATACGGTAGAAGGTGATTCATCTTCCTCCGCTTGCGCTGCAGCGGAAAGAAGTACCGGCCGGTTTTCCAAATTGTTCTTGCAGGGGCACGGCATGCCGTCTCCCTAATATTTCGACCCGTACTTCCTGAAGTGCTCATACAGAAGATATGCGGTCCCGCCGGCCCCGACGGCCTGCAGAACAAACCTCAGCGTACGGAGTTCCTTCTCTTTAGCCAATTCCTGTTTCCATGGTGAAACAACATCTACCTGCTGTTGGAATTGCGATGAAAGTGAAGTAGGGAAATACGTGAGTGACTGATGTAAGTACCCGGGCGAATATATCGGCGATTCACGCAGCGATTGCGGAAGAATGATGTCTGTATGAGAACTCCGTAAGAGAGATTGATTGATAGGCGGATTTTTCATAAGAGTATCGCGCATTTCCTTTTTGTCCGGTTCTTGTGCACAAAGAGTATAAGCCATAGAAAAACTGAAGACCAACATCCATACCGCCCAATGTATTACCCGTTCGATAAGAATTCCAGATCTGCCTAGTATCGGCATAACGTATACCCTCCTTCCCGTTTGTCTCAAATCATAGACATTTATACGAATTACACACGACGAATGTTCCGCTTCAATATCGTGATAATGCCAGACGAATTCACTTTTGAACTTTACGAGCTTCACCTCTTGACCATTGAGTTCCGCAACAACTTTTGGGCGCCAATACTCGGCGAAAATTCAAGTTTCTTGTGGATATCGATCTTTTCTATTGGATTCTCTTTCGGCTCTCGTGGTTCTATTAGGAATTAAAGAATACAAATTGATATTAATTAATGACATAGTTTCTAATATTCTCTTTCCAGTATGGAACAGATTGAGCGAAATCCAATAGAATACTTCTAAAATCTCGCGCATTATCCCGAAGAAATATATACTCATTACAATTATCTCTATTAGCAAAAGTCAATTTATTTAATTTCTTTTTCTTCTCTTCAGAAGACAAATATCTTAGGAACATTTCATAGTGGAGTAATATATCCCAATGCTTCCGTTGTCCATATTTATTTATCAGAATAATCATTCTTTCCATAGGTGTATAATTAAGAAATTGTCTTTCTATCCATTCAATACGGTTTTTTGAAGACACTCTAATACTCTCGAATAGAGGTAATAATGATGAAAAATATAAAAGTTTTCGTGAGTGCCTGAGTTTAGCTAATCTTATTGCCCAAGGTTTTCTAATTTTATTCTTCTTGTATTCATAATCTATACAGATGGTTCTGTAGTACCTTATTAAATCATTAATTAAGAAAATTGGTAATCTGTCTCTTTCTGGAGCTAGATCGTTCAAATACGCTCTAATTATTTCTCCCTTAATGCTATCAAAAAAATAGCCACTTGATATACCATCACTCTCCGTAAAAGTAACCATTCTTCGTGTAAGCGTTTCATTTGTGTCTTCATTTCCCCCAATATTTGAAATCAATTGTTTCATAGTGCTCGCACATGAAAAAGCACCTTTAGAAGCCAATCTCAATCCAATGGATGATTGTGATACAATATTATCTAGCTTTTTTATTATATTGTGTGCAAATATTTTCTGCTTTGTTCCAATATTTTGGCCAAATAAAAAAAACGAATCTACATCTGATGTTCTTAGAGCTTCTGCTCTTCCAAGTGATCCAGCAAAAACAAGAGCAAATGACTTATGATTCTTAATAATCGGAAGTAATTGTTCTTTTATTGTCCTTATAACTTCTGAAGAAAATATTCTAGCTTCCGTTAATTTTGAACATTGCTTTAAAATATCCTTTGGAACTTTATCCCAAATATTCATATCTGCTCCTATAAAAGAAAAAAATGATCCATTTCCTTAGCGATATATTGAAATTTATCTTCAAGCATATCGAATTCCAATATCTTTTCTGCTTGTTTTATAATGTTATTGTGCACATCTACGATGGTTATTAATGGTTTTACACTATATCTGTCAGTCCCCCTAGGAATATTCGTCGACGATATTAGTTCTCTTACGTTAATCTTAAATTGTCGTGACTGTATTTGAAGCTTAAGAATATCTTTGGATATTTTTTGATTTACTGATTCCTGAGGGCTTGTGTAATATTCTTGGTATCTTTCACTTTGTGCAAGAGTAGACACGCTACAACTGTCGTTTATACTATGCCAGAGATATTTTATTTTATTTTTTAAATCTGGAAAGAGTTCAAATACGTCTCTATCGGAGTAGCTAACAAGATTTTCAATTAATTCATTTGTTAGACACAATTCAAACAAATAGAATGCTAATATCCTTTCATATAAAACTCTTCGCGCTTCATATATTCCATCTCTATATGTTTTATTCTTGAGTATCCAAAATTCATCGAGAACAGATAAATCTTTTAACGACGCCCTTGAATTGAATCTCTTGCTTAATATTACATTTAGTACTTTTATTGGTAAATTTTCAGAGATGTTTTCAACTTGATTAAAAAATATATTTGATCTTGTGATACCTTCCAAAGTATCAGCATTATGAGTGCAGCCAAATAGTAAGGGGCGCAATTCTTTTTGATTGAATAGTGATAGTTCAGATGTATCAATACCATGTTTCTTTAATATTCCCGAAATACTTCTACCTTTGTTATCCTTTTGGACGTATAATATTTTCTCGGTTTCTTTATACAAAGAAAACTCTGGTAATTGTGTTCTAAGTGCAATCTCCATGGTATGTGAAAATGGCAAATGGTGAATATCATGAAGTAATGCAGATGATACATATTTTCTCTCGACGTTCTTTCTTAAATTAGCTTTTTTACAAAAGTAATAGGAAAGCAAAGCAACCCCAATTGAATGATCGCCACGCGTGTCAACATTGTTGTTTTCTTTGATATAAGATAGCCCACCCAAAAATGGAATTTCAAATAATCTTTGAAATATTTTTGTTTCTATTATTTCATTATAAAGTGGATCTTCAAACATTTCTTCAATTAATCCATCAACAGGAATTATAAACGGCAACAATAATCTATAATTTCTTTTGCCTGACGAAATATTGTAAATAAACAATGAATTGGATTCGAACAAATTTAATTCTGTTTTCGATTTATGCGTGATTAATCTTATTGAACTCATAATATTCCTAAAAGTACATCCTCTTAATTATAATCGTATTTCAGTAATCGCAGATATTTAATCCCAGACTGGGAAGGAATTTCTATTACCATAAATATACTCGATTTACAATGGGAGGGCAAGAACTCATTTACTACTACTTCTTTCTCTTCGTCGAGTATTTCGCCGCAGGTTCTTTTACACGAAATCCGATCTCGCGCTTCGGTTTTTCAGGAGATTCCATAAGTTGTCGAATAGCCTCGAAGACCATTATTATTTTTTCGTCATGCTGCCCTACTTTTTCTTCCAGCTCCTTCAGTTTCCCGGCAAGTTCTTTATGTGTCAATAGCAATTCCCGTAAACGTACAAATGCGCGCATAATAGCAATATTGACTTCAATTGCCCGCTCACTCTTAAGAACTGAGGAAAGCATTGCGACTCCCTGTTCCGTGAACGCATAAGGACGATACTTAACATTAAAACCGCGCTTCAAGGTCACAAATTGTGACCTTGAACAGAGAATATGCTCCTGCACAAATCCGGTTTCCTCTGCGTTTAATTGAAACATAAAATCAGAAGGGAATCTTCTGATGTTTCGCTTGACCGCCTGCATCAGAACCTTGGTTTCAACTCCATAGAGCCTGGCTAAATCTGTACCCAAGAGAACCTTTTGATTGTGAAGGAGTAAAATATTATCCTGTATTGATTCAATCGGGAGCAAATAATGTTTCACCATCGTGCATATGTCCTATTTTTCAGAATGAAGTTTTTCAAGATCTGTCATCGGCGATCCCCTCTGGTAATTATGGCTGGTTCGGGATTATTCTTACTATAAATATACTTCATTTACGATGGGAGGGCAAGAAAAAAGCAAGGGAGAAAGGAGAAGATCGTCAAAAATCCATCACCACAATGGAATATTATCCGGATCATCCCTCTTTATTGCCCATTGGAGAACGTTATTGTGAACGTAATCCCTGATGTTGTTTAATTCTTTGTCATTACGGATGACGCGGTCGTAATAATTGCGCTGCCAAAACCGTATTCCTGGTGTGCCACGTATCCCATTGATACGTTTTGTTGTTGCAGATTTGAATAAACGAACAATCGTTGGGATCGAATTGGATGTTGGTTTCCCGAATCGTTCCATCGTAGGGGCACGTTGCAACGTGCCCCCTACCTTCATTCAGGACGATAATTCCATGAATGTGATTCGGCATGACAACATATAAATCTAATTGAATATCAGGACGAATAATGGCTGTTCGTAACCATTCTTCTTCTACGATCTTTCCTATTGCATTCAGACGCATTTCTCCGTTTATGATTTCTCCTAACGTGCATTCGTGATCACGCGTACAAATGGTTACAAAATATTCTCCTGGTTGGGAATAATCATATTCTTTCAGACGAACGGATCTTCGGTGAGGTCGGTTTATTATTTCCATTGGCGTGTATATCACCTATAGGGACGTTTAATTAAACGTCCCTACAAAAGGCAAAAAAATATTTTTTCAAGACCTGTCATCGGTGATCCCCTCTGGTAATTATGGCTGGTTTGGGATTATTCTTGCCTTAAATATACTTGATTTACGATGGGAGGGCAAGGGGGAAAGGAAGGCAGAAGGATTAAAGCAAAAGGAAGAAGGAATATGTGGGCATTGCCAGCGTGCTTGCGGCAGTATATAGGAAAAAGAATACATCGGAAAGACCTCACAAGATAGGAGGGAATTCACTTGCCTGCCGGCTCGTCCGCCGAAACACAGTGCAGGCGGAAATGCAGCGTAGGCGGGATTCCCGACTTATCTACTGATAGTTCATTTTAACTTAACATGCGGGAAATATTTTCATATCTTTTGATAGCTCCATCGGAGACAAAGAAAAAATATATATTTAACAATCGCTGGGTGATTTTATGGAAATATCCGATAATGAGATCCCTCAAAATTCTCAAATGAAAAACCGGGAATCTCCATTCACTATGGCAGAAAGCTGAAGATCATCCGTCACTTCCATGAGAAATAATTCAATCGTATGAAAATAAACCTTTACACATTTGTCAGTATCATCGCAGCTTTTCAATTACTGATAATGTCGCTGTTCTTTTTTTTGAACAAGAAAGGATTGCGTTCAAGCAATCGCATCCTCGGAACAATGTTGAGTTTTTACGGAGTGTATATGATATTTCTCTTGTTTGCAGGCTGGAGAGTTGCTCAACCATTTATCAAAACTCATCCTGCCTTTTGGATGTTCTATGAAGTCAATTTTTGTTTCGGCCCTCTTCTCTATTTTTATACAACATCGATTATTGACGGCCAATTTAATCTCAGAATAAAAGACCTTGCCCATTTCATCCCTGCTATAATTGTGGCGATTATCGTCAGCGGTACATTATTCGGATATTCTGAAATTCAATGGATTGGTATATTTAAAGAAAATCTCGTGATTGCTCATCTTGGGCTCTATATAATTATTTCTATGCTTACGGCTCGTAAAAGAATAAAATCACCATTTACTCCTGTTGACGATATCCAACTTGCGTGGCTTCGATTTATGATATTTGCTTACATTATTGTGCTCGCAACGAAAATTTCTGCCTCTTTTGGCAATCTATGGCATTGGAATGCACTATTTATATTTTCCCATACGGTGCATAATATCTTTATTTTTTTCATTATTAATATCATGGCGCTGACGGCACTTTTAAAACCGGAATTGTTTTCGTTCATTGTCCGGTATCAAAAATCGATCCTGAAAGATGCGGATAAAAAAATGTACAAACAAAAACTGCTCGCCGCCATGGAAATAGAAAAACCATACCTGAATCCAGCCTGCACACTCCCCACTCTGGCAAAACGATTGTCCATTCCTGTTCCCTATCTTTCTCAGATTGTCAATGAGACATTCAATCTGAACTTTCCCGATTTTATCAACCGCTACCGGATCGAAGAAAGCAAGTATCACCTTGCCAAGCATTCTATCAATAAAACAACAATTCTAGAAATTGCTTATTCCGTCGGATTCTATTCCAAATCCACATTCAATAGTGCCTTTAAGAGACACACCGGCATTGCTCCAAAGGAATATATAAAACAGCAGGCAGCATAACAGCGCCCTCTTCTTCATTTAACCTAATTTTCATCTTTTTCACCGACCTAATTTATACTATAGGTCGAAAATTGCCGTTTCCTATTTTATCTTGTGTATAGGGTGTCGATCGATTTTCATGATCGCTAAAAACGAATAAATGTTCAACAACTATCAGGAGGTGTCACACATGAAACTCATTTTTGCTTTTATAATATTATCCACAGTCATATCCATGTCCTGTTATGCGCAGGATACTTCAGCTGCGGATTTTATCTTTAATAATACTATGGTTCAAATGACCTGGCAGCAGGTACAGGATGCAGCTGCAAAGAAGGCGATTGTCCTTGTTCCCATATCCGTCGTTGAAGAACATGGTCCCCATATGAACCTAAGCCCTGATATTCTTCTAACATCTATAGTATGTTCTATGACGAAATGCCACCTCGAAAATGATAATATTCCGACTGTCATTGCACCGCCATATTACTGGGGAATTAATATTTCTACCGGCGCATTTCCCGGAAGTTTTAACCTCAAGTCGGAAACAATGAAACTCGTATTGACTGAAATAATTGAAAACATGCAAAGCTGGGGATTTGAAAGATTCTATTTAGTCAATATCCACGGAGACCCTACACAAATTTTGACGATTTCCAGTCTGGCCTCAGACTTAACAGCAAAGGGCTCAAAAGTTTTCGATGTCAGTTCTCTGCCAGCTCCACCAGATCCTCCGGTACCTCCGCCAACACCGCCCGGTATGTACAGTCCCGATTATCATGCCGGGGCTTTTGAAACAAAGATGGTTTTTGATTTTGCACCAAATATTGTAGATACAAGTATAGTCAGTACGCTTGCCCCACAAAGAAAATTTCAACCCTTAGGATATATAGGAGACCCGGCAAATTATCTCGTTGCTCCGGGGAAAGCAACTGTTTCATTTTGGGCTGAATATTTTGCAAAAAGGATTATCAATTCAATGCCAGTGACCAGTGTAAAGCCCGACAACAATCAGGCCTTGCCGAAGGAATTAGAATTACTGCAAAATTTTCCCAATCCATTTAATCCGAACACAGTGATTAAATTCTCTGTAGGGACGTATAGCCATACATCCCTACGGGTATATGATGTGCTCGGACGTGAGGTGGCGGTGCTTGTGAATGAAAAGAAACCAACTGGTTCTTATCAGATATCATGGAACGCAGAAGGAATGTCCAGTGGAGTTTACTATTATCGGTTGGAAATCGGAAAAAAAATCCAAGTAAAGAAATTGATACTTGTGAAATAAAGAAAAGCTTCCGGGACTCTATAGGAAAAAGAAAACAAAGGCTTAAAGTCTCGTAAAAGTCCGCCTCAGTTATCCAGCAGGAATTCCTTCACCCCCGCCATCATCGTACGATTTGCAAGAATCTTTTGATGCCCCGATCCTGCAGTTACAAGAAGCTTGGCTGCGGGCATAGATTTTTGTAAAGCATAAATATCCGAAACGGGAAATTCTTCATCTTCTGCATCATGGACAAGCAAGATATCGGCGGAAAGCTTCTGAAGTGCGGCTTTCACGGAGTAATCTTCAGATAAAAAACCGAATTCAGTTTCAAGTGTGCTCTTCAGTAAAGGCAATCCTTCTATACCCATACCATCCCTCCTACAAAAACTTTCATAAACATCTACAAGGGTTGGCGGAGTACTCATGAGCACAAGCTTCTCAATAGAAATTTTATGATCGCTGAATGCCGATATGCCGCCGGCAGTAAAGGCCGCGCATGCAGCACCGAAAGAGTGTCCGATAACGGCATACAAAGGTCCGAGTGACTTTGCAACCGCGGAGATGGCATGGCAATACTCGAACATGTTGGATGTCGTTTTCTTCAATGGTGCATCTGTAGAGGAATGTGCCGGTGCATCATATGCCACCACTCTGAATCCTGCCTTCGCCAAGAAGCGTCCCAGAAACGCCATGTGACTTGCCCGCGAGCCCCATCCATGAACAAGCAAAACATTTTTTCCTTCTCCCCAGCAATACCCGGCCAGTATTTCTCCTTCAAAAGGAAAGTTCATTTTATCCGCATCTGTAAAAGCTCTTCCTTCAAATTCCGCAAATGGAATCAGCGGGGGAGTGCAAAACCGTTGTACGAGATCATTCTTCATCTTCATTTGCTCAACAATAATTTATAAACCAGTCTATTTCTTTCTGTTTCATGAGTGATTTTTTCAAGAACTGTCAATGGCGATCCCCTTTGGTAATTATGGCTGGTCCAGGATTATTCTTACCATAAATATATCATAATCCGGGTCGGAGGGCAAGAAAAAAGAAAGAACTGAAAAGAGAAGATTGTCAAAATCTATCACCATAATGGAATATTATCCGGATCATCCCTCTTTATTGCCCATTGGAGAACATTATTTTGAACGTAATCCCTGATGTTGTTTAATTCCTTGTCATTGCGGATGATGCGTTCGAAATAATTGCGCTGCCAGAAATGCATCCGTGGTGTGCCACGTATCTCATTGATATGTTTTGTCGTCACCGATTTGAACCCGCGTACAATTGCCCCAACCATATTTGATGGCGAACGAAACATATTTTGTAGGGGCGTATCGATATACGCCCTGTTGTTGAACGGATTGTTTTGTGTTTTCTCCTGGGGCGAATGGCAATTCGCCCCTACGGGTATATCGGATTGCAACGTTCCCCTACCTTCATTCAGAACGATAATTCCATGAATGTGATTCGGCATAATAACATATGAATCCAATTGAATATCAGGACGAATAATCGCTGTTCGTAACCATTCTTCTTTTACAATCTTCCCAATCTCATTCAATTGCATTTGTCCATCCACAATTTCTCCTAACGTACATTCGTGGTTGTGTGTACAAATTGTTACAAAATATTCGCCTGGTTGGGAATAATCATATTCCTTTAAACGAACGGATCTTCGATGGGGTCGGTTTATTGTTTCCATTGGCGCGAAATAATGCTGAAACTTTTAAAAAAATATATCTGTTTTCTTGCGGGAAAGCAAGAGGAAGAGGTAAGAACAGACCTTTCATATTATATTGCATGTTAATATTTCAATGTGTACTATTCTCGTGAGAGTTATGAGGTTCCTCGTCCTAATGATCCTTTGCCTGCTGCTCACAGCCTGTGACGGTGGGCTCGCACCACCACCTCCCATGGAGCTTGGATTTAGCGGCACTGTGTACTTTACTCCCGGCTCGTGGCCAACGGATAGTCTTATCAATCTCTGGATTTTTGCTTCCCAAATTTACCCGCTCGATTCTGCAAAGGTATATTCAGGCTTGTTTGCGAGCCCTGCTACAATCTTTGCGTATCCAAGCTTGAGCGGATCTCTTCCCTTTTACGTCGACTCGCTTTCGTATTCATTTCCCCTGCGTTCCGGGACGTACAAATATGTCGGCGTCATTCAACAAACCAGTTTCGACCTTGCAGGTCACGGCATAAGAGTACTCCGGGTTGTCGGGTTCTACAAGGATCCAACAAATCTTTCACAACCCGGCACTGTTGAAGTGAATGACGCCGCCCAGGTGAAAGGGATCAACATCGACGTTGACTTTCGAAATCTTCCGCCGCAGCCATTTTGAGAAACCCTCTTCTCCATATTGCTCTTGTCTTCCTCCTTCACGTTTCGTATGCTCAGCCGAACGCAGGTTCCATCATGGGAATCGTTTCTGATTCGAAAACACAAGAGCCGCTTGCCGGTGTCAATGTTCTTCTGCGCGGCACCGTTCGCGGTACAACAACAGATATCCACGGGAAATATCTATTGGTGAGAGTTCCAGCCGGAACGTTCGACATTTCTTTTTCGCTCATCGGGTATACAACACAGACGATCCATCAAATTTCGATTCAACCCGATACAACACTGCATCTTGATGTTTCGCTCGCACAAGCTCCCGTTCAGACAGAACAAGTCGTTGTCACAGCGAGCCGGCGAGAACAAAGCTTGCGAGATGTTCCTGTGAGTGTCTCGACCGTGACGTCCAAAATGATTGCCGATCGTCTCTCCGTGACGCTCGACGATGCGCTTCGCTATGTACCGGGTGTCAATATGATGTCGGACCAAGTGAATATCCGCGGTTCAACCGGTTACAGCAGAGGCGTCGGAAGCCGTGTGCTGGTTCTCATCGACGGACTTCCGTACATCACAGGCGATACCGGTGAAATAAATTGGGAAACATTCCCGATGTTTCAAATCGAACGGATCGAAGTAGTCAAAGGTGCCGGTTCCGCGCTGTATGGATCGAGCGCGCTTGGCGGCGTCATCAACGTCATCACGAAAGAAATCGGCGAAACACCCGAGATCCGGTTTCGCTTTTTCTCCGGAATCTACGATAAACCGAGCTACGCCGAATGGGATTGGTCTTCCGCACCGCGTTTTACTACCGGAGGATTCTTCAGCTACTCAAACCGTGTCGGTTCTTTCGGATATCTCGTGAGCGCCTCCCGAATGGTAGACGAGAGCTATCGTGTGAACGACGTATACCATCGCTGGGGCGTTTACTCAAAACTTAATTATAATTTTTCGCAATCTCAGAGCTTAACGCTCATGACTAATATCCAATGGCGTAAGCATGGCAATTACTTCTGGTGGAAAAGTCTTAAAGAAGCAACCCGGCCTGCAGATGAACAATTGAACGGTGAAGTGAATTCTGCACGGGGCAATGTGAGTCTCGCCTATAAAAATATTTTATCCGATCGATTCTTTTACTCGTTGAAAGCAATCTACTTGGGAAATTTCTGGCAAGACGACAGTGCCGGGCATGTCAATAATACATCGGCAGCGCACTTCACTCAGTTGGAAGCACAGGGGACGTACACAACTTCGTCCGCTCATTTTCTTACATTCGGTCTCGCTGCAAATTACGATCGTGTCATATCGGATATTTTCGGATCCCATCCCGGCGTTGGAGCTGCTTTCTACATCCAGGATGAACTTACTCTTCTTGAGTCGCTTAAATTGACAACAGGAATCAGGTACGACTGGCAGAGAGTATGGAAAGAGATATTCGCATCTCCTGCTACTTCTTCACCGTCTCAGTTTAATCCAAAAATCGGATTGGTGTACTCTGTCAGTCCAATAACGACACTTCGGGCTTCCTATGGCGAAGGATTTCGTTATCCATCCATCAGTGAGCTTTTTACATCTGTTTCCACAGGAGCCAGCGCAATCAAAATCGTTCCCAACGACAGTTTGAAACCGGAGCGCAGTGTTTCATTTGAGATTGGCGGTTCTCAATGGTTAGGTGAGCGAGTCTTTCTCGATCTGGCACTTTTTCAAAGTGATTACTATGACCTCATTGAAGCCGGTGTCAATCCGAATCGGTTTGAGATACTCTTCAGCAACATAACTCGAGCGAGAATTCGGGGCTTAGAATTGGGAATCAAAACAGACTGGTTCGACCGATTTCTTGCCACGGATTTCAGCTACACTTATACCGATCCTGTTGACCTTAGCGACAACTCCGTTCTCAAATTCCGCTCGCGGCATTTATTCTATGCATCGCTGAGTGCAAACTACCGGCAGTGGAGAACAGAAGTAAATTTCCGCTATGTCAGCAGGGTAGAAGCGATTGATGAAGCCCTAGTCAATCTCGCCCCTATTATTGATGGAGACCAGCGTGTTGCCTGTAAAGTTGTGGATGCCGGCGTTACGTATAACCTTATCAATACGGGTCTGCCGATTACCATTGGATTGACGGTGAAAAATCTGACCAACTACTACTACGTGGAGTTGATCGGTAATCTGTCTCCGCTCCGAACTTATTACTTAAGCGTGGAAGGCGTATGGTGAAATACTTTCACGTCAGCATCAATAATACGCCTCACACTCTTAAAGATTATAATGCCTTTTAATCTTTATGATCTGATTTCCATTTCTTTCGCGTCAGGGATAATCCACCAAACCCGCTGATAATTGCCATGTAGAAACCAAAGTCATACCAAAACCCTGTATTATTCACTTCATAAATTCTGATCGATGGATTGAAAAAACTGATAATCAACGATATCGGTGCGATCCAGCCGTGCCATATTCCAAAAAACAATCCGGCAGGGTTTTGTCTATAGAACTCTCCCCCACCCGGCACACATGCTGTCATCGTCACAACGATCATTCCGATGAGAAAAAAAAGAACGAGGGTGCTTGCCTTCATAATAACTCCATTTTTAAAATGATTTTATGAAATAATTGTAATTACTCAGTGGCTTCTTCGCTTATCTTTTTTCCTTAATCTCCTCCCCTCTAAGGGGAGGACTATGGTGGGGTCTCTTGTTCTTTGACCTCACCCCCGCCTGCCAAAGCACACTTTGTGCGGCGGACAGGCTAACCCTCTCCTGAGAGGAGAGGGAATTATTTTAACCAATTTCCAAAAAACAAACTGATTAGTTCCAAATAATTAATATGCTTCAACTGCTATGCTGGTGGAAAGAGTACAGCTTCCTTTTGGCTGGACAACAGCGATATCATCATACGCATTGACCGCTTCGACGCAGACCATGGTCTTATATCCATCATCCGGCATGTCGGCGATCTTCTTTGCCATCTCTGCCCCCGGATTCCAGACGACGGTGACTCGGCTCCCCGTTTTTCCTACGCGAATCTTCCGTGATAACCCTGAATCCTCAATAATGCAATCTGAAGTTGTATCGATATAGCGGCGGTTCTCTTCTTTCTGAATTACCAAACTATCTTCTTCTTGAGTTGATGGAACAGTCGCTTTCATACCGTCATAATAACGACTGCCGCCGAGTCCTTTTATTTTTACATTCGCTATATCACTGACGGCAAAATACGAGTGCAGTGCACCGGTATAGCTCAACTGTTCGTTACCGGTATTTGTGCAGCGGAATGTTACATTCAACGGAGCCCCAACAGTAATGATCATCTCTGCAAGAAAAGAATATTTCCAGAGAGCTTTTGATTTCGGATTCTGACGCAAGGTCAAACGCAACTGTGTTTCGCCTCCTGGCAAGTTGACCGTTTCTGCAACTTTCCACATTTGCAGTCTCGCAAATCCATGCTGCGGTTTTTGCGAATCGGATACATGCGGACCGAACCAGGGGAAACAAACAGGAATTCCTCCGCGGATAGGATTTCCTTCTTCAAATGTGCTGAGACTGCTCATCCACAGCACTTCCTCTTGACCTTGTGGTCGATAGCTGAGCACATGCGCGCCGTAGATCGCGACAGACGCTTTGGCAAATACATTTGTAATTATTGCTACCGGAAGTCCACCTTGTCCCGATGTGAATTCAAGCTTGCCTGTTATTCCAAACTTTTTGTTGAGAGATGCGATATCCACTTCATTCCTTTCTTTTTATAACTCATATTCTAATTTTAACAACCTTGCACCTCTGCTATGCGCCAATATATTTCATGGTACGCCTGATCCTCTCTTTCGAAGAAAAGGAATATATCCACTGCAAGGAAGCTTAGAAAATCTAATGGAATAAAAAAATGTATCAGTTTTATTTGGTGAAAGCAAGAGCGAGAAAATACCGATGAAAAATAAAAAAAGAAATACTGAAAAAGTTCAAAGGTCACAACTGGAAGAGTGAAGGTAAATTACCTGTTCCTCACTCTCTTTTTTTGTATATTGAAAGAGAAATTATACTTTCTATAAAGGGTAACGTTTCATTGTTAAAAAAAATCATCACAAGAATAAGAGGCATATTCGTAAAGCCTCTCCCGCCGCCGGCCACAACAACCATCAGAGAATCGAAGCCATCATTTATTGGACAGAAAGCATTCTCGCACAATAAGCCGGCAGGCATGCACCATCCGCGCGATATGCGAAAACGCGAAACACGCGCAGAGTACGCTGCACGAAGGGCAAAACTCGCTCAGCGCACACCTCCTCTTCCGCCGGTTGTGCCGACAGAACCGTGGAATAGCTCAGTGTTTAAAGTCCCTGTCGTCGACGGCAAAACACGGTTTCACGATTTCAAACTTCCGAACGAGATCATGCACGCGATATACGATCTCACATTTCACTATTGCACACCCGTACAGGCAGAAACCCTCGCGAAGTCACTGATTGGCGAGGATGTGACTGCACAGGCACAGACCGGAACAGGAAAAACCGCCGCATATCTCATTACCATCTTCAATCACTTTCTGAAACATCCTATCGAAGGGAAGCGGCATCACGGTACTCCCAGAGCGTTGATCCTGGCACCGACACGCGAACTCGTGATGCAGATTGAAAGAGATGCGCGTAGACTCGGGAAATATATCCCTTGCAGCATCCTGGCAATTCTCGGCGGCATGGATTATTCAAAACAGGAGAAGGTACTGAAAAGCGAACCGTGCGACATTCTCATCTGCACACCCGGCCGCCTGATCGATTTCAAAGAGAAAAAACTTGTAGACCTTGGCAAAGTGGAGATCCTCATCCTCGATGAAGCAGACCGCATGCTCAACATGGGTTTCATAGATGCTGTTCGCTCCATCGTGCTGGATACACCGCCGAAGGCGAGGCGGCAAACCATGTTCTTTTCGGCGACCATGTCATCCGACGTTAAGCGGCTTGCCGAAACATGGACACGGCAGGCGTTCGAAGTGAATATCATGCCGAACGAAGTCGCAGTGGAGAGTGTCGAGCAAATCACGTACATAACCACCTATAATCAAAAGGCCGCACTCGTCTATAATGTTATTATGCAAAAGCACCTTGACCGCGTATTGATGTTTGTCAACCGACGGGATGAAGCCCGCCGTGTTAAAGAGCTGCTCGAGACCTATGGCGTCAGTTGTGCGCTTCTTTCCGGCGACGTGGAACAATCACAGCGCATCCGCCGTTTAGAGCGATTCCGTGAAGGAAAGGTTCGTGTCTTGGTCGCCACGGATGTTGCATCACGCGGACTTCACATCGAAGGTATCTCGCATGTCATCAATTACAATATGCCGCAGGATGTGGAAGAGTATGTACACCGTATAGGACGTACCGGACGTGCCGGAGCAAACGGTATTTCCATCAACTTTGCTGATGAAGATGACGCGTATGAATTAGTGAAGCTGGAAGAATTTTTAGGTAAAAAAATCAAATGCACATATCCGGATGAACATTTAACGGCTCCCATACCCGAACTCCCGCCGCGCCATTCTTCTGAAAAGGAAGAACGCGCAGGAGCTCACCGGCGAAGCGGCACAAGACAGAGAAGAAGATAATTATCTTCCGTCAATCAAAATGAAGATGGGGCATTAAAAGATTCACATACCGTAATATATTTAAACCTCGCCCCCTGTACCGGCTTGTCATTGTACAGTAATAACGCCCACCATATATGAATGATATGTACAATGATAATGATACGTCCCTGTTGAATCGAAGGTCGTTTGCTTGCTGCTGCCTGCAGGAATGTTCCCGGTGTCCCATTTTCCTACATCACTTGTGGCTGTATGGGCGGTACTGGAATTATTGTTCCATGTAATCGTAGTATGTACCGCCACAGTAAGCGATGATGGACTAAAGGTATTTCCCGCCATCGATATTGTAGTAGTCGATGGAGTACTGGATGATGGAGCGGTTGGACTAGAGGAATTGTTTTTGCATCCGATCATAAATACAAGCAGTATACTGGCTATTAAGACGGAAAAATTAAAATAAAGTTTGTTCATAATGAATATCTCCTTTATTATGTTTTTTACTCTCTGTATTCTTCAACAAACAATAAAGAACACAAGTTCCTCTTATGACTTTACATCCAATCCGAAGAACGAAAAGAATAGTTATATTTGCTTTCGTAAAATACATCTAATATCTTACGGCAATTGCTTCGATATCCACTCTTCTGAAAGGCTGAATTATTATGAAATATTTCCGAACCGTTTTTCTCTTACTCTTCTGCTTTTTGGCTGCAGCGACTGGATATGCTCTTCCACGATTCTCCTCATCAACAAATCTTAAATGCCAAAATTGCCATATCGATCCAAATGGCGGCGGCATGCGCAATTATTATGGAGCTGTCATGTATGGACGAGAGACTCTTCCGGTCCGGGCATGGGCTAACGATTCGACGATGAACAACTTTACAACACGACTGAACGACTTTGTCAGTATCGGTATGGACATGCGGACATTGTTCACCTATCAACAACAACGGGACTATACTTCCTTTAATCAAATGCAAGGAGATATATATATCAGCGCACGACTAGCAAACAATCTTCTTCTGTCTGTGACGAAAACACTCTTCCATGATTTTGAAATATTCGGTATCGCTCAGGTTCTTCCGGCAAATGGATATGTGAAAGTAGGAAGATTTACACCGGCATACGGTACAAGAATTGATGATCATACAGCTTTTATCAGATCAAAGACTGTGTTCCCCCTTTATCGCAGAGAAGATACGGGTATCGAATTGGGAATATCGCCGGCATCAATGACGTGGAATGCGGGTGTGTATAATGGTGAAGATGGCAGCGATCCGTCCAACGGCTGGATTAGGCTCGTCACAACAAGGGCAGAAGCTCTCTTTCGGTTAGAGAACCTGAATTGTTCTCTCGGCGGATCTGCCTGGTATAATAAAGGTTTGTTTGGTACTCTTACAATGTTCGGCGGGTTCGCGGGAGCAAGTTATAAAGATGTGACTATCCAAGCTGAATTGGATATAAAGAAAGACAAGTCAACTCTGGGGACCAATGAATTCATTTCCTACATTGAAATAAATTATTTGGTACTGGATGGCGTCGACTTAAAATTTATGTATGATTTCTATGATCCAGACATCGACTATAAAACGGGAAGCGAATCGAGGTATAGCATTGGAGCGGAATTTTTTCCATTACCAGGTGTTGGATTAAGCCCCATGTATCGAATACTTGCCAATACACCAGGGAATGTACGACAGAACGAATTTGATTTTATTATGCATCTCTTCCTTTAGCATAGCGGGGTACCTATGAATTCCAAAAAAAGTTTTTCCATCATTCTTATTGTTGCGATCATTATTGTTGTCATCTATAGCTGCAAAGACATAGGGACAGAACTTCCTCTACTGTCGGGATTGTCCGCAAGCAGTACGAACGTGTCCGTTGCAAAAGGAGCTTCCAAACAAATCACCTTATCTGGAGGCAAATCACCTTATTCTATTAAAAGACAGCCTAATGTCGCAAAAGCTACTGTGTCGCTGGCTTCATCAACTCTTACAATCTCCGGTATCGACACAGGCAGTACAAACACCATCGTGGCTGATAGTAAAATTCCAATTGCTGATAGTCTGGAAATTATAATTTCAATTCTTGGAACTCTTCCTCTCGTTTCTTTCTCAAACCAGATCCAACCAATCTTTAATAGCCAATGCGCCGGTTGCCATGGAGGAGGCCTCGGAGGATTAACAATTACCGCAGGCAACAGCTATAATAATCTGGTTAATGTAAACGCACAATTAAATTGTACTTCCTTAAAACGTGTACTCCCATTTGATGCAGCCAATAGTGCACTCTATAGGAGAGTCTCTGGAACTACTACATGTGGAGAACAAATGCCACAGGGCGGGGCTCTCAGCGCAAGTGACATTACACTAATCCGTGATTGGATTAATCAAGGGGCAAATAATAATTGACTATAATCTTTGTCGGATAAAATCAGATATTTTTTAGAACACTTTGCATATCCTCCGGCAATTCAGAATCGAATTTTACAAATTCTTTTGTCGCAGGATGAATAAAACCGATGGTCTTTGCGTGCAGCGCTTGACGCGAGATCAACTTCAGTAATTTCCCCGCTTGTTGAGCCTTCTTCCCTTCTAAGCCATTCCATGTATTACTGCGTCCGTTGTAGGTAGGATCTCCGAAGACAGGATGTCCGATGTGCGCCAGATGCACACGAATCTGGTGCGTGCGTCCGGTCTTCAGATGGAGTCGAACGAGAGAAAGGAATTCGTACTCTTTCATCACCTCGTATTCCGTAATTGCAGATTTTCCCTCTTCTGTCACCGCTACTTTTTTTCGATCACGCTTGCTTCGTCCAAGATTCGCATCGATGATTCCTTTCGGTGACTTGAATCGCCCCCAGACAACAGCCCAATATTCGCGGTCAATCGTACGCTTTGAAAACTGTTTTGCAAGGAAGGCATGCACTGCATCGGTCTTCGCAATCACCATCAAACCTGTCGTATCTTTATCAAGCCGGTGCACAATGCCGGGCCGCATTTCAGTGTTAATCTTCGAAAGATGATTGCAATGAAAGAGGAGCGCATTGACGAGTGTGCCTGTATAATGAGTGTATGCCGGATGCGTCACCATTCCGGCTGGCTTATTCACAACCAACAAATCTCCATCTTCATACACAATGTCGAGAGGGATATTTTCTGCCAATGCATCAGGGCGCGGCGGGCGTGGAAATGTTATATCGATGACATCGTTAGGATTAAGCTGGTAACTGGACCTGACGATCTTGCCGTTCACCAATACCATGCCAGCTTCGATAGCCTGCTGAACTTTGCTGCGCGTTGCGTTTTCTATGCGATGTGTGAGATAGACATCAATGCGTTTACGGTGTTCACCGGCGGGAACGACAATGCGTGCGTGTTCTCGTTCTTCTAGACTTCCATCAGAGGATGAATGAGAAGACATAGCATGGGTACTTATGATGGGTTCACCGAAGAACTTTGCACGTCACTTTTTGGTTCACTCAGGTTATCCTGTGCAGAATTTTGGTCAGGAAAAGTTTTTGTTCCCTCTGTGACCACAACGGCAGGTTTGTCTACATCTGTAAATTTCTTGTGGAATAGCAGCATCAAAACGATGCCCGTGGAAACAGAAGCATCCGCCACATTAAACACTGCAAAGCGGTCTACATGGATTCCAAAAAAATTAATATGGAAGAAATCCATATCGATGAAATCGATTACTTTCCCATAGAACAATGGCGCTTCTCCAAAGATGACACCATAGAAGCTCCGATCAATGAGATTCCCGATTGCTCCGCCAAGAATCATTGCCAACGTGAGGCGAATAATGAACGCCTCATTCCGAACTCGATAGATATAGTAAAAAATTCCAATACTTGCGATCAAAGAGAAGATGGTAAGAAACAATCGCCCGCCGATTTCTATCCCAAATGCCATTCCGGGATTTTCTACAAATGTTAGACGAAGGAAATCACCGATCACTGGAATACTTTGCCCAAGCTGCATTCCCTGGTAATAAAAATCGAAAAAGGGAAGAGAAAATCCTTTTACGAGCAGTTTGGTAATTTGATCAAGAAGGACAATACCAAGAGTAACAAAAAGAATACGCAAAAAGAACCTCGATTCATTCAGATTGGAGATTGAAAATTTTCGATTGGTGATTTAGTTTATTACAAATTCAGTAGCCGAGTCACACATTGAGACACACACTACCAACCAAGAACTACACTATTTTATTTCCACCCATTTTTGTTTTGCAATCGATGCATTGATGAGCGTGGGGCACCGCTTCGAGCCGCTCTTTATCCATCAGGTTTCCACATTCTGTACAAAATCCATACGTCCCCTTTTCAATCCGTTTCAATGCATCGTCGAGATAATTGAGAAATTTCCCTTCGCGTGATGCAAAGAGAAATGTCTTTTCGCGTTCCATTGCATCTGTGCCTTGTTCCATGTGCAAAGAGTATGTCGAATTCTCAATTTCGTACTGTCCGGTAGTTACGTCCATCATCGTTGATTTCAAAGATTCCAGTTCTTCAAGAATTTCTTTTCGTTTCTCTAGGATGATAGTCTTGAAATGTTGAAGATCCCTTTTGCCGTATCCTTTCTTGGATATGATCTTTGGAGCCGCAGTCTTCGTTTTCAATTTCTTTTTATCGATTTTAGGTTTCGATGTTGCACGTTTGGTTGTCTTTTTTGCTGGGGACTTCTTTACAACTTTCTTCTTCGCCATAACTCTCCTACGATTATAAGTGCATTAATATATACTAATTTTTCTCAACTGCAATTGCGCTCGGTTCACCATTGATATCTTCGTTTTTTGCGCCTTGCTTCAAAGCATCTGCATTCGATATAGGTCTTAACTCTACTGCCAACGTCTCTTGCTGGACATACCGGACCATCCGCCCTAACGCTTTTGCCAATCGTTCCGATGAAGCGTGTACAATTCGAATCCTGTCGGTCACTTCAAAGCCGGAATCCTTCCGTAAATTTTGTACACGATTCACAAACTCGCGTGCAAGCCCTTCGTCGATGAGTTCATCCGTGAGAGCCGTATCGAGCGCAACGGTGATCTGTCCGTCCGTTTCTACCAGCCAACCTTGAATGTCTTCTGCGATAACTTCAACATCCTCATAAAGTACTTTAATCTTTTCATTTTCCACTTCAATTTCAACATAACCTTCCGCATTCATTCTCGCGGTTTCGATCGGAGTAAAGGATCTGATTCTCTCTGCAATCTTAGATGTACGTTTGCCGTACTTTTGCCCTAGGATTCTGAAATTCGGTTTGATCTTATATTTAACAATATTATTGTCTACACGAGCGTCCAATACCTTGACATTTATTTCTTCAAGAACAATATCCTCAACACTTTTCACCATTTCATATTCAGAGGCGTCCTTGACAGGAACCAGAATCTTCTGCAACGGTTGGCGCACCTTCAAATTTGATTTCATTCGCATTGCACGCACAAGACCCACGATTTTGATCGCATATTCCATCCGATGCTCAAGCTCCGGAACCATGAGGCTTGCATCTGCTTTTGGCATTTCTTCCAAATGAACAGACTCCGACATCGATTTGTTCCCCGCCATGAGGTTTCGATACAACTCATCAGCTAGGAACGGTGCGAAGGGAGCAATAAGTTTGCTGATCGCCAATAAACATTCATGAAGCGTTTGGTACGCCGCGGTCTTGTCTTTTCCGTTCTCGCTCTTCCAAAAACGACGGCGATTACGACGGACGTACCAATTAGAAAGTTGGTCGATCGTGAAATCGCTTACCGCTCGTGCAGCACGCGTCACATCGTATCCATCCATCGACTGGAGATATGTTTTTACCAATGTATTCAATTCCGATAGAATCCATTGATCGATCTCTTGTCGTTCGCTGATCGGAATTTTTGGTTCAGTATTATCATATTTATCTACGTTGGCATAGAGGGCAAAGAAAGAATATGTGTTTGTCAGTGTACTGAAGAATTTTCGCTGCACTTCACCGATGCCTTCTTCATCAAATAATGTCGTCCTCCATACCGGGCTTTGCGAGATTAAATACCAACGCACGGTATCGGCACCGTACTTCTTCATCAACGCAAATGGGTCAACAGTATTCCCTTTAGACTTCGACATTTTCTGACCGGTCTTATCGAGAATAAGTTCGTTGACAAGCACGTTTTTGTATGCCGGCTTATCGAACAAAAATGTTCCAATGGAATGCAATGTATAGAACCAACCGCGCGTTTGGTCAATCCCTTCTGAAATGAAATCAGCGGGATATGCTTTCTCGAAAATTTCTTTGTTCTCAAACGGATAATGCCATTGTGCAAACGGCATCGAACCGGAATCGAACCAGACATCAATAAGTTCGGGTGTACGGTTCATGGTACCGCCGCAATCGCATGCAAAAGTGACACCATCGACATACGGTTTATGAAGATCGAGGGGTTCTGGCACATTCTTGCCTTTCCGGAATTCCTCAACACTGCCGACACATTTTTGTTTGCCGCACTTCTCGCAAAGCCAAATAGGCAGCGGTGTTCCCCAGAAACGGTCTCTCGAAATCGCCCAATCTTTATTTTCTTCAAGCCAGTTGCCGAATCGACCGGTACCAACTTCCGGCGGAATCCAGTTGATCTGTTTATTCAGCTCGATCATCCGTTTGGCGTAATCTGTTGTACGGATGTACCACGACTCGCGCGCATAGTACAACAGCGGTGCTGAACATCGCCAGCAATGCGGATAACTATGGAGGTGCTGCTCTTTCTTATAAAGGATGTTGCGACGGCGAAGGTTCTGAATAATTTCAGGATCGGCATCTTTCACAAACATTCCGGCAAAATCCGTTACTTCAGAATTGAATGCTCCCGATTTGTTCACAGGATGAATTGTTGGTAACCCATACTTACGTCCGACCTGGTAATCGTCTTCGCCATACGCTGGAGCCATATGGACAATACCGGAGCCATCTTCGGTGGTTACAAACTCAGCAAGGACAACATACCATCCTTTTTCTTTTACCGGATGGTACGAAAACATCCGTTCGTATTCTTTGCCGGCAAGTGCAGTTCCTTTGAACTCTTCGAGAACCACATGTTCATCACCCAATACGGAAAGACGCGCTTTTGCAAGAATGTACTTTTCACCCTTGTGCTCCACCTTCACATAGTCGACATCCGGATGAACAGCAATGGCTACGTTTGAGATTAATGTCCATGGTGTCGTCGTCCATACAAGGAAGTATGTATTCTCTTCACCTTTGACTTTCAACTTGATATAGATCGATGGATCTTTGACATCTTTATAACCAAGTGAAACCTCATGCGATGACAATGGTGTTTCACACCGCGGGCAGTATGGTTGAATCTTGTATCCCTTGTAGATGAGTCCCTTGTCAAAGTATTGTTTCAGTGCCCACCAAATGGACTCGATATAGTTATTGTCGAAAGTAACATACGGGTGCTGAAGATCAACCCAATAGCCCATCATACGAGTCAATTCTTCCCAATCAACCTTGTACTTCCAAACCGACTTCTTACACTCTTCGTTGAACTTCGCTACTCCGTACGCAACGATGTCGTCTTTATATTTGAAGCCGAGCGATTTCTCGACTTCGATCTCGACGGGCAAACCGTGCGTGTCCCATCCGGCTTTGCGCTGCACTTGCAAACCCTGCATCGTCTTGTATCGACAGATGATATCCTTCAGTGTTCGCGCCATGACGTGGTGGATGCCGGGGCGGCCGTTTGCTGTTGGCGGACCTTCATAGAAAGTGAACTCCGGCTTTCCGTCGCGTGTCGAGATACTCTTCTTGAAAATATCGTCCGCTTCCCAAAACTTCAGGATTTCAGATTCAAGTTCGTGATAATTCAATTTGTCGGTTAATTGTTTATACATCTTTTTATTTGCGATTGAGCGATTGTGTGAATATGCAATATTGCGATTTCGTGATTTCGTGATTTGGTAATTTGAGATTTCGGATTAGAGACTATAGAAGGTACCTTTTTCTCCAATCCCCAATCCCGAATCAATTTTTCATTCTCTTCACAACTTCTTTCATAATCGCTGTCATTTTTGGTTCGGCTTTCATAGCAACTTTAAGAATTTCTTCCAAGAGCGCCGGCTTCAATGCATCTGGAAAACACTCATCTGTGAGAATGGAAAAACCTAGAACCTTCATTCCCATATGCACTGCTACTATATCTTCCGGCACTGTGGACATACCGACTGCATCCGCTCCGATTGTCCGGAGGAAACGGTACTCAGCCCTGGTCTCCAGATTCGGCCCTGGCATTGCTACGTACACACCCTTTTGTACTCGAATCTTCAAATCAAGAGCAGCTTGCTCAGCAAGGGCAATAAGTTCTTTGCTGTATGCTTCCGACATATCCGGAAAACGCGGGCCAAGCTCATCATCATTCGGACCAATCAGCGGATTGTCACCCAGCAAATTGATGTGATCGCTCATGATCATCACGTCACCCTTTTGAAAAAGCGGATTCAGTGCGCCAGCAGCATTAGATATGAGAAGGCTTTCCACACCGAGAAACTTCATGACCCGTACAGGGAATGTGACTTGCTTCAGATCATATCCCTCGTACATATGGAAACGTCCCTGCATCGCTACGATTTTCTTACCGGAGAGCGTTCCAAAAATCAATTTGCCATGATGCGATTCGACTGTTGAAACAGGAAAATGCGGAATTTTCCCGTAATCGATCACGATTTCCTTCTTGATCTCTTTCACCAATCCACCAAGACCTGTACCAAGGATAATCCCGATCCCGGGTTTCATATCTGTCTTGATTTGGATAAACTTTATTGCTTCGCTAATCTTTTGTCGTAATTCAGTCATGGTATTTTCGTGTGTTCAAGAGCAGGATTCAGTTGTCAACCGGATTCGCATCATCACTTCGCAGAGAATTGACCTCTATAGTCTTTTTAAAATTTCATCTATTTCCAAATGTTCCTTCCCTGTTCCTTTGGATGGATCTTTCTTATTTCCATCTTCATCGATATCAAGAGCACGTATCAAATTTAATTCAGACGAAAGCAGCACTTTCAATTTACTCAGAACGCTTTCCTTTCGCGCTTTGAGCTGCGAGATCTCTTCCTTCACATGGGCAAAATCGAGACGAGCTTTTTCCACAATTTGCGACGCCTTGACTTCTGCTTCTTTCACTATAATTTCAGCCTCACGTTTTGAGTTCTCAATGGATTTACCACTCGTTTCCTGGGCCTGTATGAATGTCTGCTGGAGTGATCGCTCAATGTTCTTGTAGTCGGAAAGCTGTGTTTCCAACTCAATAATTTTATCCTTCTGCTCTCTGTTTTCGTGAATTAAATCCTCCAGCTCATTGGACACCATTTCTAAGAATGTCTCTACCTCAATGGTATCATACCCTCTCATTGTTTTCTTGAATTCTTGACGTTTGATTTCCAACGGTGTAACCTTCATGGTCGTCCCTTTCAATTCACATTTTTGATGCGTCTGCCAAATATCGCCGTTCCTATCCGGACAATTGTGGAACCTTCTTCTATGGCAACTTCAAAGTCGTGCGTCATACCCATCGATAAGTGCTGCATTTGGACATTCTCAACTCCCTCGGATACAATCTCTCTTTTCAACTCCGCCAATTGTCGAAAGGATTGCCGAGAATCATTAGGGTCATCCGAAAAAGGTCCCATCGTCATCAATCCACAAACCCGAAGATATTGAAGCTGCGACAATTCCTTTAGCAGTGTGATTGTTTTCTTTGGTGGAACACCATATTTTGTCGCTTCGTCGGTTGTGTGGACTTCCACCAATACATCCTGAACACGTCCGAACCGTTCAGCTCTCTTACTGATTTCCTTGCCAAGACTTATGTCGTCGACCGAGTGAATGAGATGTATATACTCAGCAATGTATTTGGCCTTGTTTGATTGCAGATGACCGATGAAATGCCAGTGAAGCGGATGCTTTGCCAACACCTGACGTTTTTCCTGCAATTCCTGTACGTAATTCTCACCGAAATCTATATGTCCGGCACTAACGGCTTCCTGAATGGCCTCTACCGGAAATGTCTTAGATACTGCGACAAGCTGGACATCCTCTGATCGACGCCCACACTTTTGACAGGTCTGTTCGATGCGTTTTCGCAGATTTTTGAGATTTTCAGCAATCATTCAGTTCCAGCAAGAGGTAAATATACTCCAACTCACCGCTAAAATCAAATAGAAATATCGAATAAAAGAGCTTTTTGCATTCCTTGACTTACACTCGTTTATTTATTTTATTGAAAGAGGATGTATTAACAGTGGAGTAAGCAGTGCCAGATTTTGATCGTAATAATGATGATAATATTGGTCCGAAGCCGAATAAGCGCTCGGAGGATGATGTACGGCGATTCCGCGAGTCACTGCGAAATGGCGGTAAGGACATCAATAATCCGGAAGCGTTGGAAGAAATCATCCAATTCTATTTTGAGCATGAGAAGTTTGAAGAGGCATTGACATATGCCGATCGACTTCTCTCCTTTGAACCGTTCAATGCAGAGGCATGGCAACGGAAGGGAATGATTCTCAACAACCTCTTTCGGTATAACGAAGCACTGTATTGTTTCGATAAGGCTTTGGGTCTGAACCCTACGGATCCTGAGGCGTACATCAATAGAGGTATTACACTAGACAATCTGAATCGAATTACAGAATCGATGGCATCATTCGATAAAGCTCTCGAACTCGATTCATCCCACGAAGACGCCTTGTTACACAAAGGTATAACACTTGAAAAACTTGAGCGTTTTGTGGAGGCTGAATCTATATTCCATCACGTTCTTCAGATTGATCCGGAACATATCGATGCTTGGTACGAACTCGGTTATTGTTACGATTATCTTGATAAACCTGCTGAGTCCATCCGTTGCTATGATGAACACCTCAACCGCGACCCATATAATTATAATGCCTGGTATAACAAAGGCATCGTACATAACAGAATCGGGCAATTTACGAAAGCTATCGAGAGCTATGAATATTCTCTTGCAATTAAGGAAGACTTCTCGGCAGCTTGGTTCAACATGGGAAATGCATATGCAAATCTGGGGCGACTCCAGGATGCAATTCGCTGCTTTAAAACAACATTGACCTATGAATTAAAAGATGTCGCAGCCCTGCATAATCTCGGAAATGCCTACGAAGAACTGAACGATTTCCACGAGGCACTTTCCTGTTATTCATCTGCTATCGAGATTGACAGCCGACATCATGAATCCTTTTTCGGTATTGGATGCTGTCATGATGCAATGGGCCACACTGAGCAAGCATATACTGCATACAAGAAAGCGACAGATATTCATCCAGAGTACGCCGAATATTGGTACGCCTGCGGAGATGCTCTTTACAATCTTGAAAGAATCGACGAATGTATCGAGTGTTACCGGAAAGTTATCACTTTGGATCCGAAGGACTCCGAGATTTGGTTCGACCTCGGTGATACTTTAGGTGAGAAAGGAATGTATTCCGAGGCATTAACAGCTTTAGGAGAATGTACAAAACTTGATTCGAAATTTGCACCGGCATATTTTAGCCGCGGAAAAGTATTGATATCGATGAATTTAAAAGAAGAGGCATCAAACGAGTTTTTCATTGCTTTCAATCTGGTTCCAGAGTTGAAAAAAGAATTTGAGCAATTATTCCCGAATCTCACCACTGATCGGCTGTTTGCGCATCTCTTTAGGAAACAGTAGCATTCTTTCCACATTGCAGTTTATCTCTGCTATTTATATTGTAACATACTCAGTATGTTTTTTTTGATAGCGAAATATTCAACTTTTTAATCTCCTCCCCTCCTAGGGGAGGACTAAGGTGGGGTCATTATTTTATTTAGCCTCACCCTCCGCCAAAAAACCGGCGGACAAGTAACCCTCTCCTATAAGGAGAGGGAATTTTTCTTCTATATGATATAAATAATACTGAGCAGTTACTATTTATTTAGTCAGGACATTCAACCATGAAGCATTTTGCAGTTATTGGCCATCCCATCGGACATTCTCTTTCTCCTCTGATGCACAATACAGCATTCCAGTTGCTCCATTTGGATTGCCAGTACGAAGCACTCGATATCGAACCGGCTTCTTTGAAGCAAGCCGTTGAACGCTTCAGAGAACAGAAATGGGGCGGGTTCAACGTGACCGTTCCACATAAAGAAGCAATCGTCCCTCTCATAGATGAAGTCGTCCCAGAAGCACATGCAGTCGGCGCTGTGAACACTGTCGTGAATCGAAATAATAAATTAATCGGATATAACACAGACGTTATCGGTGTTGAAAGATCGCTTTACCTCGAACGAGAAAAAATCGAGGGTACAATGTGTACCATTATGGGTTCTGGTGGTGCGGCCCGTTCAGTGGCGCACGTACTTATTCATACTATCAAACCTAAGGCGATTACTTTCTCAGTTTTATTTCCCGAACAAGCTCATGCGATTATTAAAAGCCTTGGCAGCAACAATGTCCAATTCAATGTTATCCATTGTACTGACCCTGCGCTTGAAACTGCAATCAAGAACTCCACACTCATCGTTAATGCAACCACGGTTGGAATGTTCCCTCATGTCCTTGATTCTCCACTTCCAACTCGACATTGGTTATCAAATAAGCATATTGTCTTCGACCTTATTTACCGTCCATTAACTACCCGTCTGCAAAGCGACGCACAAGCTGCTGGCGCAAAAACAATTGACGGTTTGGGGATGTTTATTCATCAAGGGGCAGCGGCATTTCAACTCTGGACAGAAAAGGACATGCCTTTAGATCAGGTACGACAGGTTCTTGAAACAAAGTTGACATCAGACAATGGTTGAATGAATTCGTGAGAACCGAGAAAACCGCTGCGACTTTTATATTTCCGACCTCTCTCAGTGAGATATTTAATGAATATTCGTTTATTTGCCGGAAAAAGATTTCCTAAAATTTTTTCTTGCTTTTCAACAGAGTAATATCTATAATCTTACGAACTATCGGTAGGTATGTGGAGTCATCTTACCGGCGGCGTGCCAGATTATTCTATTCTATTCTATTCTATTCTATTCTATTCTATTCTATTCTATTCTATTCTTATGTGGATAGAAGAAGGATGAGATGGAATGAAAACAAAACCTATATTGCTCGCGTTCACCAAACAGTTGTGACTCTTGAGGCATTACTATGAAGAAACATTCTCAAATCGTTTTCCTTGCTGTTTTCTTGTGTGCAATGCTTTTAAATCTCAAGTGCAAAAACGAATCGACAAAACCACCTGACGAGATTATAAAAAACCCGCGCGAGTACGTATGGACTGTTGATACGCTTGCCTACCCTGGCAGTATGCAAACAAATATGCTTGATATTTGGGCAAGCTCGCCTTCAGACGTATACGTCGTTGGACATAATGAGAGGGGTTTTGGAAAAATGTATCACTCTGATGGGATCAGGTGGGCTGATGTGAAATTAAGTACAGCACAGGGTGGAGCAATTCAAGGGGCTATAGACTTGAGTGGAATATTCGGTTTTAACACAAATGATATTTACGCTGTTGGTGAACATTTATATAGTAATCCGTTTCCCCCTCCGAATTTATTATCCACGAGCCTTGTGATCCATTTCGACGGTACAACATGGAACGAAATAAGCCCAAGCGATAGTAATCTTATAGAAACCGTCTGGGGTAACAATGGAGCTATCTGGTGCGGTGGTTTTAAAGGGATAATATATAACTATTCTAGTGGTGTATGGAATCGTGATTCATTAAAAATAATGCGAGGCCCACAATGGTTTTCGGCCATTAACTCACTATCTGGTTTAAAATCCGGCAAAATGTACGCGCTGGCAAACGCTCAACAAAATGGTTCCTTTGATCAAACGTTTTATTTCTTAACTAGGGAAACTGGTAATTGGAGTGTTGTTGATACTTTTGTATATGGTTCTGCAAGTCCTGTTGATAAATGGGGTATAAATAAGATATGGGTATCTCCAACAAACCGTGTATTTTCCTTGGGACCTGATTTGTACGAATGGAATGGAGCGGCTTGGCAAACTATTAAGCATCCGGACAATAGTTTTTTACAAGCTATTTATGCAACCGGTGATAATAATATATTTGTCGGCGGGACATATGGAACGCTGATTCATTATAACGGAACAGATTGGTATTCATATGACCAATTTAAGACAATGGATGTTCATTTCAAAGGCATCTGGGCTAATGAAAAGGAGGTATTCGCAATTGGATATACGACCGGTGGAAATAAGACTCTTGTATTTCATGGAAGATAGAAAGGAGGGTATCGATATGAATGTTCAATAAAACGGCGGCAGGGTGGGCAAACACCAAGGAGATGTAAGCAGAAAGATTGATTCTCAGTATGAATTTATATAAGATTCTTGTGCCGATACCTCGACCAAATTGTTTTACAAAGAACTATAGAATCAATCATACTAAACGAAGAAAAAGTCTTAGACTAATTACAAAGTTTTTCTGGATTGAAGAACCATTAAAGGATAAGAGATGATGAAATATTTTGTAATAACGATTGCATTCACATTATTATTTTTCTCGATGTGCTGCAAAAATGAACCGACAAAACCACCTGACGAGATTATAAAAAACCCGCGCGAATACACATGGACCATTGATACACTTTCCTACCCCGGTAGTATGCAAACAAATATGCAAGATATTTGGGCGAGCTCGCCTTCAGATGCATACGTTGTTGGACATAATGATCAAAATAGGGGATTAATGTATCATTTTGACGGTGCAGGGTGGACAGATATAAAATTAAGCACAATTCAAGGAGGACAAATTCAAGGACCAATTGATCTATTTAGTATCTATGGATTTGGATCAAACGATGTGTATGCAGTGGGAGAAAAAATTTACACGAATCCTGCACCGCCGCCAAATTTTTTAGACAGCAGTCTTATTATCCATTTTGATGGAGTGCAGTGGAGAGAAATTTCTATAGCACGAGGTCGTTATCTCTCTTCAGTCTGGGGCGCGAACTCTCAAGATGTTTGGGCAGGCGGAAACTTTGGGACGCTTTATCATTATATCAACGGAACATGGGGAAAAATCTCCTTTGATAGTCTGTCGTTTATTTCAAGCATCTATGGATTATCATCGACCGATGTATATTTCGTTATTGTCAAAGAAGATGTCATTCAACCTCATGATTCCTTGACCTATCAACTTTGGCGGTACAACGGAAACACTATGTCAATGATTGATTCGTATATGGTAACTCCCACTAATCTTCAGAGGAAGTTTGGATACGATCTATGGCAGACAGAACAGAAACTGTATTCATCCGGCTACGGCGTATATGTCATGGAGGCTAATCAGTGGAGACAATTTCTTGTCAACGAGTATCCATTGCATATTGGAGGAAGTTCTCGCAACAACATATTTGCCGTCGGAGATTTCGGAAGAATTTTTCATTGGAACGGGACTGATTGGTTGCGATTAACAGCCATTGAAAATCCTAATGTTCAATATCTGTCCGTGTGGGCGAATAATAAAGAAGCGATAATTGTCGGCAATGACGGAAGCCGCACGTATGTATTTCATGGAAAATAGAAAGGAGGGTATCGATATGAATGGTCAATAAAACGGCGGCAAGGTGGGTAAACACCAAGCCGCCGAAAATACGCAAACGATAAGACAACCGAAATTTCCGTTTTCAAAACGGATGATGCCTTTTTGTTTGCTGTCGTAATATGCAAATAATCAATGATTTCTTCCATAACTATGAATAGGAGACAATAATGAAATCAGCAAGACAAATAGTACTTGGGATGGTGCTGATGGTCGTTTCAATCTCAACTTTGTTGGCACAATCGCAAACAACTCCTCCAATACCAGCCGGCACGCTTACTATTGAACAGGATATAAAATCTACTGACCCAAATTCGGGGCTGACAACATACAATACTTCAAGCGGGCGTCCACATGATATTGGCCGAAGTGATATAACAGATTATTATCTTCGTTTCCGAACAAGATTATTTTTTGCGTTTAGCCAAATTCCTCAAGGTGCAAGAGTCAATAGTTGCACACTTACAGTGACGATAATGAATTATAACTCTGGTTCATCTACTGCAAAAATTGTTAAAATGCCTGCAAGCTATGGAACAGATAGCGAATTTTGGAGTCAATTTGATAATACTCAAACTATTTATTTCACTGGCTTGCAATATAGTCAGATGTCGGCAAAAAACCTCACGAGTTCTACATTAACAGCAGATGTTCAGGGTGCTGTTAACGGAAACGGATCACTCACATTGGGTATTGCGGGTTTGAATGAAGGAACAGATAATACGAGTGCGAGTGTAATTATTTCTATGACAATCAACTATACACCCAAAGTAACCGTTACCATTCAGAATTCGTTTAGTGGAGGACAGATCGATGTCGATGGAACAAATCGCAATTCTGGATGGTCTTCAACTTCTCCTCAATGGTATTCCGGGGAATCCCATACCATCCGCGCTTATACTCAGCCAAGCGGAGGTATCACGTATCCATTTCCGGAACCCGGAACATGGACAAATGTTACAACCGGAGAAACAAAATCGCAAACCAATAACAATACTCCAGTATCAATTGCTCCGACCAGTAACTGCACTTGGCAGGCGAATTATGGAACAGGAACTGCGTCTGTTATAGTAATGAATTCATTCAATGGCGGATTGGTAAAGGTTGAGGGAGCAAATGTCGCATCAGGTACAAGTTTCCCATGGGCAATCAATAGTACACATACTCTTGAAGCATTTAATCAAGATTATCAAGCTCCCAGTGAAGCCAATTATTTTCGTGTTTATCAAAATTGGAGTACACCAAATGGTTCAAATGTGAGTAATCCTCTTGCCGTGACAATTAATCAAGCTTATACATATCAAGCCAACTTCGCAAAGCAATTCAATATGAGCATGAGCGCCGCTTCATACATAGAAGGAGGAAGCGGAGGAACATACAAACTCAACGGCACAAATGTCGGATCAAGTTACAGTTGGACAATGGTCGAGTCCAATTCCGCCACACTCGAAGCCGTACCGCCAAGCAATTATGTCTTTATCGGTTGGAACGATGGAAGCATGCAAAATCCGAGAACTATTACACCAACGGACCACACAACATTATATGCCCTCTACAAAGCGCACCTTGCGAGCAATGTCGCAGGAGTTACCAACGGAGATGGGCAGCAGAGGATCGCATCGATCAACGAAGGCGCAGAAGATGTATTGGTTTATTGTTCAGCAGATGAAATATGGACAACAACACACAACTATGCCACTAATACTTGGACACCAGAAATTCGCCTCAGCGATGGTCTTGGTGGCAACACTGAGCCTTGCATAGCCGCACGCGGCGATTGTGATGATGAACATATTTGGGGAGATGGTATTTATGTTACATGGCAAAAACAAAATGCAAACGGAACTTATGACGTTTATTTTGCAATGAGAAATTTATACGATGATGCTAATCCGTATGCAAATAATCTTCAAGGATGGAATACAGCTATTAAGAATGTTTCGGGGGAATATATTCCATTTAAGGTTAGTGCCAGCTCATGTTCGGTTGCACCGAAACCGGCAGTTAGTATTTATCGGCTTGATGGCGGTACATATCCTTATGATTTTCAGGAATTTGTTCTGATTATGTATCGTCAAAATGTTTCGACATTAAGAAGACAATATGCGTATCTTCGCAACGCCTCAGGATGGTTTGATGGCTTTTTTTATCCAACGCTTGCCTTTGATATTGCTACTAACCATATGTATGCCGACAACGGGCGTTTTACTGTCAGCCAACCGGAACTTGTGCATACCGGTGTTGATACTATTGCCATTGTTTATGAGAAACAAGAGGTTGATCCCTGGGGTTATTCTTTGCATACAATAAACAGTTTTAGCTATGGATCCACTGGTTGGTGTTCTATGGGTACGTCAGAACCAATTCCGGCAGGTGCTCAATCGCCACTTATATTGAATATCGAAGGAGATTATTATTATGGAAATTCAAATATTTATAGTCCGCAAGTTATTCGTAGAAGCGGTAAAACAATATATGCGTGGACGGAAGAACAAAACTGGGATGACGGGTATCATCAGATAGTTGTATATCAGGAACGAAATGCAACTGGAACCTGGAATCCAAATTATTATGTATGGGAAACACCTGCATATTCTCTTTCGCTTGGTCATGATGGCACTCAATCAAAATTGTTGTGGAATGTAGGTAATACAATATTTCAAGCATTAAAAATCAGCGATAATAATTGGCAATTAACAGACATTGGAAATGGGAATAATCCGCAAATGATGTATATCGGATCATCGTTCTGGGGTCCGCGGTCGTTTTTTGATTATTACCTGTTCTCTCAGCCAGGACCGACATTGCAGTCAATCAATGTATCCGATTATCAAAATGGAGGGCTGCACAAATCTGCTGCAGTAGCTCCATCACTAACAAAAAATGAATCAATCAGTGGAAGACTCAGAGACAATTCAAACAACATAAAAGGGATACCAGTCAAGCAGGAGTATTCTCGTTTAATTACAATAACCGATACGTCGAAAAAGATGTGGATTTCGATCGGAATTTCTCAGCCCAAACTTGGGAGTAGGGTCATTCCGTTTACTGCTGTCAGTGATTCACTGCCGGAGATCATAGCAAAAAATTGCTTGCAGTATCTTGCCTGCCAACCAACGACTGTCGGCAAAGAGGATGACACGCTCTCGTTCAATATTTCTATCAGGAGCCAGAATCTTAAAACTAACCTCCAGCCCCTCTTTTGTGATTTGAATGGAAATAAAGTAAAAGAGAAGCTTGCTTGTCTTTCCTTCTGTGCACACGATAGTAAGAAGGGGTTCGCGATACGAAGTATCCGTGTTCCAATGAAGAAATTTAAAGGAAAAACTGTGCAGGTGGTTTTAGGCGGGATAGACTTCAAGTCGCTGGGCAAGAATCTGGAATTCTCACTGAGCCATGTCTATAAACTTGGGAAACCGGATACGGTGAAGTTGCAAAAAGAAGCAGAACCCACAGCGGCAGCAATACCAGCCACATTCGGACTATCGCAGAATTATCCGAACCCGTTCAATCCAAGTACTGTGTTAAGTTATCAATTGCCTGGCGTAGGGACGCGATACATAGTGTCCTTGAAGGTATATGATATGATAGGGCGTGAAGTAGCAATACTTGCAGATGGTATGAAAGAAGCCGGATATTACAATGCCACGTTCGACGGTTCAAGATTTTCCAGTGGTGTATATTTTGTACGGTTTACAGCACAGCCGCAAGATGGAAATCAGCCGTTCACAAGGACGATGAAGATGTTGATGATGAAATGATAATAATCATTTCATCAGAAATCCCGACGTTTCTCAGGCGGGATTGATGGTCAAATGACGAAATAAGTGATCGAGCTTAAGAGCAAATAAGTAGTTGAAAGAAAAGCCCGGTTCTAAAAGTTTGGAATCGGGCTTTATAATTTCAAGTTTTTCTAAAAACTCCAGAAGAATTCTTCCTTGAAGTGCATTATTTACTGGAAAAACTCGTTGACTCTCTAACACTTTTTCCGTATTTTAGAATATTAGTTTATAACTGGTCTTAGTCATCGAGGAAAAAAATGTACGCAGTCGTAGAAATTGCAGGAACACAAGTGAAGGTCTCCCCTTCAGATAAAGTATTTGTACCGAAAATATCATCAGAAGTCGGTTCAACAATAAAGTTTGATAAAGTCCTCTTGACTGGCGATGAAAAGAAAGCCAGTGTAGGCAGTCCATACGTTGAAGGAGCCTTTGTCGAGGCAAAAGTGTTGCGACATGTCAAAGATGAGACGGTGATCGTGCTCAAGAAGAAAAAACGAAAAGGCTATAGAGTTCGTAATGGGCATCGCCAGCAGTATACGGAAATTGAAATAACAAATCTTGCTTAAACAGGAGAGGTTGTATGGCTCATAAAAAAGGCGGTGGAAGTTCTAGGAACGGCCGCGATAGTAATGCTCAGCGCCTCGGAGTGAAACGCTTCGGTGGTCAACTCGTACTCGCAGGAAATATTCTTGTACGGCAGCGAGGAACAAAATTTCACCCTGGTATCAATGTTGGTATTGGCAGCGATGACACGCTTTTTGCGCTTGCTACCGGTGTTGTAAAATTCGAGCGCTTCGGTAAAACTAAACAGCGCATAAGCATCGTGCAACCTGCATAACGCAGAATATATAATTTATTGAAGAAGCCTCCTACTGGAGGCTTTTTTTTCGGTTAAAATATTTTTTTTTATCTCCACAAAGCGGCGGGAAACACTCTCTATGAAATTATAATTGTACCAGCTGATAGTATATTTATTCAACATCGGAGGTTTTTATGAAAATTACCGTTATTGGCGCGGGCAATGTTGGATCAACAATAGCTGAACGCATTGTTGACCAGGAACTCGCCAATGAAGTTGTCCTTGTTGATGTGATCGAAGGTATGCCGCAAGGTAAAGGTTTGGATATGAGCGCCTCCGCTCCTATCCAAGGTTCTGATACAAAAGTCATAGGAACCAACTCCTACGAACCAACCGAGAATTCTGATATTATTTTTATTACGGCTGGGATTGCACGAAAACCCGGAATGAGCCGTGATGATCTGCAAACAACAAATGCTCAAATTATTAAATCTTGCACAGAACAAGCAGTGAAGGTTTCCCCCAACGCTATCATTATTGTAGTCTCAAATCCGCTTGATGTTATGACATACGTTGCCCTTAAGACAAGCGGTTTTGAACGGAACAGAGTGATAGGCATGGCGGGTATTCTGGATTCATCTCGTTTTCGCAAGTTTATTTCCATGGAACTCAATGTCTCCGTTGAAGACATTAGTACATTTGTTCTTGGCAGTCATGGGGATTCCATGGTGCTCTTGCCTCGTTATTCTTCAGTTTCTGGAATTCCTCTTCCTGAATTGATGGATAAAGACACTATTGAGCGATTGGTTCAACATACGCGCGATGGCGGTATAGAGATTGTGAATCTCCTAAAAACTGGCAGCGCCTACTATGCTCCCTCCGCTTCAGCCGTTCAGATGGTCGAAGCAATTGTCAAGGATAAGAAACGCATTCTGCCTTGTGCCGTATTTCTCCATGGCGAATATGGTATATATGATACAGTTCTCGGTGTACCTATTAAGCTCGGTAGAAAAGGAATGGAGCAAATTATCCAAATCAAGCTTACTCCCGACGAACAGGCAGCTCTCAATAAGTCAGCTGAAGATATTAAAACGAATATGAATAAGGTCATGGTTTAATTCCTTTCGTTCTTGAACATTCACCTCAATCCCGCTGAGAACTTTGAGAATATTTCAAGATCCTTCTATTGTACCATTTCTAACATTTTTAATCAGAGCCAAAAACCTGATAGAGTAACATTTTTCTTCTGAAGATTGCTTCTTATAGATTCATTTATTATACTGCTTTCGTTCTAAGACATTGTAAACAGTTTTACCTAATTTTACATCAAACCACAAACCATTCACATCACTTGAGGAGGTCGCTTTGAGACTTTATTCTCAACATCTATTGGGGACTATTGTCCTTTCTGCGTTGGTAGTTTGTATCGCTTTAGGTGGAGGATTTCAATTGAATGAGGTTGGCGCACGCGCAATGGCACAAGGGGGTGCATTTGCTGCACGCGCTTCTGATCCATCGGCAATGTATTTCAACCCGGCCGGATTGGGTTTTCAAGGTTCATCGATATACCTTGGAACGACATTTATTATGCCCAAGGTGACTTTTTACGGCCCGTCAAATCTTTCACTCAACGATGAGACAAAGATGGTGGATCAAACATTCACTCCGATTAATATTTACGGGACTTTCGAACTAAACGATAATATTCATATCGGCCTGGGAGTGACTAATCCATATGGATTAGGAACAGAATGGCCTGCAAACTGGGCCGGCCAGTACATCACACAAAAGATCGACCTCACAAGTTTCTTCATCACACCGACAGTCGCCTATAAAGTCAACGATCAGCTCTCCGTAGGCGCCGGACTTAATTATGTGACCGGTAAAGTTACGATGAAGATCGGAGTTCCAATTCCATTTGATACAACTCATCCAATAGTCAATCTCGATTTAAGCGCAACCGGCCTCGGGTTCAACGTCGGAATTATTTATAAGCTCATGCCGGAGTTGTCTTTAGGGATCTCTTACCGCAGTTCTGTTAAGCTTGATGCAAGCGGTACTGCAAAATTTGATCCAAACTATACATTATTGGGTCTCCCTAATGGCGATGCCACTGCCACAATTACATTACCGGCAACAGGATTTGTTGGAGTTGCATACAAAGCCATGGAGAATCTTGAAGTCGAAGCTGACTACCAATATGTCGGTTGGTCATCCTATAAAGAATTAGCAATCGGATTTAAGGCAGACCCGACAAAAAATGAAGTTATGACGAAAAATTATCAGGACACATATATTTTACGATTTGGCGCAGAATACACCATGGATGATATCCAATTACGAGCCGGATATCTCTATGACCATTCGCCTGTATTAACAGCATATGTAGATCCCATGCTTCCAGATGCCAACCGTAATGGGTATAACATCGGCGTCGGATATAAGATTAACGAGCAATGGAGAGTGGATGCAGCTTACTTCTTCCTGAAATTTGACCAACGCAAAGCTGAGAATACTGTTATTGCCTTCGACGGTACTTATAATATGACGGCAACTCTTATCGGTATCGACATTGGTTATACTTTCTAAGATGATAATCATTATGCATCCATCAAACAAATGAATTGGAGATAGACAATGAAACAATATATAGTTCTCTTCATCACTCTCGCTGCGTTGATTGCGACGCTCCTGATTGGCTGCACGGATTCGGCACCTACAGGGCCTGTTATCGGTCTCGGCAATTCGACTGTTACAAAATATGTATCCGTCGGCAATAGTTTGACAGCAGGTTATCAATCCGCCGGATTATATAAATCGGCACAGCTTTATAGTTATCCGAATCTTATTGCTCAGCAATTGACTAAAGCTGGGGCTACCATAGGGACATTTGAACAACCTTATTGGCCGGATCCGGGCATACCAGATCCATTAACAGGAAAAGCTTCACGATATGTTATTTACGGCTGGTCAGGCACCACTCCACTTATTGGCCCTATTGGAGAAGCATTAACCGCTGGTGCACCTGAAAACGCCGGAACCGTTTTAAGGCCTTATGATAATTTAGGAATTCCCGGTATACCACTTGCGGGATTTATGGATACAACAGGAACATATCAATCACCTCCTCTCGGACGTGATGCGATACTCCGCTGGACATCCAACGCAGCACTTGGAAAAAGTGTTTTCAGACAAGTTGCAACTCTTAAGGCAATGGGCCAAACACCGGATTTAGTGACCTTCTGGCTTGGCGCAAATGACGTATTAGGATTCGCTGTCAGCGGCGGCACTTCTCCAAATGCACCGACTAATACAGGAATATTTAGCGCGCTTTATGGACAAGCACTCGATACGCTGCGTAAAGCTCTGCCAAACGCAAAAATCGTTGTGGGGAATATTCCTAATGTTACTTCTGTCCCATTCTTCACAACTGTAAATCCTCTTCTTGCACCGCACATTCCGACGCCATATTACTTGCGCTATCAAAGACATGGCAATACCGGAATGGCTCTTCATGATTCTACAAAATTGACTGAAGCAAATGCACCTTTAATAACATTAAAAGGACAAGCATATGCTGCCTTATTAGGTGCAAGTACCGGTCAATTCTGGCGTGATGCTGCAGCTTTACAGGGAACAACAATCTCAGCATTATATCCTGTTTTACATGCAGCCGGTATTGATACAATGATGCCGTTTGGTTTCCATCCACAGAATCCATGGCCGGATGCTCTGATTCTCGATGCTGATGAAATTGCATCGGCGGCAACTGCGGTAAATAATTTCAACAGTATTATCGCCTCTGTTGCAGCAGCCAAAGGCGCCGCAGTGGTAGATTTCAACGGCTTCTTAAATAACGTAAAAGCTAACGGCCTCGTTATTGCCGGCGAGAAATACACTGCCGATTATATTACAGGCGACATTTTCAGCCTGGATGGCGTACACCCATCGGATCGTGGCTACGGTATCGTAGCGAACGAATATATCAAAGTGATCAATGCTTCTTTTGGAATGAATGTTCCATTGGTCAATGTCAGTGCTCTGCCGAAGCTGTCCGCTCCTCTTTCTAAAGTCGGGAACGGAAAGATCGACCCGGTGCTTCCATTTGGAGCATTCAATTCATTAGATTTGCTCTTCAGCCCGTCTGTTCAGTAACGTATTTTATCCGGGCAATTCTTATATAAAGAAAAACCCGTCTCGTGAGAGGCGGGTTTTTCTTCATTTCTGCATAATAAGCACTAGTGGAGCTTTACCTTCATTTCTACGACCGACCCAGACTTAAGACGTTTAACGGCAATCGAATCCATCAATGAACGCATTAAGAATACACCACGTCCGCTCTCTTTCATCAGGTTCTTTTCCTCGCGGGGATCCTGTAATCTTTCCAGATCAAACCCCTTGCCTTCATCTTTCACACGGATAGTAAGAGATTGTTTTTCTACAATACATCGGATAGTAACGCTTTTAGTGGGATCGGACTTATTCCCATGGATCATTGCGTTATTCACTGCTTCGGTACAGGATACCAACAAACGGTACATCGTTCCATCGTCCATATCAAGTTTTTTGTTGATCTGCTGTAAAAATTGTTCAATACATCCAATTTCTTTTGGATTGCTCTGACAGACCATTTCGAAAACAGTCTTGTGATATGTTTTTTTTCTTTTCTTTGGTTTCGTATATGATTTCATTCCATCTCCTCAACTACAGAATGAATCCTACTTGTATAGAGAGATTTGAAATCGTTGCATTCGTCGCACCATTGTTTTTTTGTACTTCTCTCCATCCACTCAAAGTGATTTTCTCTGTACTCGATCCCAACCACTCAACGAAAACAGTGGGTCCCAAGGCTTCAATTCCTTGAGTAAAGATTCGCTGATTATTTTGGTATTTGTAACGATCTTGACCAAAGTATCGAAATCCGAATCCCACTTTCAATCCCATTACAGATGACCAAATAAATTCCGGCCATAAAGTTTTTTCTATAAAATATTCTTCCGGCTTTTCCTTAAACTCATCCCACTTGAGTGTTCCTCGTTCAAAGATACGCAAGCTTCCCGAAAAGTTACACTCAATTCTTTCGCTTAGTCGCAGAACAGTAGAATCTGACCACATTGCCTGCCTGAAAGAGAAGCTTCGTATCGATGCACTTTGTTGTTCATAGTCGCTTACTGTGTAGTTTGCCAGTACCTCGGCTCGCGCAACTGTTCGGAACCATGAAGAAGGCACATATTCTACACTCGGTGATAATCGGATGACACGGTTCCAGTTGTTGTTGGCGCTTTGTTCCTGACGGAGATATACCAAATGGAAAAGTGTGAGATCTGCAGTCAACGTCAACAGCATATGGGATGAAAAACGATGGAGGATATCTAAGCCGGACGTTATAAGCAATTCGTCTCGATCATCAGTGTTCGAAGGGTCCGGAGTATCATATCGAAGAATACTGGCCGACGACACCAAGCGGATGCTGTCATTCTGGGTCACGTTGGCATTGAGAGCCGTCGTAAGCATCGTGCGCTGCGCTGTATTCTCTAATTTATTCGCTTGAGCGCGTAGCTGTTCAATGTTGGGTACTGGAGCATCCGGCACTGAATATCGCTCGTCTCTCTCAGTATATAAAAGTCTGATATCCGCACCAAGCCAATCGAACGGTGACCATAACAGTGAAACCGTACCGAAGAATTCCATCTCTTGGATATGCGAATCAGTCAGCGATGTAGGATTCAGATCATCCTTGAATCTATAACCCCGTTCAATGAACCGGTTCAATAATCCGAATGAAGTATTCAGGAAAAAGTTCCGATCTAGGCCATACTTTGTTTGGTTCATAATTTCAAACACATCTGCATCACGAGAGAATATATTATGTTGCACACCTAATGATTTTTGAAAAGACGAAGAAAGTCCCGTATAATACTCACTTCTTTGTGTGCTATAATTTATTGCAAGTGAATCGCTAACACCACCACCAAAGTCGCGCAAGAGAATGAGCTTGGCATCTCCTGTTCGGGGAGTACGACGGCCAAGAAAAGACTGATTCCATGAAGATTGAAGTGAAGCATCAAACTCGTCAAGTTTTACTCGGTGAGCATCGAGACCCAGCGCATAGGCAAACCCATGATCACTTTCTTCCTCCTGAGAATTCAATTCATATCCTCCGGATACTTCACCTTTCACACTTTTTGTGGGAAGGTACTCGAAACCGGCAAGTACTTGATGTTGTGCCATCCGACCAAGATCAATAACACGATTATCCGCAAGAACATTGGATATATTTTTCAGCTGAAGATTCCACTCTTCCGAAAGCCGAGCATTTAAAGAAATGAATCCTTGATACTCGTCCTGAATTGCAATTTGGCTAGATTTGACAAGACGAGATCGAATGTGCTGGTGAACTTCGGCATTCCAAATCTGACCATGCATTTCTTTTTGGAAATCTCCACTCCACACATAGGTGTTCAACACACGAGTAAAACTGAGTGATGATAGTTGAAGACTGTCCGCAAATGGCAAAGGAGAAGGATGAATAATTTCCTGAGCATTCATCGTCTTACAGAAAAACAACCATTCGCATCCAATGAAAAATAAACAAAGGAGTGTTTGTGAATTTTTAACCGCAGACACCACTCGTCAGATCCATAGTTGTTCACGAGACATTTAATGGAATCTCCCGTAGGAGAGGCGTAGTGCCACTGGAACCGAGTCGGCGTGTGAACCGTAGACAGGATTATGCAAAAGCTTTATTGATATCGTAATACAAAAAAACCACAGCGTCGAATCACCGGCGTCATCTAAAAACACTTTCACGTTCACACCTCGGCTTTTTCTCCTGTTACCGGAATGTAGATATCCTTCTTCACACCAACTTCTTTCAGTTTAGAAGATAATTTTTCTATTTGAGTAATTTCACCATGTACGAGGAATATTTTCTTCAGCTGTTTTTGATCCGCAGCTTGAATGTATTCCACCAGCTCATCTTGATCCGCGTGCGCCGAGAAAGAGTTGAGCACTACCACTTCTGCATTCAATTTATGCACTTCACCAAAGATACTTATTTCCGGTTGTTTTTCTACTATCCGCCGTCCGAGCGTCTGTTCTGCCATAAACCCGACAATAAGGATCGTATTCTTTGGATTCTCTATGTTATTGGCAAGATGATGGACAATTCTTCCACCTTCGCACATTCCGGATGCCGAAATAATCACACATGACGATTGCAGTGAATTCAATTTCTTCGATTCATCTACCGACCGTACATACATAAGCCGGTTGAAGCCGAACGGATCTTTGTTCGCATGCAAGTGAGTAAGCATCTCCTCATCGAAACACTCGGTATGCAGCCGAAAGATGTCGCTTGCATTCACTGCGAGCGGACTATCAACGTAGATCGGAATAACCGGCAATTTGCCTTCATCAAAAAGTTCAGACAAAAGATAGACAATCTCCTGCGTTCTGCCGACACTGAACGCAGGTATGATCACCTTACCGCCGCGGTCAGATGTTTGTTGAATAACTTGACAGAGTGAATCCTTCATTCCGATTATCGGATCGTGCAGTTTTCCCCCGTATGTACCTTCGGAAATCAGCACATCGACGCTGCCAATTGGTTGTGGATCTTTAATGATGGGCGCATTCTTTCTTCCCAAATCACCAGTGAAGCCAATCTTTTTCCGCTTGCCGTTCTCTTCCACTTCAAGCACCGTTACTGCAGAACCAAGAATGTGTCCGGCATCGAGATATGTTGCCTTAACGCTTTTGACTATCTGTATTGGTTGTTCGTAATTGATGCTGATGAACTGCGCCATTGCAGTCGTGACATCCATAACACTATACAGCGGCTGAACAAGCGGTTCGTTTTTTTTCTGATGTCTCTTATTTACAAACTCGATATCACGTTCTTGAATGTAAGCGCTGTCGTACAACATAATATTGCATAGGTCGCGTGTTGCTCCGGTGGCATAAATAGGGCCGCGGAATCCATTCTTCACCAAATTCGGAAGATTCCCAGCATGATCAATATGCGCATGCGAAAGCATAACCGCATCAATATCGGCGGCATTGAAGGGGAAATTTCGATTACGTTCATATGCTTCCGACCGTTTTCCTTGAAACATGCCGCAGTCGAGCAATATTCTTGTTCCATTCACAGAAATGAGATGCATGGAACCAGTGACAGTTCGAACTGCTCCGAGGAATTGAATAACCATTGAGTACCAGCTTTCAGTTAAGTTTCAACTTGCTGTTTGAAAGTAGAAAGAAGAGAGATGAAATGCAAAGACAAAGGCTGGGGAAGACATCCTTTTTCTTCCCCATCCTTTATATATTTGGAATCGAATATTATGCGGTTGTTTTTTATGCTTGATATTTTTCGGTGTTGGAAGGTTCTGCTTTAACGCATTCAATCGAGACTTGACAACGCGGGCATGGTCATTGTCCGGATAATGTGTGTTCAGTTCTTCATACGCCCAGCGAGCTTTTATAAGATCACCGATCAATTCGTATGATTTCCCCATCATAAAATAAGCGTCTAGTTTTTATTTGAAGTTTCGAAAGCGAGCACTTTCTGAAACGCGCTTATTGCTTCACGATATTCGCGTTTTGCATACCTGCATTCGCCGACCCAATATTCACAATTATCAGCAAGGTCTTCCTCAATCCCCTTGTCTTTCAAGCCGCTGAATGTCGCGAGCGCATCTTCATATTGCCGTTGGTGGAAGAGTGATACTCCTTCTGCATATTCATTTCGAAGAGAGGAAACCATACGTACAGGCGAGAAGACTGATGATTCTGGGTTTATATTTTCAGCAAGGAGATGTGTCCGTAACTCTGCCAGTTGCTGAGAAAGCTGTTTGTTCTCAGCTCGAAGATCTATGACACTTTGCTCGACATCTTTCTGCTTTGTCGTTGTTAAAAATTCTTTCGTCTCAAGTTCACCCACTTTATCGACAAGTGCACGTGTTGAAACAAGCAACGATCCCGAATATTGTTGGAGCGATGCAAGAGAATCTCGAAGAATGATCACTGCTTTCGTTGCCGATTCGATTTGATTTTTCAATCGATCTAAATCGGTAGATGAGAGCGTTGAATGGTTCCGCTACGGTAGTACCGTGACCGGTCGAAAATATTCATCTCGATATCGCACAGGTTCACGCGTAAGATAACATCCTGATACCATCAACGAGAGTACCGCTGCATGTACTGTAAATCGTCCAAGAGTCTTCATCATGGACCCCACTTACTCAATTGGTGGGCTCTTTTTCATTGATAAAACATATGCGGAAAATCCCAGAATACCAACTGTGATAATAGCTGTTGTCACATTGTCCAATTCTGATACTTGATGTTTAGGACTCGGTGGTTCCGGAATACGCTGAAACGGTTTATAATTTTTCCAAGGAATTTGCTTTACAGAATCCACCTGAAAATCGAACTCGTAATTTTTCGCTGTTGATTCAAACGTCATCGGCAACAAGAGACCAAACTGTCTCCCCACGCTTTTCTTAATCGATTCCTGCAGTTTCACAGATTTACGATCAGTCGTTGGAAACAAATCCACCTCTACCCATCGATCTCCATCGCTATAGATATTATCACGTGGAATTACGACATCGTGGAGGTAGCCCAGAGGCGGCAATAAAATGGAGGTACTGCTTGAAGAATCGCCATAGAGATTAATGACATGGCGTATAGCAAAGTACCTGCCCTGGATATTCATCGAAGCCTTCTTCCAGTCAATTGCGAGATACGAATTTGAAATATTTTGTAATTGGAATCGGATCGCCGCTTCGTCAAACTTAAACTGTATAATGATGCTGTCGTCTTGAAAAAGAAGATTAGAATTCTCTACGGGATACATCAATTTGTAAGTATACTGATATTTATTCCCTTTTCCCGGAGTGAACTGGCTTGTCGTGCCGCAAGACATAAGAAGTCCGGCCAACGATGCGAGGACAACAAGACGGATGAGTTTTGTTTTCATATGGTACTTCCTTGATTGACCGAATGTTTCAGATCTAATTATCAGGTCACCTCTGACCTGAATCCCGAAATGTCTTTTATAAACATTTCGGGGTTTTTCTATTTTACCTCAGATCCCGATCAAATGCGAATCGAGATTACTTCATCAGAACCATTTTCTTCGTGCTTGTGTAATCTCCGGCAAGCAACCGGTAGAAGTATACACCGCTTGCAACTCGAGCGCCGTTTTCACTCATTCCGTCCCATCTGATTGAGTACCGACCGGCATCGTGAATACCACGCTCAATGGTCGTCACTTTTTGACCAAGGATATTGAATATCTGAACGGCAACACGCGGTATCTTACCCGCTATTTCCGGCACGTCAAACTCAATCGTCGTGGACGGATTAAACGGATTGGGATAGTTCTGATACAACATCCAATTCCGAGGTATCATATTTCTAATATCGGTTTGTTTCGATCCAATCATTGACACGTCGTTGTTTACACCAGTACTCACAATCACTTTCATCGAATCAACATTACTATTTGTCAATTGAACAGGCAGACGGAAGATTGCCGTATCACCCTCTTGAACTGGTCCAATAGGAGTATTCGTGTAGTTCCAGAGAATGATACTCACTTCTTTTCCAACACTTTTTACATTCGCTGTCATCATCTTTGCACGAGGGAATATGAGATCGGTTGTATCAAGGGCGACAGGATTTTTCAAATAGATGATCACCTGCAATCCTTTAACCGGTATCGTGTTCTTGAGCAAGAAGCGCGAACCTATATACGTCGTCTGGACATAGCACGAGTCGGTCAAAGATATCGAGATCGGTGCGCTCACACCTGCCAGCGATGCTACGCCTTCTCCTTTAAACAACGGAGACATAGGCGTAGTCAACCAATCACGAGTCGGATCCCATCCTGCTGTAAGCAGGCTATCAAGACATACTTGAACATCTCTGATATCGATAAGAGCATCACCCGTCGTTCCATTTGAGCTTCGGGGATACATGTCAGCCTTATTGAAATTGTATCCTGTTAAAATTTTACGACCTATAACATGATCAATAATGGCTGTTAGATCAGCGATATTCCGATAATTATCATTATTGACATCTGCATAAAGCATGATTGCATAAGCGATAAAGCTTGTATCCTTCGCACCGGCAATAGAAGCTCTCACTGTATATCGACCTGGTCTATTACCTAATGTCAAAGAAGTGGAAGCACGACCGAATGCATCTGTAGTGTCTAAATAAGCTGTGAGTGAATCAAGCTTTGTGAGCATATCAGTTCGTGAAACAATACTAAAATTCACCACTGTATTCGGTACTAAGTTGCCGCCTGCATCAGTTACCTGTACGACAAACGGTCGCAGTCGATCACCGATTTGACCAATTTGTGCATCACCGGAATACTGTGCAAGCATCCTTGCTAAGCCACGTACTGCTGTGCAAATATAGAAGCGTTCCGAGCCGGCCAAGTTTATATCTTGCGCGCTCACGATATACGTGCCTGCAAAATTACCATAGCTAAAGTTCGCCTTCGCCTGTCCAAGTGAATCTGTCGTGACAAATGTCGAGTCTGCAATTGAGCTATCTGGGCGCATCAGCGCAAAGCGCACAGTTCTGTTTGGAACAGCATTCGTGTCACCGTCAGTTACTGCATAGGTAAACTGCGGCATCATCCTACCAATCGTATCTTGTCGAATGAGAGTATCTTTCCACGCCAATGCCGCAAAACCATGAGTTGCCGTGAATGTAAAGGATTTTGTACTGTCAGCTTCTGTCGAAGAGACTTGCACTATATAGGCACCCACTTTGCTGCCACGTCTGATTCGAGTTGAAGCTTGTCCATTCACATCTGTTGTAACTATCGTATCTATAACCTGCTGACCAACCGCATTTGTCGGGGCACCTACAATCTTGAGGGAAACTTTGGTTCCCGGTGCAGCAAATCCACCATCATCGAGCGTAAGGACGTTGAAGTTCGATGTGGTCTTGATCGAATCACTTTGATTGTTCGTTACCACTGATAACAGTGTTATGCCACTTGCTTCCACATAAAATGTATCGATTGCAGTTGGCACTGACACTACTTGCGCTATAACAATATAAGTGCCGCGTTTACTGCCTATGGTTAATTGCGTAGACACATTCCCAAGCGAGTCCGTAGTTGCAGACGGCATAAGCGATGTTCCTGATGCTCCTACCGGCTGGGTGGCGATTACAAAATTTACCGTTGCATTTTCAATTGGATTTCCATAAACGTCTGTTACCCTTGCCATGACTGTACGAATTTGATGTGTTTTACCTGTATCATTTTTAGCTGTCACTCTCGACATTGAATCCGGATCAAATTCATAATTCGCCCGACCGAGTAGATTATTTACATCCGCAGCCGTCCACATACCTTGAAGGTAATTTCCGGTTCTCACTAATGTGTGACCACTATTACGTACAGTGTGCTGCCGTCTCCACGTGGCACCAGCATCAGGTGAACGCCAAATATCGAGTGACAGAGAATCTTGTCCCGCCAATTCATCCTTTGCATAACGGAAGTACATCGTACCATTGAGACCGTTCGTATCCGCTGGATTTATCTGATACCATCGTTTGATAGATTTTTTTCCGTTGGAACTTGTTTTACTGGAATCTGACAACCGAACAATACCGGTCGTCCCGAGTGTTGAACCATGTGAACGAACAGAAAGTCCTATTCCTCCAAAATCTGAAGAATCAGAAGGAGTGTTGAAATCGACAGATTTGGTGACCCGCCCGCTGATGAGTCCGTCTTCTTGCGTAATACGTCCTGCAATTTTTTCCAACGTCATTGTTTTCGATGAAACAACTTTGAATCTCACACCATCAGCCACTGCGACAGAATTGAGAATGTTCACATTGGCTAATGTCTGCTTTGTGCTGCCATTTCCGGTTAAAAGAAGATGATCAAAGTTCTTCGCTATCACTTGTTGTGTATCTGCACCAAAGTATTCAAAGGTGCCGCCGACCGTATCCGGCAGCCCTGTGGCTTGACCTCTCACACGGAATTTCCCAGAATTTTTATAGGTGCCGGCATTATGAAAATCTTGTGCTTCTGCGTTTCCTATTAGCGACGCTAATAAGATACACACCAAGAAGCCTGCACGTGCCCAAACCCTTTGACGGGTCGGGCACAGCGGCAATATGTCTTTCAATCTTGCGACCATAGGGTCACCTTTGATTTTATATTCCATTCGAGCGAACGAACACCAACGAGCAATCCGATTCGGCCAAACATGATACCAGCTTATCCTCGTCTCTTGCAGAGAATTGAGCATATTCATTGCTTTCTCCTCCAAGAAACTGGGATAGGATGGGTCCCGTTTCGTGAACCAATATGTGATGTTACATTCTTTCATGACTTCTTCTCTTACAATACCATTCTACTATCCAACGAATCCAATGTACCTTTTTTTACTCCTCGTTTCCATTTTCTTTTTCAACAATGACCGGAGAGAAGGCGAGAAGGAGTAAAAACTCGCCTTCTCTCTACGATCAAATTCCTTCAATATATTTGAGTATGATCTGAGCATGATCATTCTCCAGTCCGACATTGTTTTTCGGAAGACAGATGATATGTTACATCAATATCATCTTTATTCCGGCTGCAGAGTGAGGATAAAGAGAAGGAGCAAACTCCTCTCCAACGCTGCAAAACAAGTCCAACAGATTCTACCATTACAGATTCCCATGGAAGAGATTCTCTTCCACTCGATTCAAGTGCATCACGAGACGCCGCCTGATTCATTTCTATCCTTGCAGAGCGAGCATTATTTCTCTCTTGCGGTGACAGATTATAATGGAACGCCGTCGAATGTTGCGTGCTGGTTCTGTCTAAACGCCCATCGACATGCAACGCCGACGGTTTCTTTTTATTGAGAAGTACCTGTTCCATCGTGAGACCACCACCATAAAGAATTTCATCACCTGTCAATCTTGTTACTTCCAGCTCAGATGATTGACCTTCATCCATGGTTTGATCAACAGCATACTTTTCGAAATCGCTTTGTTTGCTGCCTTTATACAGGTCAGACTGAGTAGACCAACGAGATTTGTTCAGTTCCATCAAGAGCCGTGAATACTTCTTCTCCTCTTGCCGCATCCGATCATCATACTCAATTAATCGAGTATGATGATCTTCGCGAGAGGCACAACTCCTCGGTTCGCACTGCAATCTGAATATGTTCCTGTCATTTTTCACGATGTTACCTCGTGCTCAATGCTGTTTATTGAACTGTAATTGTTCCAGCATTCGTTAATGTTGCGGTTCCTGCGTTTGTAAACGTTCCAGTTACCGTCAAATTGCTTGATCCAACAAGAGTCAATCCGCCATTGTTCGTCAAACCACCATCAACTGTTAAAGCGCTCGTCGCCAAGCCCAGTGTCAAATCTTTCCCGGCCTCGATGACTAAGTTGTTGACATGACCGGCCACATTAAGTGTTACACCGGTTGTATGGATGACAGCATCATCCGTTGCAGTCGGGACAGATCCTTCAAGCCATGTACCAGGAATGTTCCAATCGCTACTAGCTAATGTTGTTGTAAACTGACTGAAGCGATCATCCAATGCAAGTTCTTGAGTACTAACAAATACCGTGGTTACAGCCGGCAACTTAACATATCCAAATGAACCACCTACTGCTTGACGCACATATGTACCTCCAACCATTTTGTGTGTTGAAGAAATGCCATTATTGAATTCTTTTAATTTACCTTCAGTCGCGCCACCAAGTTCACCTGATAGATATGCTAATTGTACATCAGCTGTTCCCGTACCAAGGCTCGTGAATGCTGGCACGAATTTACGTTGCACGGAATGGCCTGCCGAATTTCCAGCGGGAATTCCACCTGGTGTTACAGTCATCGAAAAATCTTGTGCCCCTGGTGGAGCTGACAAAGCAACTTTTGTGTCCTGATTGTTAAATTGATACGCTGTGGCGGCTACAAACGCGTGTGTACGCGTTACTGTACCAATGATATCGCTCAATGCACCGGTTACTGTACTGCCTGCATTCGCAAACACCACTGCGTTGGTACTCTTGGTTAGGTTGCTCGCCAAAGAGATATCACCAGTCACGTAAAGATCGTGTGCACCGCCTACAGTCGTTGCAGTGCCAGCATTCAAAGTAAGATTTCCAGTGATTGTACGATCGGCACCCAAAGTCCATGCTTTTGTATTATTTGAGAATGTCAGATTGGCATAACTGACATCGGCAATTGTTTGAAGTGCAGCCCCGCTGTTATAATTAATCGTGCTACCCGAATAAACATTTGCAGCAGCGCCGGGAGTATAGATACCCGCAATAGAATATGTTTGACCACTGGTAAATGTTTTTATACCAACGTTGGAAAACGTCAAGTTCGTATAGGATGCTGGAGCGACTGTCTGAGCACCGGCTGCAGCATATTCAAATGTTCCGCCAATAGCTACTGCCGCAGTAACCGCAACTGTACCGGAAGATTTTAATGTTCCGGCATTGGTAAACGCCGCGCCTGTTCCTGTGAATCCATGTACGCCAAAATCGAGCGTCGTAACGGCTGCAGTAGTGAGCGCCGTAGTTACAGTAACATCAGCACCAGCAAGTTTGGTGTGTGCGTCCGTGCTGGATGTTCCTAAATTCTTATATGTTGTTCCATAGACCGCTTGATCTAAATTGCCGTTATAATTCACGGTTCCTGATGCAAAATCAATTGATCCCGCCGTTAGCGTAATTGGAGTGGCACCAGTTAAATTCAACGTTCCATTGCCCAATAACAAACTTTTTGCTCCATTGTCAACAGTAAGAACTCCTGATACTGTAGTTGCTGCTCCAAGGGTTTTATCTCCCGTACCGCCGGTCGCCTTTAGATTCGTAAATGTGTAACCCGTCGGAATAGCTTGCCCACCTGCTGCTACCGAGTTGAACTCAACCGTTCCTCCAAGCGTCGTTATTGTGCCGCTGAGCGCGCCTGTAATTTTTATTGTGCCTGTATTAGCAACTGTTGTTCCACTAAGAACCGCGTTGCCCTGGGCAAAAGCCCCGGAGACAACGATTGTAAGGGCAACAAAGATTGTCGCCGCGATTTTGATAAATCTATTGTACTTCATGACATTACTCCTTTTTGAAATTTGTTTGTGTATAAATCTGTTTCTGACATCTTGTCTGGCATTTCTGCCGCCGGTTAACACTTCCGGATGTTCCATGATGTTGCTCCTTTATATATTTTTAAATAATTATAGTCCATTATTTTGGCTGTCCTTGCTCAAAGGACAACCGCCATCCTTGTTTTCGTGACCCCGAGGATGAAGGGCTCGTACTTCCGACCTCTACGGTCCTTCGCTTATTTGTGCTTCCATATTTATTTCCTTTCGTTTATTGTTATGTTGATTATTAAATTACTTTTTCTATTCTACTTTTTCCTTCATAACATCCATTATATCCTGTTCATTACCAACTGTGCATTGTTCACTGATAACCGATAACCGTTGTTTGCGAATCGCATCTCGTCTTGGCTTTCCCATCGGCCTGCCTGCGTGCTGAAGGCACTTCGGTATGCAGGGAACTCCAAGATGAAATTCGTTTTCAATTCTCTGCGCAACGCCATCTTCTTCCAGTTAAACAATACCACGATATTCATCATCGTCTCACTTTCGAAAAATCGGGGAGGCGGGAAAGGAGCGCTTGCCCGCCTGCCCTTACGCATATTATAGAGTCATGGAATTTGACCTGAGCATCAAAGCTTCCATACGTTCTTCTTCTTTCATATGCCGAAGGTTACCTTCTCCAGCGTATCGTTTATATGTCTTGCTATGGTTCATATACTTCTCATACTAAATTCTATGTTAGCTTATTGACTAACCGTAATCGTTCCATTGTTTGTGATTTTACCAGCGTTCGTCAAGTCACCACCGGTGATCGTAACTGCACCATTCGCCACAACTGTAAGTCCTGCTCCCAGGATATTGTTGTTTGTCAATCCACCAGCGCCAACGGCAAGTGTACCACTAGTACCACCGCCAACTGTCAAACCACCAGTTGCTCCAACATCTATTGTCACTGATAATGCAGCCGCTGCTACTCCGTTTGGAACAGTAACTGCAAAGGTAGGTGCAATTTCGACCTCATCAGACGATGTAGGAACTGAACCCATATCCCACGTGGTACCAACATTCCAATCTGCAATCGCTTTTGATATAAACATATTGAAGCGATCATCGATACCCAGTTCAGTTGCAGACATTAAATTGGCGCTTGCAAGTGCTGGCAGTTTAACATAGCTGAACGATCCGCTTGTTCCTGAAGAATACGTTCCACCAATCTTGTTGGCTTTAACAATACCACCTACACCCTGGAAGAATTTCAACTTCGAATACGATGTTCCAGTGTATTCGGATGCTGCATATCCAAGTTGGACATCAGCAGTGAATGCGGAACCAGCAACATAACTTGGTGTATATTTACGATCCACAGAATTGCCTAACAAGTAGCCCGTCGGATGTGTTGCAGGCAGTGAGTTTATTGTAAAAGAAGTCAGGCCTCCAACTACGGTTGGAGTCACGATTGTAGCAGCGTTGTTAAATGTATACGGTGTGGCAGTAAATGTGTGTGTACGAGTGACTGAACCAACGATTTCGTTTGTTCCACTCACTGCACTGCCTGCATTAGCAAACACCACTGCGTTGGCACCATTCTTGGTTAGGTTGCTTGCTAACGAGATATTACCGGTCACGTTCAGATCATATGCTCCACTTACAGCCGTTGCACTGCTTCCCTGCACATCGAGGCTATTGTTGATGGTACGTGCAGCAGCTAATGTCCATGCCTTTGTGCTGCTCTTCAAAGTAAGATTTCCATAGTCCACGTCAGCAATTGCTTGAAGAGCTGTTATACCGTCATACGTAACAGTCGTTCCGGTTGCAAAGGACAGACCAGTCGCAGAGACCGCTTTGGCAAATTCAGCAGAGCCTGTTCCTGTTAAAGAAAGAGTTCCTCCTGCACCAGTGACATCATCATTGAAATTAAGCAAGCCAGCGGCTGAAGTAATCGAGCCAAGAGTGCGTGTTACTGCACCATTAAATGCAATTCCACCGGATCCGGCTGTGATCGTCCCGCTATTACCCAATGTGCTGCTAAATGTAACAGCTCCTGCTCCACCAGTGATGGCGCCAGTGCCATTGGTTGCTGCATTAGTAAACGTAATACCATTTGGACCGCCGCTGATTATTCCGGCGTTGCCATTAAGTGCTGTAATGGTTAATAAGCTTGCACCTGTGTTAGTAATCGTGTTTCCGTTTGTAACCGTTGTGATAGCCGCAATGGTCTTTGTACCTGCTCCAGACAACGTAAGAGTACTGGAACCGGTCACATCTGCAATCGTATTAAATGTTACAGAAGCTGCGGCACCTGAAACGATGAGGTTATGACCTATAGTTAATGGTGTGGCTCCCGTGTGGCTAAATGTACTAGCAGCAGTCACATCGCCTTGAAGAGTGAATGATGTTGCACCAGCACCTCCGGCAAGAGTAAGTTTATCATATGTTATTGGACCATAAATACTTTGAGCAACTGCTGTATTTCCATTATAGACTACTTCTGCTCCAGAAGTACTAAAGACATATGGAGTTGCAGCACCACCAGTATTGGCAATCGTGCCTTGCAACGTAAGTTGTTTGGCCCCGATATTGAATTGTGTCGTGGTTCCCGATGTAACATCTATGGCTGCTGTAACCGTCGAATTGACCCCAAAAGTCTTTGTTGAGACAGCAGTCGCTTTAAGTGTTCCAAAGGTAATCGCACCCGTGGTTCCAATAGCTTGTGGAACTGTTCCACTCAAATTTACGGTCCCAGTTATAGCTGCTGGTGCAGTATTAGTAATGTCGCCTTTAACGTCGTATATGCCGGTACCTACAAATGTTCCGCCGGTGATGACTAATTTACCTTGTCCCATAGCCATGGTGGCGATGAGAGCGAGTGTGAGTAGAGCATAAAGGCTTCTGCCCACGAATGTTTTACTAAGTGAAGATTTCATGATGTTGCTCCTTTGTATAATATGCGTTTGATAAATATTTTTAGTTATGTTCATACTTGTTTCCTTTGTTTCTTCATCATTCTTACTCAGAGAATGACGAAGCTCCTTGTTTTTGTGACCCCAAGGATGAAGGGCTCGCACTTCCGACCTCTAAGGTCCTTCGCTTATTTGTGCTTCCATATTTGTTTCCTTTCGTTTGTGTTATGTTGATTATTGTTTGTTTCATATATCTACCCTTCATTTTCTGTCATGACCACACTGATCGAATCGTATGATCAAATATTTTTTATTGAACGTTGATCACACCATTATTCGTAATCGTACCACCTGTTGCCAAGTTACTGCTTGTAATGGTAACTATAGCGTTTGTATTTACTGTTAGAACGCCCAATGTAGCGTTGTTCGTCAATCCGCCTGCGCCGACATTAAGAATACCGCTTGCGCCACCGCCGACTGTTAATGTATTGGCGGTCGTGCCGTCAATTGTTACACTAAGTGCTGATGCTGTATAAGTATCCGGAATCGTAACGGTATGCGTGCCGATAATATTAACATCATCATTTATGCTCGGAAGAGAAGGATCTGTTAAACTCCACGTAAGAGAATTATTCCAATTGTTGTTAGCAATGGAAATAAATGAGTTGAAGCGGTCATCGATACCCAGTTCAGTTGCAGACATTAAATTGGTACTTACAAGTGCTGCCAGCTTAACAAAGCTGAACGATCCGCTTGTTCCTGGAGTATACGTTCCACCAATCTTGTTGGCTTTAACAATACCACCTACACCTTGGAAGAATTTCAACTTCGTTTGCGATGATCCAGTGTATTCGGATGCTACATATCCAAGTTGGACATCTGCAGTGAATGCGGAACCAGCAACATAACTCGGTGTATATTTACGATTCACAGAATTGCCTAACAAGTAGCCCGTCGGAGGTGTTGCAGGCAGTGAGGTTATTGTAAAAGAAGTCAGGCCTCCAACTGCGGTTGGAGTCACGATTGTAGCAACGTTGTTGAATGTATATGGAGAAAGAGCAGTAAATATGTGTGTACGAGTGACTGAACCGACGATTTCGTTGGCTCCGCTCACCGAGCTACCTATATTCGTAAGCAAGACTGCATTGGCACTCTTCGTGAGATTATTTGCTAAGGTGATGTTACCGAGAACAGTTAAATCAAAGCTGCCGTTAACCGTTGTTGCAGCTCCAGCTTGGATATCAAGTGTACCGTTGATTGTACGACCAGCAGTTAATGTCCAAGTCTTGGTGCCTGTCTTCAAGGTCAGATTACCATAATTCACATTAGCAATAGTTTGACCAGATGCTCCATCATAGGTGACAGTAGAGCCGTTGGCAAAATTGAGGCCTGCTGTATTAGCCACTGAACCTGTAAACTTTGCAGCACCTGTCAAAGTCAAATCAATAGTTCCGCTTGTGTTGGTAAGATTTGCATTGAAACTAAGCAGATTCCCAACTGCAGATGAAGCGATCGAACCGCCTGTCGTTGTAACAATGCCGTTAAATACTACACCACCACTGCCAGCCGTGATAGTTCCAGCACTATGTGCAAGTGTGCTGCTAAATGTAATAGCTGCTGCTCCACCAGTGATAGTGCCTGCATTGGTTGCCGCATTAGTAAATGTCACGCCCCCAGCACCACCGCTAATACTGCCGTTATTTCCGCTCAGTGTTCCAATAGTCAAAAGTCCGCTCGCGCCGGTGTTAGAAATTGCACCTGTTCCGGTGGTGGTTGTCACCGTCGTTATGGACTTACCACCAGTTCCGCTTAGATTTAATGTCTTGCCCGTAGCAACATCTGCGATTGTTGCAAATGATGGAGTCGCAGAAGAGATTGTTAAGTTATTATTGAGGGTTAAAGTTCCTCCAGTATGACTAAACGCTCCTGCTACAGTTACATCTCCTCCCAATGTTTTTGTAGATGTGTTTGAGAGTGTCAATGCACCATTATAAGTGAAACCTCCTAAAACTGCCTGAGTAGTGCCGAGTTGATCATAGACCACAGTGCTTCCCGCCACTGTTGATAATGTACCAGTACCATTGAGAGTTGAATTTTGAGATATATTTAATTGATTAGCACCAACAACAAATGTGCTTCCGGCAGCTACAGATAGACCAGTATTGACATCAACAGCAACATTCATCGTCGTCGTTGGAGTCGCACCCGTTGTATTAACATTGAGGGTCGTGAGTGTGATAGCCCCAGTTGTTCCAATTGTTTGTGCTGCAGCACCATTCATTGTCACAGTTGGATTAATGGCTATTGCAACTGTATTGGTGATATTGCCTTTAATGTTGTATGTACCGGTGCCGCCTAATGTTGGTGCTCCTGTGATAACAAGATTACTTTGTCCGAAAGCGGTCAAAGTCACCAACGCGCTGATAAGCAGAACATAGATGCTTCTGCCAGCGGATGTTTTACCAAGTGAAGATTTCATGATGTTGCTCCTTTGTATGATATGTGATTGTATGTTTTTTTTATTCTGTTTCATTTTTTTATTGTCAATGTTATGGTCCTACATTTACAACGCCGTTATTTGTTACATTTCCACTAATATTAGTGCTACCATTCACTTGTACGGTTACACCATTGTTCACGGTTACCTGTGCGCCAGCATTGACAGTCATAGTGCCCGTTGCTGTTACCGGGCTCGCCGCAAATGTCTTCATGCCGGTGCCCGAGAATAACAGGAAGCCGTAGTTCGCTCCTGTTGCAACATTACCTACGGCGGCGCTATAGAATTCTGTAGTCCCTGCGCCTGACACGTACACGTTGTTGCCGGACCATTTAATTGTTCCAGCGTTGTTGTTCGAACCTCCAGGGAACGATGAAGTGGTAAAGCCCGCCATATCCAGCGTGCTTCCTAAATTGATAACCAAATTTCCAGTCAGCGTAATCGCCGCAGAAGCTGTGGCGTTTCCGCCCGTCGTGGCAATTGTTAAGTTGTTATAGGTTATGCCGCCGACAACACTTTGGGCCGCTGTGCCGTTATATACAACCGTGCCGAATGTCGCCAGTGTATATGTATTTTGCGTAAAGGAACCGCCAACATTTATAATTCCGTTTGCGGTCTGACTCACAGTGCCGGTTCCTGTCAGGTTATTTGCAAATGTAATAGTGCCGGTCGATGTGTTGGTGATAGTTCCAGTTCCATTGTTCGCTGCTGCGTTGGTAAATGCAAGTGTACCAGTTGCCCCAGACTGATTGATCGTTCCTGTATTTCCCGCGAGTGTCGTAATCGTAACAGTACCATTCGAAGCATTCTCGAATGTCCCTGTGCTCGAATTGTTCATCGAGGTTACAGAGCCGCTTGTAGCAGTAGCGGTGAATCTTAATTTCTTAGTAGCGCTAATTGCACCGATATCAGTAAAGCTTCCTGTACCGGTCACATCGACATTTTCTGTAACTGAAAGCTGGCCGCCGGTTTGTGTGAGTGTTGCCGCTGTAACTGTTCCACCCGTCGTAACTGATTTTGCACCTGCTCCTGTAAGTGATAATATCCCGTATGTTACTCCGGCGGCATTATTGAGAATTAACTGAGGCGCCGCACCGTTGAAGATGACTGTTCCACCGTTGAATGTAAGTGGCGCTGTGCTCGTCGCCATATAGGTTGATACATCGCCGATGGTCAATGTCTGTGCTCCGATAGTAAAACCGGGAATGGCGGCAATATATGGCGTCGTTCCATCGCCAATGCGTAACCGGGTAGGCACGAGTGTAGGTGTATTAAGCGTGGTGACACGAATTCCTATAAGATCTAATCGAATGATACTGACGGGATATGTATCTGCAATATTTGTACAACGAATAGCATGGCTGCCTGCAGTATTTCCTTGAAGTTTAACTACTCCTGTTCCAGATACCGTCACTAGTCCGGTAGTTGCGTTTATGATATTACGACGAACATTGATAGTACCGTTATTTGTTACGTTGCCGTGTAATGTCCAGTCCGTATAGGTGGTCTGTGCAAATGATAGACTAGTGGCAACTATGAATGCAAGAAGAATGGAGAATACTTCCCCACTGAGTCGAGACATTATTTTGTTTATCACGACCTTATTGCTTCTATGCACGATATGTTGCAAAAAACTATGCATTTCAATTGTTAATGGTTATATCACCATTATTCACAAAATTGTCTCCCGAATTCAGACCGCCATCAATCTGCATCGTTACCGTACCCACGGTCGTGCCCACGGTAAAGGGCGTGCCTGATTGCTGGGTAACATCACCATGCGCCGTTATTGCCACTCCATCATTGATGACCTTTGCCCCAGTACCGCTTATAATAATATTGCAGTACGTTGCCTGTTTGACTGTTTGTAGTATGCTCCCATTGAAGATAACAGTGTTCGGACACGTCCCGGCGTCAAACGTCCCTGTCGCAAGCAACGGACCATTGATCGTTAATGTTGAACCCGGGAAGTTGACAAATGATGAGTTTGCTGCTGCACCTGTAAGTGAATCAATTGTAACGATTCCTTTATTGTTCAGTGTTTCACCCGACAGAATAGAAACCTGTTTTAACTGTAAGTTCGCTGTCGATGCGATAGCTTTATTGGTTCCAGCAATTTCTAAAATACTCGTCCCTGTCATCGAACCGGATCCATAGAGTGAGTCGCTCGAAGTTGTCAAGCTGATCGTCCCTGCACCAGTCCAAGTACCATTGAGGATGAAACCTCCCGTGATTGTCAATATAAAAGTGCCATTATTGAAAGTACTGCCTGCATTCAAATCTAATTTTGCGACTGTAGCATTTGCATCAAGTGTCACAATAAATGGGCTGATGATCTTGGCTGTATCATTTTGTCCTGGAATATGGCTGCTCCATACTGTTGGGTCGTGCCATAATCCGCTCTTCACTGCTGCGATCAATGCGGCGCGTGATTTTCCAAGAATAAAATCTCCAAATGCATTGAGAGCGTCAAGTCTTGTACTGTCTGCAGTTCGCAGCCCTGGTGCAACATAAGACCAAGTCGATCCATTCCACCGTGATCCATCAAAATCTGCAGCAAGAGGTGAAACACCGCCGATGCATTCGCTGGCAGCATCGAATCTGAACGTAGCATTGTATGTTCCCGTAAGAACAACTCCATTGTTTGTAATGATCCAATATGCTTTTACATCCTGAGTAGAATCAATGGTTGCAGATGCATCGGATATTTTCGGATGCTGTTGATTGCTTTTTCGTCCCAGCATTACTTGTCCTGCTGTTCCTACGTTCGCAAATTGCAAGCGTACAGGTAAATACTTTGATGCTATTCCGATAGGGAACATCTTGCTGGATGCACCTGTCGGTATATACATTTGCAAATTACCGATGACATAGCCGCTCACCTGTGTGATGCTCCCGGTCGAACTTATTGACAGTATGTCGCTTGTCGAGGGAATAGTAATCACTCCCAATGTGAACGTGAGCGTTCCATTGATCGTTGAATTTCCAGAAAGTGTTGCGCCATTGACATCGTTCATCGTGATGCTTCGGTATGGTCCTCCTCCGGAAAGTGCATGTGCTGATGCACCGCCGGCAAGGACAACTGCTCCGGCACCTGATCCTGTAATTGAACCTATGTTTGATATATTCCCGTTTATCGTGATGTTGTATGTTCCTCCATCCAATGCAATCGAATTCCCGACTGTGAGCGTCGATGCAACGGTAATATCTCCACCGGCAGATTTAGAAACGCCGTTACTCAGTGTCAAATTATTGTATTTGAAATTCGCTGTTGTCGCCGTAACAGTTTGAGCTACGCTACCATTAAAATCTATTGTATTACCTGTCATGACATGGGCTGTTGCAGGATTTGGTGCCGTTAAGACTGACGCAACACCCACCGTACTCGCCGGGAATGTTTTGCTGAATGCACTGAGCGTCAAATTGCCGTAGCTTGCTGTCAACACCGTTTGACCTGCCGAGCCTTGATTATAGTTTACTGTACCAGTTGCATTGCTCGTTAAAGTACCAGAACTAGTCGCCGTTCCGTTCAATGTCAGGACTGTCGATCCAACTGCGAATGTTCCTTGCGATAAAGTAAAAGCGCTGCTCACAGTAACGTTGTTATTTGCTGTGACCGTTGCACTCGATTTATTGATCGTAAGATTAGAGAACGTTTCGCCCGCTGCTTTCGTAATGAGTGAGCTTGGGGATCCATTGAATGTTACAGTGCCGGTTCCGGGAGTGAACGTTCCCTGATCTGTCCAGTTCCCGCTCACCGTGATATTCAGATTGTTGGCATTCAACGTACCGGCTGTAATCGATACATCATTATTCACGATCAAATTGTTGGTAACGAGCTGCGCTGTGGCATTGGCACTGTTTACCGTAAAGTTAAATACCGGGTTGTTTGTATTGACTTGCATCGTTTGTCCGGCTGGCGTTGAATTATCGCCAAATTGCAGCACGCCGCCGACAAATGAATAGCCTGCGGCATTCGTATTGATATAGCCAAAATTTCCATTCCCCGCACTCCTGATAACGATGGCGCCTCCGGTCTCATGAAATATTGATCCGGCAACGGACAGCATAAAAGGCGCCTGACCGGCAAGTGTTGAACCAACTGTCGCAACAGTAAAGGTTCCTGCAGAGATTGTGAAATTCATTATTGCATAAGGAGCCGAAACAAAACTTCCTGCAACATTCACTGCACCGCCTTCGATAATAAATGTTCCACCGTTTGACACTAATTGTTGATCAGGCAGCAGTCCTCCTATATTCAATGTTCCATTGGTTACTCTGAGATACCCTGTCACACTCAAATTACCGCCCGTCGTTGAGACTATCGCCGAGGCATTGTTCAGCCATAGACCGCCTGTCAATGGAATAGTAGATGATGCCGTAAATGGCGTGATCGCACTTGGCGCTTCATATTTAAATGTGCCATTGGTTATAGTCAAGAAACCTGTCGACTGCGTGGAAAAATTCGATGAGGTTATATCCAGCACATTACTATTTGATATTCCCATATTGAGCGTCATCAAATAGAAACGTGTCGTTGCACCTGTTCCACTAATAGTTTGAGAGCCGGACCGGTTAAAGACTGTCTGGCACCGCGTTGTTGCACTGGGCCCTAAATCGAAGGTACCGTTGTTAAGAATATTCCCGGTGAGATTGAGAATATGACCCGACGTGACGGAAGCTGCGTTCACAGCAAATTGTGCACCCGCATTCACCGTAATATTGCCCCATACATTCAATGTGCGAGCCGTGGCATTGTTACCAATAAGAAGCACACCGCTTGCTCCTTGTCCCACAGTAAGATTATTGACGGTGATATCTACGTCGATCGTTACAGTATTTCCGTTAGCAATTGTTACATTTGCATTAGCCGTTGGTACTACAAAACCAGCCCAAGTTGTGTTGGTATTCCAATTGCCTGTTGCTCTAGAAGTAAAATTTGCAGCAGCAGTTGTCGCTTGCGAACCGTTCAAGCTCGCGCTAAGCCCACCTTCAGTAACAGCATACACTCTCCAATAATATGTCGTTCCTGGTGAAAGACCCGATGCTGGATAGGAAATACTATTTGCTGCAAGTTGAGTGATGTATGTGTAATTTATGCCATCTAATGAATTATAAATAACGTAGCCGACTTCGTTATTCGCATTATCATGCCAATTCAATGTCATAGAGGTTTGTGCGATCGCAGTAAATGTTAGAATGGAAGGATTGGCGGGAGTCCTCGGTGTAAATGTGTATTGCGAGTTGCTTTGCGGCATCGCCAAGAGTTGGTACTGCTGAGTGTTCGAGAACGTATTTGTATTCGCCGTCTGCAAGCAAAGGAGCTGGGCTACCGTCGGGGGATTTGGTGAGATAGAAGGCGCATTGATTCCTGTAACATACCCGAAATTAGCTTCTATCACGATCGTGCCAGCCATATATCCATAGTAATATTCAATGACTCCTGTGCTTTCGTACAGCTTCACTTGGATGTTCAGCGTGTCTTCCTGATGCAACCATGTTGACATATCGATCCATTCAATAGTAAGCACGCGAGATGGCGCGGTACCATCAAGCTGATATTTTATGCTATTGCCGAGTGGTACAGTTGTTTGCCAGGTTGTCAAATCATAATAGAACGGTGCAAGAGCCGTTACAGTCCCCGCACCAGTGCCATTAGGAGGACCAGACCGCGTTGGATTGACAAAGTCGGTGGAGTATGGTCCATAAGGATCATATTGCTGCAGAGCACCTGAACCGCCGTTCCAGGTTGAAGCATCAAAATCTATAAATCCATTCGTTGAAACACTAAATTGATCGTAACGTTTGCCGTCATACCAGAAGTCGAAACCAATCAGCACAGGGTAACTGCGATTGTCATCATAGTAACTGCCGTCACCGATATTGGTAGTTCGCCACGCCTCGACTGCATTGCCTGTTGATTGAATCGAATTGTATGCAACCCCGGTCGTTCTCGCAGGAGTATAATTTGCGACGCTTTGTCCCAATGCTTGCACTGCGGTGAACATCGACAAAAGAATAATAGAACGTACGATATGAACTGACATATTTATCAGACAGAAACGAGAACAAAATATTCCGATATGAGTAATATATTTTTTCATTGAACGTTGCTTACGCAGCGATTGCTTTCGCAATCATGGCTTTCATATGTAATTGCTGTTCATAAGAAAGAATAGACAAGAGCGCATGCTTTATCGACGATTTGGCTATAAAGCCATCGGCACATTCACGCGCATTCTTTTGGCAAATCTCACTGATATCCATCGACAGAATAAATACCCTCGTAGAAGGCAAATGGTTCTTTATCGTCTTCGTGGCTTCAATGCCATT
>Ga0187886_1000226_pt1 | contig 77085 bp, 59 predicted proteins | sample June2016WEW_20_1_FD_133001 | JGI IMG/M metagenome (GOLD analysis project Ga0187886, IMG submission 133001) | Peatland microbial communities from SPRUCE experiment site at the Marcell Experimental Forest, Minnesota, USA - June2016WEW_20_150 | ecosystem: Environmental > Terrestrial > Soil >... | reverse complement strand
TGCCGACGATTCGGAAATATGGCGATCCGTACCAGCGCGGCAGCAAATGGACTCGCGCCGGGCGGTTCGTCGGCAACGGGTCGTTCGTGCTGGCGAAATGGAGGGTCAACGACGTCATCGTCGTGAAGAAAAGCCCGACCTATTGGGATCGATACCGCGTGCGACTCAACGAAATTCATTTCCTGCCGATCGAAAGCGACGAGACAGAAGAGCGCGCGTTTCGCGCCGGCCAGCTTCACGTGACGGAAACGCTGCCGCTGACGAAGATCGATTTTTACAGGAAGAATTATCCCGATCTGCTGCGCATCGAGCCGTATCTCGGCACGTATTTTTATGACATCAACGTCACCAAACCGCCCCTCAACGATAAGCGCGTTCGCCGCGCGCTGGCGCTGACGATTGATCGAGGGAGTTTGGTGAAAAACGTGCTCCGGGGCGGACAATTGCCGGCCTTTTGTTTGACACCGCCCGGCACGGCGGGCTACACCTGCCGCACGCAATCGCATGAGGACGTTGCCGAAGCGAAACGGCTGCTGGCCGAGGCGGGCTATCCCGACGGAAAGGATTTCCCGACAATCGAACTTCTCTACAACACACTGGAGGCACATCGCATTATCGCCGAAACCATCCAGCAAATGTGGAAGAAAAACCTCGGCATCGAAGTGCGGCTGGTCAACCAGGAATGGAAGGTCTATCTCGATTCGCAACGCACGCTCAATTATCAGATCAGCCGCGCTTCGTGGATCGGTGATTACGCTGACCCCAACACGTTCCTCGACATGTGGGTAACGGGCGGCGGCAATAATCGAACCGGTTGGTCGAATCCCGAGTATGATCGTCTCATCGCCGAGGCCGCGCGCACGACCGATCCGCAGCAGCGGCTGGAAGTATTTCAAAAGGCCGAAGCCATTTTGCTGGACGAACTGCCGATGATCCCGATTTATTTTTACACGCACGTTCATGCGCGCCGCCCGGAAGTCAACGGATGGTATCCGACGATACTCGACAATCATCCGTACAAATATGTGTATCTTGAACCGACGACGAACTGATTTCGGAAGTGTGTACTTAACGCAAATGACCGTCAGCCGTCGCTGGCGGTATGTCTGCCGTCGCGCCAAGCGCGCCTATCCCCAGCGCAGTATCACGCTACTTTGCAGGTAGTTACGAAGATTACGCTAGGGTTTGCCCTGCCCGAACCGCCCAAAAAGGAAACTCGCCCCGTTTCACGGGGTCGGCTTTCACGCCTGCCCGTCGAAGCCCGAAGGGCAAAGTCGGGTGAAGGAATCGCGTGGCCGATATGTCGCCCGCCGCAAGGGGAACTACGCTTTACGGAATTGACCCCGGCCGCACGCATTTCGCCCATGCCGACCAACTGCGCGACTAAGCCATTGTTCCTTCATGGAATATAGTTGTCTCGATTTGCGTCGTTGTCCAATGGCGCTGGCCTGCCCAAACAAGGATTGCAGTCATGTAGCGGTTATATGCCTCAAACGTGTTTTCCTTCCAGTTCTGTGGTCGTTGAGGTGGGGGGACGTGAGCGATCCATCCTGGCCAGACGTAACACAAGCTCACTTTACCGTCTCGGGGAACTGGCGGACTCTGACCCACTGGATCAGGAAGAGCACGACTAAGAAAATGAAGTGTCTTCGACGCCATGACGGCAGACCAGCCAAGATGCTGCCGCTGATTGCCTGTCAGGATAAGCCATGCGTCCTGTGCCTCGTTTGTCTCTTGGATACTCTTAGCGCACTGCTTCAGCGCGCGCTCAATGTCGGGAAGGTTCCGATCATCATATATTGGTGCTTGCTTTCTCATTCTGCCCCAGGAAACCGTCATGGCTAGGGCTTCGAGATAGTGCGCGTCACGGAAAAGCTGGATGATCCGCTCCGGGTCTGAGCGTAGAGGACCAGCCGGCCAAGCTTGAGCAATAGTTCTGCGATTCCATGAGGCGGGGATGAAGTTGCGTCCGAGCGGCTGCGGTGCTGGTTCCTGCTGATGTATCGGGAATGGAAATTGATTTGCTGCTTGCGCCGTCTGTTCGTCTGGATGCCAGTTCATATCCCTCCTGACAGTGTTGATATGCGCTGTTGCGTTTACGCTTGAACCGTTTACTGCTTAGAATGACCCCAGAGTTAATGAGCACAGAGTTTTATAAGAAAACCAAAACTAAGTATCAGAACCGCAGCCCACGTTGCTTGTCTCCATCATTCCTCAATGGCTCTTCCGCTGTGTTGATATGCCCCCACACTAGTTAGCAGCGTCCTAACTCCAAGTTCACCTTGCTCGCGAGACATTGCCTCGACCATTGCCAGATGGATGTGCCCTTCAGCTAGTGTTCTAATAAACTCCGGGTGTCGACTCATGAAATCTGTCATCACTACAGTAGCTATCTCAAGACCCTCAGGAAGAGACGCAAGATTCTTTATAAGGCGTGCCATCTCAGTCGAGGACATGTGCAGTGCAAGCCCACTTGTTTGCATCAATGAAGCGGCTTCCTGATCCTTCCAGAACTTGTGGGCGAAGAACCCACCACCGACCACCAGGGCGATTATGACCAAGACGGTGCGAGTTTTTGGAAGCGAGTTGGATGCTCTGACGATTTTGTCCGGTGGCGGAGAAGGCGTGGCACCCCTGTCCAAAAGCTTGGACTTGTAGGGCACCTTAAGTCGTGTCCCACACTTTGGGCGCGGCACAGTTTCACCAGCACCCGCTTCATCCACAACAAGATTCTGTCCGCACTGCTCGCACTTGAAAGTGATGTCCATGTGACTCCTCTCGTTGCCGCGCATCCTAACGCCGGGCGGCGTGTGCTGGCAAAGCTCCAGAATCGGCCACGGCCTGCTTGACGCCCGGTTTGCGTTCGCTCAGCAGTTCAGAGCAACTCGACGAATTGTTCTTTAGTCAGACCGGCGTCGCGAATCAGGGCGCGGAGCGTGCCTTTGGCGAGTTCGCGGTGATTGGGCACGGTGAGGCGACGGCCAGAGGGATGTCGCAGGATCATGTGGCTGCCGGTTTGGTGATCCACTTCGTAGCCGATTTTCCGGAAGGCCCGAACGGCGTCCGCTCCGCTACAGACGGGCAGCAGGCTCATACCGGTACTTCGATGATCTCTTCCGTGACGGGGCCGGGCAGTGGTTCGCCGTGTTTCTCCAAGCTGTGGAGGTAGCCTTGGATGGCATCGCGGATATTGGCCATCGCTTCCTCGCGGGTCTTGCCTTGAGAGACGCAGCCCGACAGCGCGGGACATTCGGCGACGAACACGCCGTCTTCATCCGGCTCGATGATGACTCGGAATTTCATGCGGTCACTATAATCGCCCCCGCGTTGAAAGGCAACGCCGGAAATCTGCCGGTACGACTGCGCCGCGATTCAACTCCGGCCACGGTCTGCTTGACGCCCGGTTTGCGTCAGGTACATACTCCCGGCTGATTTCACTGACCATGCTTAGGTTCATTGCCAAAAGGTTTTTTGAAACGATTCCGGTCCTGTTCGTGATCGCCACGCTCACGTTTTTCATGGTGCGGCTCGCGCCGGGCGGACCGTTCACCGCCGAGAAAAGCATTCCACCGGAGATTCAGAAAAAGCTCGAAGCTTTCTATGGGCTGAACAAACCGCTGTCGCAGCAATACCTCGACTACATGGGCAACTTGCTCAAAGGCGACCTGGGACCGTCGTTCAAGTACGCCACGTGGTCGGTCAACGAACTGATCTGGTCGGCATTTCCGGTCTCGCTTGAACTCGGCTGCTACGCACTGGCCATTGCCCTGCTGTTGGGACTGAGCTCGGGCATCATCGCTTCACTGCGCCAGAACACCGCGACGGATCATGTGCCCATGTCGCTGGCCATGATTGGCATTTGCGTGCCGACGTTTGTGATGGGGCCGCTTCTGATTCTGGTTTTCGGGCTGGGACTTGGCTGGGTCAACGCTTCGGGCTGGGATTCCGCGCGCGACCGCATTTTGCCGTCGCTCACGCTCGGTTTCTACTACGCGGCTTACATCGCGCGGCTGGCGCGCGGCGGCATGCTGGAGATTTTGAATCAGGATTTCATTCGCACGGCGCGCGCCAAAGGCGCATCGTCGGCGCGGATCGTTTTCAAACACGCGCTGAAAGGCGGCCTTTTGCCCGTCGTTTCATTTCTCGGACCCGCGATCGCCGGCCTCATCACCGGGTCATTCGTCGTGGAAACGATTTTTCAGGTGCCCGGTTTGGGCCGGTTCTTTGTGACTGCGGCTTTCAATCGCGATTACACAATGGTGCTCGGCACGGTCTTGTTTTACGCCGTGCTGATTATCCTGCTCAACCTCGTCGTTGACATCGTCCAGGTCTGGCTGAATCCGAAACTACGGTTTGAATAAAATGCGGGAAACACTCACGCCACAAACACTGGGCGCAGTGCCACCCTCAGAAGTGGAAGCCGGAACTTCGTTGTGGCGCGACGCCTGGCACCGGCTCCAGAAGAACAAAATGGCTGTCGCCAGCGCCGTGATTCTCGTCCTGCTCTCGCTCGCTTCGGCGCTCGCGCCGTGGATTGCGCCCTATTCGTATGAGGAACAGAATCTGGCGCTCCGCGCCGTGCCGCCGCGCCCCGGCCATTGGCTCGGCACGGACGCGCTCGGACGCGACCAACTCACGCGTTTGCTGTACGGTGGCCGCGTTTCGTTGATGGTGGGCATCGTGGCCACGGGCGTCGCGCTGATCATCGGCGTGACGTACGGCGCGGTCTCCGGTTTCTTCGGCGGCAAGACAGACGTTGTGATGATGCGCATCGTGGACATCATTTATGCGCTGCCGTTCACCATTTTCGTCATTCTGCTGATGGTGTTTTTCGGGCGCGACATTCGGCTGTTGTTCGTGGCCATCGGCGCGGTCGAATGGCTGACGATGGCGCGCATCGTCCGCGGTCAGGTGCAATCGCTCAAGAAACAGGAATTCATCGAAGCAGCGCGCGCGCTCGGGTTGCGGCGGCGGCGGATTATTTTTCTGCACATGATTCCGAACGCGTTGGGGCCGATCATCGTTTATGCCACGCTGACGGTGCCGGCGGTCATGTTGCTGGAGGCGTTCCTGAGTTTTCTCGGCCTCGGCGTTCAACCGCCGATGAGTTCGTGGGGCTTGATGATCAAGGACGGCGCCGATCGAATGGAGGAATGCCCGTGGCTGCTCATCGCGCCGGGCGTGACGCTGGCCGTAACTTTGTTTTGCCTGAACTTCCTCGGCGACGGTCTGCGTGACGCATTGGACGTTCGCGCTTCCAAAGATTGACGCCCATGCCATTGCTTACCGTCAACAACCTCCGCACCTGGTTCCACACGCGCAACGGCGTCGTTCGCGCCGCGGACGACGTTTCGTTCGAGATCGAGAAAGGCGAGACGCTCGGGATCGTCGGCGAATCCGGCTCCGGCAAATCCGTCACGTGTTATTCGCTGATGGGTCTCGTTCCGCAACCGCCGGGCAGAATCGAGAGCGGCTCGGCGGTTTTCGACGGCCAGACCGATTTGCTCAAGTGTTCGACGGAGGAATTGAACCGGATCCGCGGCAAGCGTATCGCAATGGTTTTTCAAGATCCGATCACCTCGCTGAATCCGTATCTGCGGATTGAAGGTCAGTTGATCGAGCCGCTGCTGATTCACGGAGTTCATGATCGCACAGAGGCCATCAAGCAGGGGATTCGCGCCTTGGAAGAGGTCGGCGTGCCGGACGCGGCGAAGAGAATCCGCAGCTATCCGCACGAATTCTCCGGCGGCATGCGCCAGCGCGTGATGATCGCCATGGCCCTGATCACGAAACCCGAACTGCTTATCGCGGACGAGCCAACGACCGCGGTCGACGTGACTGTGCAGGCGCAAATCCTCGAACTCATCAAGAAGATGCAGAACGAACTGGGCATGGCGGTGATCTGGGTGACGCACGACTTGGGCGTCGTGGCCGGTTTTTGCCGGCGCGTGCTGGTCATGTATGCCGGGCGGATTGTCGAGAGCGCGCCGACCGAGCAGCTCTTTTATCGCACGAAGCATCCGTACACTCGCGCGCTCCAAAGATCCATTCCGGCGCTTCAGCCCAAAGGTGCGGAACTGTACACGATTGCCGGCGCGCCGCCGGATCTGTCCAAGCGAATCGAAGGTTGCGCGTTCGTGCCGCGCTGCGAGTTTGCGCAGGACAAATGCGGCAAGCCGCCGATTGAGTTGAAAGCGGTTGAGCCAAGCCATGCGACGGCCTGCGTGCGCGTGCAATCCAATGAAATCAGTCTCTAGCCTGATTTGTTTATGAACTTTCCCTCGTCCCAGCGCCCCCTCACCTCGATCCTCTCCCCGCGAGCGGGGCGAGGAGACTTCCCCTCTCCATTTGCAAGGGAGAGGGCCTGGGTGAGGGTTGAGCCGTTTGTAGCACATCTCACATTTGAGCACACTGTGCTACTATCCATCTGTTTCTTGTTTTTTGAGCAGGAAGTCTTTGAGGCTATGAAAGACCCACCCCTGCACCCCTCCGGAGGAGGGGAAACTTCGGTGAATCCCCTCTTGGGAGGGGCGTAGGGGTGGGTTGCCGTCAATCTTTGGTTGCGGGCCAGCCGCGCTGAGAATTCTCCAAGGTAGCCATGGCAGAAGCGTTTCTCGAAATCCAGAATCTGAAGACCCACTTTCCGGTGGAACGCGGGATCGTCTTCCGTCGTCGCGTCGGCACCGTCCGGGCAGTTGACGGCGTCACGCTCTCGCTGAAGCAGGGAGAAATTTGGGGATTGGTCGGCGAATCGGGCTGCGGCAAGTCCACACTGGGCCGCACGATTCTCCAGTTGATTCCGCCGACGGAAGGCACGGTGATTCTGGCGGGCAGAAACCTGACCCAACTGAGGGGAGAAGAACTGCGGGCGGCGCGCGCCGATTTCCAAATGATCTTTCAAGACCCGTACGCTTCGCTCAATCCGCGCATGACGATCTTCGATGCCCTGGCCGAAGCGATTCGATCGCACAAGCGGGTGCCGAGAAGTGAATTGCCCGCCCGGGTCAGCGAGCTGATGAACAAGGTCGGACTGTCACCGCGATTCCTGAAAAAATATCCGCATGAATTTTCCGGCGGCCAGCGCCAGCGCATTGCCATCGCCCGCGCGCTCGCGGTCGAGCCGCAACTGATGATCGCCGACGAGCCGGTTTCGGCGCTTGACGTCTCGATTCAGGCGCAGATCATCAACCTGCTCGCCAAGCTCTCCCGCGAAATGCATCTGACGCTGGTTTTCATTTCGCACGATCTCTCCGTCGTGAGGCACATAGCGGACCGGATCGCGGTCATGTATCTCGGCAAGCTCGTCGAGATCGGTCCGGCGACGCGCGTGTTCGAGCGGCCGTTGCATCCGTACACCAAGGCGCTCGTCAGCGCCGTGCCGATTCCCGACCCTGCGCGCGAGAAGCAACGCCAACGCATTATCTTGGCCGGAGATCCACCATCGCCCATCAACCCGCCGAGCGGTTGTCCGTTTCATCCGCGGTGCCTCTACGCAATCGCCGACTGCGCGCGCATCGTGCCCCAACTTGAGGATTTCGACGCCGAGCAACAAGCCTCCTGTATCCGGATGCGGGAGATCAACCCGGCGTGAGGGTGCAAGAAAGTGTCGGCCATATCTTGATACTACCACCACGACAAGTCCTGACACAGTAGCGCGGGCCTTCGCCGCGTCGAAGCGGCTTCGTCCGCGCAGGCGGGCGTCCCGCCCGTTGCTGTTTGGGGATGCCGCACGACACGGGCGAGACGCCCGCGCTACTAGGGGGGCAGTGCTCAGATGCGCCCAAGAAAATGTTGGCCGTTCAAAATCCGGCGTGTTCGATCTCGCTTTCGCCTGCGGCCCTGTGGTGCTTCGCTTGCCTGGCGTCCGTTGTAGCTGCGGTTCTGTGAAGCGCAGAAGTCGTGGATCGACAAACTGCACGGCGCTTCACAGAAGCGCCTCTACGCAGCGCGTTATTCATCGACGCGCTCATCCGATTCGCCCGATTCCAGTTCGACAAAAAGCTGCAAGAGGTAGCCGAGCAGGTGGATTCTCACGACCGCGAGCGTTTTCGCGTTGTGAACGTCGAAGCGCACGGTGTTCATGTTCTCCTCGGTTACGCTGAACAACTCGCCTAGAATCAACCGCGCTTGATTCAGCGCGCTCATCCACGCGTTGACGTGCTCGGCGGGAAACGTGAGCTGCGAACAGCCGGTTTCTGGTTTCTCGGGCTGGAGTGCGGTCAGGTCTCGAGCGACGGTTTCACCTGCCGAGACGAAAAGATGACGCATCTCGGGTGTGATCAGCCGTTGCCATTCGGCATTGGCTTTGTCATCAGCGGTCGTCGGATTGGGAAACAACCGTTCGCGCGCCTTCGGAGAATCGCGTTGTTCGAGAACCTCGCCAAGGCCCTGCAAACAATCCGCGAGGAACGGCTCGATGCCGCTGATGCGGATGTGCTTTGCGTCCACGGGCCGCACGCGCAGGTTGATCATGTCGTGGATTTCTCCATTTGGGCGAGCAACTGATAACTCTGCAACTGGTGGACGTAGTGTTCGGCCTGTTCGCAGCCACCCGACCAGACCAGCGAACGTCCTTTGTGATGGACTTCGAGCATGAGCTTTTCGGCTTTCTCGCGCGGGTAGCCGAAGACACGCTGGAACACCATCGTCACGTAGCTCATCAGGTTGATCGGATCGTTATAGACGATGACGTTCCAGGGAACATCAAGCTCTTCCTTCGTCTTCGTCTCTTCGATCTGAATGATCCCCGGCTCCGCCATGCCGGGAAAGAATATCAGAATCCTTCACCCGGCTCAATTCCATCAACCGTTGTCTTGACCCCGCGACCGGTAGGCGATTAAATCCCGGCATGCCTGACCTCCGCCAAAAGTTGTCCACGCTTCTCAATCGCTACGACCGCGACAGGGAACGCAACCTGACCGAGGCGGATGTCAGCGCCAACTACATCGACCATCTTTTCGCCGCGCTGGAGTGGGACATCCTCAACCCGAACGAGTACAACCGTCAGCGATATGTGCGCGAAGCCGGTTTTGCCGACGTCGGGCTGCTGCTGCATGGCGACCCGCGAATCTTCGTCGAGGTCAAACGCTTTGGCCTGATCCCGAAATCCACCGAGCGGCGCGGCGACCGCACGCCGGAGGAAAAGCAGGCGTTCAAGTACGCCCGTCAGGCAAAGATCAAGTGGGCCATCCTCACCAACTTCGAGCGGCTCCACGTATTCGACGCCGACCAAGAGCGGTTGATCCTCGCCTTCGACGATCCGCAGGAGTATCTGCCACGTATCGAAGAACTGGATCGTCTCGCCAAACCCCACATCGAGCGCGACAGCCTTGAACACTTCGCGCAACTCCAGGCGAAGGAAGACCTTGACCGCGGCTTCTTGGAAAGCTTGAAACGGTGGCGCAAACTGCTCGCGCAGGACATCCTCGACCGCAACGCCAGCAACGAAGTCATTCTCACGGGGAGCCAGCCCCGCTCCGAGCGGGGCCAGCCCGATCTGGACAAACTGCGCCGTGTCGTCCAGCGCATTCTCGACCGGCTCGTCATCATTCGTTTCGCCGACGACCGCGAACTGCTCGACGATTTCGGAGTCGTCGAAGGCATGCTCGGCGGGTTCAAGACGCGGCGCAGCTACGCCGCCGAAGGCCAGCTTTACCGCGATTTCCTCGGCTTCTGCGCGGGGATGGACCGGAAGCACAACACGGAAATCTTTAGCCCGAAACACCCGAGCGAAAAGATCACGGTCGGGAACGACTGCCTGGCGGAGCTGTTTGACGAAATCACCGGCATCAGCTTCCGCAAATTCAGTTCCGACATCCTCGGCAACACCTACGAAAGCTATCTCGGCCACCGCTTGGAACTCAGGGATGGCTGCGTCGAATTGGCCGAACGCCGCGACCTCCGCAAAGGCGCGGGCATCTACTACACGCCGCCCTACATCGTCCGTTACATTGTGGACAACACGCTCGGCAGAAAGCTGGCGGAACTCGAAGCGCAGCACGGCCTCAACGCCGGACACGAAGCCCGCAAACTCAAGGTACTCGACCCCGCCTGCGGCAGCGGCTCGTTTCTCATCTACGCCTTCGACGTGCTGGCCATGTTTTACGAGCGCTGCAACGAGCGCATCACAGCGGAGAACACACGCTTGCTTAAGGATTCCAAGCCGGGCGACCAACTCGAAACACAGGCTGCCGTCAAATCGCTGCCGAAAAGGTTGTACGATTTTCCCAAGATCATCCTTGAAGAAAACCTCTACGGGGTTGACCTCGACGAAGAAGCCGCCGAACTGGCAAGCGTCAACCTCATCATGAAAGCGTTCGGCTACGTCAGTTCCAACAGTCGCAAGCTGCCACTGATCCTCAACCAGAACATCAAGGTCGGCAACTCGCTCATCGGCTACCTGCCCGGGGCGAAGCTCTGGGAGAAGACCGCCATTCCCGACAAGGAACTCGAGGATCTCATCGCGCTTCGCCGGCGCATTTGTGCCACCGACGACGACACCGCCAAACGCAAGCTGCTGGACGAAGCCGCAGAACAGACGCGACAAATCGCCGCGCCGCTTAACAGCCCGCTGAAAGAATTCTTCCGCGATCCCACAGCCAAGCGTCCCTTCCACTGGGCAGTGGAGTTTCCGGAAGTGTTCGCCCGCGACGGCAGTGGATTCGACATCGTGGTTGGAAATCCACCGTACTTGATGCTTCAAAATGCAGCGAACGAACGCGACACGTTCCTTTTCGCCAAGACGGCTTTTCAGGTCGCTCAATACAAGATTGATACCTACCACTTGTTTCTTGAGAGAGCGATTCAAGCGCTGAAGGCGGGCGGAAGACAGGGCTTCATCACTCCGAACACGCTTCTCAAAAACAAGTTCTGTATCAACCTACGGGAGTATCTATTGACCAACTGCCTCTTGGAGAGAATCGTTACCATTCCAGAACAAGTTTTCCCTGACGCGAGTGTTGATACAGCAATCATTATCACGAAGAAGTCGCGACAGGCCACGCACGAGATCGAATTCTCCAAGATTTCTTCCGCCGTATCGGAGTTAGCTGCTTCAATACACTATGACCGAACCCGACAAGACAAGATCACCGCTTCAAACGAGTACCAGATCGAGTTGGTTGCCGACGATCCTCTTTCTAGGTGTTTCACTCGTGCGTTTGCAAACTGCGAACCCCTCGGCACGTACGCAGAACCGTACTTTGGCATTCAGACGTTCGACCGCAAGAAGTACGTCGCTGATCGGGAGGCGGATGCCAGCTATCGTAAGACGCTGGATGGAACGAATATTGAACGCTACCGAATCCTAGCGTCTTCGGAATATGTGTGTGTCAAGCCGGCTGCCGTAAAAAGCGGCGGAGACGCGGAGGTCTATGAGCAGGACAAAATCTTGGTGCGACAAATCGGCGAGTTTCCTGTCGCAGCGCTCGATACAGAGAAGCACTACTGTCTCAACACGATCTACAACATCACGCGCAAAGCCGGAAGCTATGACCTCCGCTATTTTCTTGCGGTTGTAAACTCCAAGCTGATTCAGGCATACTGGCGCTTCCGGTTCTTCGATTACAAGGCTACGTTCCCAAAGATTAAGAAGGCGCCTCTTCAAAAGATTCCGATCCGTGTCATTAACTTCAAGGAGCGAGAGGAGAAGCGCTCATATGACCTAGTCGTCGAGGGCGCGGAACGGATACTCCGCCTCCATGCCGAAAAGACTCTGGCAGAACGATCATTTGCCGAGGCCCTCAACAATCACCCGCACGAGTGGAGAGAGTTGGGCGACAGCTACTGGAATCATCCAGACTTCGTATCGCTCATCGAAAAGAAGGCCGTCACACCGAACGATACTGGCGCGGTCACGGGTTTCCGCTGCGAGTTGGACGGGAAGACAATCCAGATCAGCGCGAAGGTCGCCAACACTTGGAAGCCCGTCCTCGACATGACTGTCGCCGACGACAAGTTGCGGTTCTTCATCTTCTACGGTATCCGCCAGTTCCTGCGCGACAATGCGCGGAAGAAGAAATGGGGCGAAGGCCGACTCCTGGAACTCGCACTCGAAAAAATCCAAGTGCCAGTGTTTCTCTCGCACGGCGTCCACCATGTCGAGCACCACCTCAAAACGCTTGAGCTTGTCCTCGCCGAGATGAAGAAACATTCGCCCCTCCACAACCTCACCGAGATGGAGCGGGCCATCGCCGCCACCGACGACGAAATCGACCAGCTTGTTTACAAGCTGTACGGTCTCACGCCCGCCGAAATCCGGCTGGTTGAGGAAAGCACGAGCAAGCCAGGCGCGACGAAGTCGTGAGGGGTGCCCCGGGCGCACGAACGCCGCCAAAAAAATCGCAAAAAAGTTGTTTTTAGTGCTTGACGATGTAACGGATTTTCTACTATATCCGCGTACAAGGCTGTAGGGAGAAGGCCCTGCAAGAGGCTGCGGGGGGGGCATTAGCTGAGGGGAAAAGAATCAAAAAATTGTATTTTAGTGCTTGACGATGGTTCGCAGTTCCGAGTATATGGCCGCACAAAGTCACTTTAGTGCTTGACGATGCGACGGTTTTTTTACTATAGGCGCGTACAAGGCTGTAAGGAGAAGTCCCTGCAAGAAGCTGAGGGGAAAAGAATCAAAAAAAAGATTTTTGGTGCTTGACGATGGTTCGCAGTTCCGAGTATATGGGCGGACAACGTCACTTTCGTGCTTGACGATGTGACGGGTTTTTTACTATATGGCCGTACAACGATGCAGTTGGGCGTCTCAATTCCAAATTGCATCCGAATGTTTCAGGAAGGTTTCATGCAGTCAGCAAGTAAACGGACGAGGTTAAATCAACCGCAGCGATTCGCTAGTGAGGCGAGGAGGACAAACAGATGAAGATGCACCTGAGTGGGAGCCGAGCGCGTAGAGGGAAGAAGTCGCGCAGCAGTCAACTGAATGATCGCAATCTGGGTCGAGTCGTGCAGCGCATCCTGGAAATCGAAGCGCTGGAAACGCGCTTGCTGCTGAGCGGCATCGGGACAGGCCTTCACAAAAAGAAAGTCACGTTCACCGACGCCAATGGCGACAAGGTGGTCGTGGCCCTCACCGGCTCCAGAACCGCCGCCTTTAATATCATGCTCGACGGCGGCGCTTCCAACAACGCCGACATTCAACAGATCGGTCTGCTCGGCGGCGACCCGAAGGCCGTCCTCAGCATCACCGTCAAGCCACACCAGTTCAGCAGAGGCGTGGTGGGCGTGACACCGCCCATGTGGTCGGACGGCATCACCCATGTCGGCTTGATCGACGTCTCAAGCTTGGATGCTAAGGGTAATCCAGTTACCACCCCGATTGTTGTTAGCTCATTGCGCGGCATCACCTCCACCGGCGCCGCTCTCGAAAACATCAATCTTCCCGGTACCGCCATTACCAGCATCGGCATGAATCCCGGCCAGGCGACCAGGATCGACCGTATCATGACGACGGTCCAAGGCACCGTCGGGGTGCAGTATGTCCCGCAGGCGCAGTTTGTGGACTATGGCGCGATTACGGCGAGTTCAATTGGGACGCTGTCGCTCACCGGCAACACAGCGGGTGCTGCTGCTGGGAACATCGTGGCTGTCTCCGGCAACGACTTCCTTGGGCCGATCACGGTTAGCGGCGCCATCAGCACCATTCGCGGTGTCAACGCCTCGCTCGGCGTAGCGACCCACGCGGCCAACATTACGGCCAGCAGTATCGGTAATGTCAACGTGCTGGCGATTGCCGGCACCTCTTCGATTACGACGACCAGTGGTGACTTGACGTTGAACATCGGCACTGCGGGCATCGCCTCCGGCTCGATCATTAATTCGGCTGGCAACCTGTATCTCGGAGCCGTCAACGGCGAGGCCGGCCTACTCTATGCCGGCAAAATGATTGCCGGGGCGGGCAGCACCGCCACGACCACCGTGCCGCTCGTGTTCACGAGTGCCTTGGCTGGCACGCTCCACGCCGGCACCGGTATCGCTCCGATGACGGTGACCGGTGGCGCCGAGACGGCTACCATTATTGCCGATACGGGCAACATTGGCGCGATCACTGTCTTGGACATTGCTCCGGCCACTAACGCAGTCACTGGAACCATCCACGCGCTGACAGGCGACATTGGCGCCATCACCTCATCCGGCGTCATTGGGGCGGCGAACATCATTGCCGACCAAGGCAATATCGGCGCGTTGACGGCGACCCAGTTCAACGGCACATTTGTCAGTGCTCCGAGTACGGTTGCCGGGCACGGCGTCATCGGGGCGATTACCGCCCATACCGCCAACACAGGAGCGAACGTCGGGGCGATCACCGGCGCAACCTTCCACGCGGGGACATTGATTACCTCCGTCACGGCACAGAACGATGCAAATGGCGGGCGCGGTATCGACGTCTCGTCCTTCCGGTCGGATGGCAGCTTTGGGGCGATCAACGTGACCGTCACCGGCGGTCCTGCCGCGGTCGGTATCCGGAATTCCCAGTTCAGTACGGCTGGCGACTTTACGGACGTAATCAACGTAAAGGCCGGGGCGGCGGGCGGCCCGATGGGCACGGGCGACGCGATTCTCGGCACTGCTGGGGGCTCGACAATCTTCAGCGCCCTCGGTTCATTCCAAAAGGCGATCACGATTAACGGCAACGTCAACGGATCGGCCTCGACTGTAGCCGCCGGTGTCAATACCGGCGTGTTGTTCCTGGCCGGCTACGACATCGGGGCGAATCAAGTGATCAATGGTCCGGTTCCGCCGACGGATGACGCGATGTGCGCTTCGACCGCGACGGTGACGATCAACTCGTTTGCTGTGACGGGCAATGTGAGCGGCTTGACGTTGGCGGCCGGCATTTCGCCGACCGACAAGTTTTTTGACGGATACGGCCTTGGTGTGAATGACACACTGAACGTGACGGATCCGACGCACTCGACCATTGGCGCCTACCAGGTTTCAGGCAGCACGACTGGCTCGCTGTTTGAAGCTGGGACCGCGATCCCGCTGTCGAACCTCATCACGCAGGGGCAGGTCTTTGCGAATAATATGGTGGTTGCGTTTTCCGGCAACATCCCCGGCTTCACTATCACAGGGTCTTTCCCCAATACCTCGCCGTTCTCCGGCAACACCATCGATGCGTTGCAGGGTTCCATCGGCAACGTGTATGTGTCTAACACCTCGCCGATTGGCACGGACGCGATTGGCGCGGGCAACGTGTTCAATGCCAAAGCTGGCGTGGGCGACATCGTCGGCATCACTGCCGGCATCGGCAGCGGTATCAATAATCTGGCCGTCACCGGCAATGCGTACGGCGGCACGGCGGGCACCGTCGGTAGTATCATCGGCGTGGCCACCACCACCAACGGCATCGATGGCATCACGAACGCGGGCGGCGCGACGACTATCGCGGGCGCCACTGTCGGCAAGACGGTGGACGCCACGGCGGTAACAGGGACATTGGCGTTCCTGACAGCGAATCTGTCGGCAGCCGACAACACGGCGGTCACGGCATTGCTCGGCACGGGCGGCGTGGTTGGGTTGACCAACGGCACCGGCGGCCTTGCGGGGGTTGCGATCCACGGCATCTTGGGCACCACGGTGAACGCGACGACAGCGATTGGTAACATCGGCGGCAGCGCCATCAGCACCAGCGCCACCGGCAGCCACTACGGCATTCAGACCTCCGCGTTCAATGCGGGGGCCGCTGGCATCGGGACCATCGACAACGTGACGGCCACAGCCACCGCGACTGGCGCCACCGCGAACATCATTGCGGATGCGCTGAACAACGCGAAGTTCACCGCCGGCGGCGCCGCTGCCGGCGCCAGCAGTATCGGCACGATTACGGCAACCGCCACGGCAACCGCCTCCGGCATCGGCGTAACTGCGAATGCGGACGGCATCAACAATGGCTCGTTCATTAAGGTCGGTCTGGGCGTGGGCGGCAATGGCACGATTGGAGACATCACTGTCAATGCCACTGCCAACGCGGCCGGCGCGGCAACCGCTTACGGCATCGATGGAACTGTTTCAGCCAACATCTGGGCCAGCAACGCCGACGGGGGTTCGGGCATCATCGGCAATATCACCAGTACCGCGCATGCCACCAGCACCGCGGCTGACGCTCATGCGTGGGGTATCACTGGCGCTAAGATCCATGCCGGCAACGGCGGCGGCACCGGCACGGGCAGCATCGCCAACACCAGTGGCGCCAAAGCCATCTACGGCGAGGGCGTCGCCATCGGCGTGGCGACGGCCAGCGAGGGCTACGGGATCGTCGGTGCCACGGAGATCTATGCGGGCAACGGCACCGCTGGCAAAGGCGAGATCGGCGATGTGACCGGCATCGGCAATGCCACCATCACCGGCATAACCACCCTTACCGCGACCGCCACGGGCCTCACGGTGGATGTCCAGGCCAGCGGCAACACTAGCTGCTCGATTGGCATCGTGAAAGGCACCAGCGACGCGCAGGCCGCCACCTCCGGCACCACCGCGAACGCGACGGCGCAGGCCGCAGGCATCTTCGGTTCGACGTTCTTGGCTGGGACTGGTGCTGCCGCCAGCACCGGCAGCATCACGTCGATTACCGGCACCGTCACGAATGCCATCGCCAGCGCGACCGGCACAGGCGGCGGCTTTGCCACCGCGACCGGCTCAGGCATCTACAACGTTTTGGTGTACGCAAACCACACCGGCACCGGCACCGGCACGGTTGGCGCCATCCAGGGCCTTGTCGCCACCGCCACCGGTAACAAGTTGACGGCCACTTCAACATCGGGCGACGCAACGGTGAATGGCTCCGGTATCGCCCTATTGACGGTCGGCGCCGGCGATGCAGCGGGCGGCTCGGGCAATATCACGTCGGTTACCGGCACCGTCGGGTCCAGCGATCCAACATCCGTCGTCGCCACCGGCAATGGTACCGGTGCCACCGCGACGCTGAACGTCTTCGGTATCCACGAGACAGCGGGGGTGACAAAGTTCTTGGCGGGCAGCTCGACGAGCACCAAGGTGAACTCGATTGGCCTCATTACCGGTACGGCTTACGGCGTTGTTTCCGGTGCGAAGGTCGAGGCAGGAACGACACTCGGCACCAACGGCGTCTATGGTATCTATGGCCTCACGGCGATTGTCGATGGCACCGACGCCGTCACGGGTGAATCCATCGCCGCAATCACCGGCAACGCCACCGTCACGGCCAGTTCGAGCAGTTCGACGGCTGCCGACACGGTTATCGTTAAGGGTTATGGTATCGCGGGCGCGACGACCATTACGGCCGGCACGGGGGCTGGCGGGCTCGGCATTGTCACCTCTGTTGCCGGCACGGCCAGCGTGACAGCCACCCACACCGGAACAGATTCCACCAATACTGTCACCGCAGCGGGCTACGGTATTGGCGATGGCGCCGCCAGCGCCATTGCAATCAACGGCAATGTAAACGGCACCGGCCAGGTCGGTAGCATCACCGGCACAGTGAGCGCCTTGTCGGCCAGTGCCGCCGCGGTTGATAACACTGCCGCCCTCGGCGCACGGGCGTCCATCACCGGTGAAGGCATTAGTCACTTGACGGTCCACTCCGGCGACACTGCGGCCACCGGCGCCGGCACAATTGGCTTGGTCACAGGTAATGTAGCTGATGCCACGACCAAGGCCTCAGTCTCGGCCGCCAGTGGCGAAGCCCAAGGGAGCCTGATCGGTCTCGACACTGTCGGACTCTACGCTGGCAACACGACTGGCGGCATCGCGACTGCCACCGGCGGGATCCAGGGCAACGTGTATGGCACGCTGACTGAGATAACTGACGGCGCGGCCACAGGGCTGGCCGGGACTGGCATTAAAGGTTTGACCGCGACTGCAGCCGCCACAACGGCCGGCAAGACCGGTACGATCGGTGCAGTCACCGGCACCGCGACGTTGACCGCCACGGCGAACGGCACCGGTAAGACAGCGACGGCAGTCCTCTACAACCCGGTCGCCACGGCCACGGGCATCGGTATCGGCGGTACAAACGCCTTGAACGCATCGGCTGCCAGCACCACCGCCGGCACGGTCGGCAAGGTTGGCGACCTGAAAGGCACCGCCACGGTCACGGCGCAGGCCACCGGCACGTTGGTTGCAGGCCAGCATAACCTCAGCACGGCGACCGGCACCGGTGTGACGGGTCTGACAGTTCACGCGGCGGACCTGGCTGGTCAGAACTTCCAAGGTATCGTCGGCAATGTGGAAGGCGACGCGACTATAGTTGGCAAGGTTGATACCACGGCTGCGGGCAGCGTGGCCACACTTGCCGGCCATGGCTTGATCGCCACGAAGATCACGGCGGGCGACGTGACCTCTGCCACCAGCACGCTCAGCACGATCAACGACGTCAAAGCGACGGTCAGCCTGACTCCCACCGGCGTTGGATCGGCGATTACCGGCGACGGCATTGGCGGGGCTGGTGGGTCGGCTGTAGCCATCAAATCCGGGACCGATATCGGCACCATCAGTGCCTCGCTGACAGGTACGAATGGTCTCAACGCCATTAACAACTCGACGTTCCAAGCTGATACGGGCAAGATTACCAACATCGCCGCAACCGGGAATGTGGCTGCTGACAACGCGATCCTTGCTAGCACATTCACCGCTTACACAACGATCGCTAATACCGCCACGATTACCGTGACTGGCGGCATCAACACGAGCTCGATCCTGGCCGGTTACCTCGCCACCAATGCGACGCATAACACCGCTGACAATATAGCGGCATCTATTGGTAACCTCAGTACTACCGGCGCCTTCAAGTCCTCCGACCTGATCGCCAGTATCAACTCCGTCGACGGTGTGTTCGGCAACGCGGGTGACACTCTCCCCGCAGGTGGCACGGGATCGATCGGCACGGTCACCATCGGCGCGGCTAGTACCCCCGCCCTCCTCCAGGTAGCCGGTGCTGCCGTCAGAACGAACGCGATCGAAGCTCACGGGATTGGCAACGTCACGATTGGCAACCAAGTGGCGTTTGTCGTGGGAGCGCTCGGCGACTGGCAGGTGGACTCGGACTTCAGCCTTGCGCTCGCAAATCCCGACGTGCGTGTGCGCGCGTTTTAAGCGAGACCAAGTCAGTAGAAATCAGAGTGCTCCGACCCCGCCTCCGCGGGGTCGGAGCGCTCGCTTTTTGGCAGGGGTAACGACTGAGTGTAATTTGCCAAACGAACCCAAATCCGTTTGGTAGGGCGCGACCGCCGGGCCTTCGCCACGCCGAAGTGGCTACGGCCACGCAGGCGGGCGCGCCGCGTCGTTGCAGCAGTTCGGACGGCCCGGCGGTCCGTCCCTACCAACAACTCATCAATTTCTCGATGGTAGTATCCAAATGCGGCCACCGCCCGGCAGTCTCTCTCTATCAGTTGGAACGATTCGCCGCGATCTGATACTCTGGCTCCGATGCTGCTGCCGAAGCGCAAGTTGCTGGCGCATGAACCGCCGTCGTGGGCGCGCGCGGAGGAGGCCGTCTTTTTCATCACCGTCTGCTGTGCGCCGAACGGCAAGAATCAGTTGTGCCAACCGGGGTTGGGAAAGCCGTTTTCGAGTCGGTCGAATTTCGACAAGCGCGGGGCGATTGGTGGGTTCATCTGCTGCTGTTAATGCCGGATCACCTGCACGGCTTGATTTCGTTTCCGTCGGACAAGGAGATGGCGCGAGTCATCGCGCAATGGAAGGAGTTCACGGCGAAACGGCTGGGCCTCCACTGGCAGCGGGATTTCTTTGATCACCGGCTACGAAACGAGGAGCGCCTCCGCGAGAAAGCGGATTACATCCTGAATAATCCTGTGCGGCGCGGCTTGGTGACGCGCGCCGAAGAGTGGCCATACGTCTGGATGCCCAAGCGGTAGGGCGCGACCGCCGGGCGCGCCGCGTCGTTGGTTGGATTCGGACAGCCCGGCGGCTTGCCACGTTTCACGTGGTCCGTCCCTACCAGAAACGCCGCCGCCGTTGACGGGCCGTCCGTAATTCCGGTTCATCATTTTCCACGAATCAATGTTTACATCGGGGCGCAGTCACACTACCATTGCGAAACAAAACTGATGGTAGGGGCAGACCGCCGGGTTGCCCATGCCCGAATTATAGCGCGCCCGGCGGTCGCGCCCTGCCAAATTCCCCAAGTGAAACTTGGGTTTTGTGAGGCGCGCGCACTAAGCTGGCGCAAATCAGGAACGATGGTGGAGGCATTATGGAATGGACCCAAGGCTATGTCGCGGACATTGAATACGTCCACGGCTTTTACGCGGAACTGGCCCCGGAACAACTGGCAATGGCGGCGCTGCTCCGTGGCAGTAGACCCCCATTGCTGGAAAAAGGGTTCACCTATTTTGAACTGGGGTGCGGTCAGGGCGTCAGCTTGAATTTGTTGGCGGCCTGTAATCCCCAAGGCCGGTTTTATGGGAACGACTTCAATCCCACGCACGTAGCCGGCGCGCAAGCGCTCGCCGATGCCGCCGGGCTTGAGAACGTCACGATCCTGGAAAAAAGTTTTCAGGAATTGCAGGCCGTTGACCTGCCCCGGTTTGATTTCATTTGCCTGCACGGGGTTTATTCCTGGATCAATGCGGAGAATCGCCGGCTCATCGTCGATTTCATTCAGGGACGCCTGAAGCCGGGCAGCGTGGTTTACGTCAGCTACAACTGTATGCCGGGATGGTCGGCCACGGCCCCATTGCGGCGGTTGATGACGGAGTATGCCCACGCCAGCGGCGGGATGCTGGCGCAACGGGTGGAAAATGCGCTGGCGTTCACGGCGCGATTGCGGGATTTGAAAACCGGTTTTTTTGTGCCCAACCCATTGCTGGATGCCCGGCTCGCCCAGATCCAGGGCGCATCGCGGAACTACTTGGCCCATGAATACTTCAACAGAGACTGGACTCCCTTCTACCACGCCGATGTGGCTGCCGAAATGGCGGAAGCGAAACTGTCGTTTGTCGGCCCGGCCAGCTATGGCGAACAGTTGGAGTTTCTGTTGCTGGCGCAAAATGCGCTGGCGCTGTTGGCCGAGATTCAGGAACCGGTCCTGCGCGAGACCGTCAAGGATTTCCTGTCGAACCAGCAGTTCCGCAAGGACATTTTTACGCGGGGCAAAATCGCCATGCAGATAAACGAACAGCGGGAATTGCTGGCCCGGAAACAGTTCATGCTGGCGACACCCCGGGCCGACGTGGCGCTGACCGTCCGGTTTCCTATTGGCGATGTCAGTCTGTTGCCGGAAGTTTACAATCCCGTGCTCGACGAACTGGACAAGGGACCGTGCACGCTCACAGACTTGTGGGCAGCCCTGCCCGGCGTGGCGCAAGAACAAATCCAGCAGGCGGTCTTGGTGATGCTGGCGAGCGGGCACGTGCTGCTGGCGCCCACGGGCTTTGAGGACAAACGGAAGGACGCCACCGGCCGCTTCAATGCCGTGGTGGTGGAACGGGCGTTGCAGAGCGACGATCTGCAGTTTCTCGCGTCGCCGGTGTCTTGCAGCGGAGTTCACGTGGACCTCGTTGACCGGCTGTTTCTGAATGCTCTAAAGAAAAACAAGGAGCCGGCCGCGCACGCTTGGGATGCTCTCCGCACGAGGAACCAGGTGCTCGTCAAAAACGGGAAAGCACTCGCCACACCCGAGGAGAACCTCCAAGAACTTGCGGAACGTCATAAGCTGTTCTCGGAGAAGCGGCTTTCAAGACTCCAAAAGCTCGGCATCACCTGATCCCACTCGGTGCGGCATAATCGGCTTGTAGGAGGGGCATTCGCGCCCCGATCCGCCTTTGCCGAGGCTTTGGGCGGACAAGCCGGTCGCGAACGGGCTACCGCTTTTGTAGCCCCGACACCCGCTGTCGGGGCGAGTGTCGGGGTGATCGGCGCGTTCCACGATTGATTTTTCTGGCAGAGGAATTATTCTGCAAAGCCATGCCGGACGAGAATGTTTCGGGGCGTGACGCTGCCATCGGCGGTGCGGTGCGCGAGCAGTACACGCGTGCGCCGTTTCCGCCCGTCAGCTTTTTCCCCATCGTGCAGGGGGCCGCCCCAGCAGCGGATCTGGGTGTATAGCTTCACCGAGGCGTACTACAACGCCTTTCGCGTGTATCGGCAGCCTGCGGGCAAGCGGCTGTGCTGGACGCGGGCTGCGGCACGGGATCGTGCAAATCCGGCATCAGGCGCCGGGGGCGGAGGTGCATGCCTTCGATTTCAGCGCGCGGTCGCTGGAGTTTGCCCGACGCAAGATCGAGGCGCTTGGCGGCGAGCCGGTGACCGGCTGCCACGCGCCATTCGCTGAAGACCGGATTGCTTTTAGCAGGCTGACCGGAATTGACGTTGCGAGATAAAGCTGCATATTACTGAAATTAAACAAGTCACGGGGCTTGTGAATCTGGAAACGAACGAGGGATGACATTTAGTCTTACAATTTTGCTTCGCAAGGTGCTGATTGCGTGCATTGGCGTTATGGTCGCAGCCGCTACCGGGTACGCGGCCACCGAATACGTCGAAGGCGAAGCCCTCGTGACGTTCAAAGAGGCGGCGGATTTGCCGGCCGCCCGGCAGGCGCTCCAAAAGCACACACTGTCGTTGGCGAAACATTTCAAAGAGCTGTCCGAGCACCGGCACCGGCAGACCGGCTTGGTGCGTTGGCAAGGGCACACGACGGCGGCGCTGATTGATGAATTGAAACAAGAGGCATCGGTCGAAACCGTCGAACCGAACTACCTGCGGTGGGCCTCCGCAGCGCCGCCGACGAATGACACGTTGTTCGCGCAATTGTGGGGACTGCAGAATACCGGCCAGGTCGTCAACGGCGCGGCCGGAACCGCCGGCGATGACATCCGGTTCGTCAACGCATGGAACTCAGCGCAACCGGCGGCGGGCGAGGTGATCGTGGCAGTGATTGATACCGGGGTGGATTACACGCACCCGGATCTGGTCAGCAACATGTGGACAAACGCCGGCGAAGTCGCCGGCAACGGCGTGGATGATGACGGCAACGGCTACATCGATGATTATTACGGCTACGATTTCGTCAACAGTCTACCGGATCCTATAGATTCGGGTTTGCACGGCACGCACGTGAGCGGCACGATTGCCGCCACGGGGAACAATGACTTGGGCGTGGTCGGCGTCAATCCCCAAGCCAAGATCATGGCGCTGAAAGCTTCCAGCGACGGCAACACGTTCAGCGACGCGGCAGTCATTGAGGCCATCCAGTACGCCACGATGATGAAAAACCGTGGCGTGAACATCGTCGCGATCAACGCGTCCTTTGGCGGCGGCGGCCAGAGTGTCGTCGAACGTGCCGCCATCCAAACCGCGGGCGACGCCGGTATCGTTTTCTGCGCGGCGGCCGGCAACGAAAGCGCCAACAACGATGCGACGCCCACGTATCCCGCCAGTTACCGGTTGCCGAACATGATCGTGGTCGCTGCCACCGACCAGAACGATGCGTTGGCCGACTTCTCGAACTACGGGATCACGACGGTGGACTTGGCAGCGCCGGGCGTGAACATTTTGTCCACGATTCCTGTCGCACTGGGCAGCACCACCGCTGTCGTCCGTAGGGCTTCTGTCACGTATGATGCCAACGGATTGACCTATGCCGGCATCACGACCGGCATTACCGCGACCATGTACGATTGTGGATTAGGTTATCCCGGGGATTTTCCGGCGGCGGTGAGCGGCAACATCGCGCTGATTTCCCGCGGCACGCTGTATTTCACTGATAAGGTGTCCAACGCCATGGCTGCTGGCGCGCAGGCGGCCATTATCTACAATAACGTCGCCGGTAACTTCCAAGGCACGCTCCAATACTCCAACAACTGGATCCCCGCCGTCTCCATTTCCCAAGCCGACGGTCAGACCCTGCAATCGCTGCTGCCAACGACCGTGACCGTCGTCAATTCCCGCGACCCGACCCAGGTTTATCAGTATTTGGACGGCACCTCGATGGCCACACCGCATGTCGCCGGGGCGGTGGCGTTCGCCGCGATGAATTATCCCGCCGAAACCGTTGCGCAACGAATCCAGCGCATCCTTGGCAATGTTGATGCCGTGGCCGGCTTGCAGACCTTAGTGCACACGGGGGGCCGGCTCAACCTCCGCCGCACTGTGACTGTGATCGACACGAGCCCGCCTGCCGTCAGCATCACCAGCCCGGCTGGTGGCACGGCCTACACCAGCGCACAGACCGTCACGCTCACAGCCAGTGCCTCCGACAATACCGGCGTGGCCAAGGTGGAATTCTATGACACGGGCACGTTGCAGGGCACAGACACGACCGCGCCCTACACCTATGCTTGGGGGTTCACCAGTGCCGACGACGGGGCGCACGATTGGACCGCGCGCGCTTACGACGACGCCGGCAACGTTACCACCTCGGCCGTGGTGACATTGACCGTAAATATCTCAGTGCCGTGTGGCGGCTCGGCCAATCGCACCGCCCCACAGGACTACGTTGCGGGCAGCGCCAATCACGTCACGATTGCCGTCGTTCCCAACAACACGGTCAGCAGCTATTCACTCACGGATACGCCGCCCAGTGGTTGGAGCGTGACCAACATCGACAACGGAGGGAGTTGGGATAGCGTCAACCAGCAAGTGACGTGGGGGCCGTTTGCTGACCACACGACGCGCAGTTTACACTACGACGTGCTGCCGCCGGCTGGCTCGACCGGCGTGCAATGCTTCGCCGGCACCGTCAGCTTCGATGCCGGCAGTTGCGCCGTGACCGGCAACAACTGTATCAGTCCGGTCCCACCGGTCACGTGTGCGTATGCGGTTTCCCCGAGCAGTGCCACATTCGGCACCAGCGGTGGCAGTGGCAACGTGAACGTCACCACCAGCGCCAGTTGCGCCTGGACTGCGACCAGCAGCGCCGGCTGGCTCACCATCACCGCTGGCAACAGCGGCACCGGCAACGGCACCGTCAGCTACTTTGTCGCGGCCAACACGGGTGCCACGCGCACGGGCACGCTCACCATTGCCGGCCAGAGCGTTACAGTCAGCCAAGCCAGTGGTTGCACTTATGCACTGAGCGCTGGTAGCACCAACATGCCGGTCAGCGGCGGCACCGGCAGTATCGCTGTGACGGCGTCTACCTCATGCAATTGGAGCGCGGCCAGCACCGCGCCCGCCTGGCTGCATGTCGGCGGCACCGGTACGGGCACGGGCACGGGCGTGGTCGATTACACCGTTGACGCCAACGCCACCATCAACGCGCGGACCGCCGCCATTGTCGTCCAAGGCCGCGTATTCACCGTGAATCAGGCGCCGGTGATCTGCACCTACACACTGGCTGCACCGGGCACCAACATGCCGGCGCGCTGGGGCAGCGGTACGGTCACGGTGAATGTCGCCTCGCCGTGTCCTTGGGTGGCCATAAGCAACACCGACTGGCTACAAACCGCCAGCAACGGCACCGGCACCGGCACCGGTTCAGTCCAATTCACCGTTGCCGCCAACACGACAACCAATGCCCGTACCGGCACGCTCACCGTGCAGAACCAGAGTTTCGTTGTCAGCCAACCGCCGGAACATTCCCCGGTGATCATCGCCGGGCCGGTCATCACGAACGCGCTGTTGAGCGTGTTCGACTTGGCGGTCGTACCCGCCGGCACGAACGTAGCGTTTCTGGTGACCGCCGTCGATTCGGATGGCGACCCGTTGACGTACCAATGGGCGTTTGGCGACGGCACCGGCAGCACCGAGTGGATGCCGTGGCATACCTACGAGACTAATACCTGCGGCGCGTACACCGCCACAGTCGTGGTGGCTGATGGCGTAATGCCGTCGCCGACCGGCACACTGCGCGTGGCCGTGGCCTGTCAGTTGAACATCACTCAGATGCAGCTCAAGCCAAACTTTGCCAAGCGCAATGCGGACAGTTGCACGCTGAGAGCCACCTTCGTTCCCGGCGCGGACTTCGGCTCAGCCGGACAACCGGTCACCGTTGATATCGGCGATGCGTTGGTCAACTTCGTCTTGAACAAGACCGGTCACCGCGCCGGCACCAACGGAACTTGCACTGTGAGCTACAACAAACGGCGCGGCTGGACCATCGCTTTCGCGTTGAAGGCCGGCGCGTGGCATCAGGCTTGGACCGGGTACGACTTGTTGGATGCGACGATCAAGAAAGGCGTCAAGGTCCAAGTGCCGGTCGTCGTGGTCATCGGTAACGACGCCTACGCGGCAGACCAGCCGTTGACCTACACCGCCACGGCTGGCAAGTCCGGCACGGCAAAGTGAAACGGCAGGAGCCAGCCGCATACGCTTGGGATGCTCTCCACGCGAGGAACCAGGTACTCCTCAAAAACGGGAAAGCACTCGCCACACCTGAGGAGAACCTCAAGGAACTCGCGGAACGTCATAAACTGTTCTCGGAGAAGCGGCTTTCGAGACTCCAAAAGCTCGGCATCACCTGAGGGCAGGGTGCGGCATGGTCGCCTTGTAGGAGGGGCATTTTGCTTCGCATGTCTCGCAGGACTCGGCTTTGCCCCGACCGGTCGCGACAATTTTGAAACTGACCGGGCGCATCTGGGCACTACCACCGACTGCGCCGACCGGTAGGGCGCGACCGCCGGGCCTTCGCCGCGCCGAAGTGGCTACGGCCACGCAGGCGGGCGCGCCGCTTCATTGCAGCAGTTCGGACGGCCCAGCGGTCCGTCCCTACCAAGGACTCACCAATTCCTCGGTGCCAGTATCGAGATTCGCCCAATTGACCCACTACCTAAAATTGCGCTTGCTTGTGTTGTTCGAAAGGCACTATAAAAAATATGACCTAACTGGTAGAAAAAGAAGGAGATCATTATGGCAGACGAACCTGTGATCGCTGTGGAACAACGGAACCAAAAGGATGAAAAGAAGGCCGCTGAGGGCGAAGTCACGGCAGCGACGGAACAACCTCAAGCTCTCAAGTTGCATTACGACGAATCGGCGCATGCGACGTATTCCAACCTCTGCCGGGTCACGGGCACACCGGAAGAAGTCATCATGGACTTTGCGCTGAACCCGAATGCGTTCGGGCCGGCGGTGGATGAGCCGATGAAAATTGATCACCGTATCGTGATGGGCTACGAAGCAGCCAAACGGACGGCCTTGGTGTTGTTGGAGACGGTGCGCCGTCACGAGGAGCGATTCGGCGAGATCGAACTGGATCCCCGCCGGCGCCTGAAAGGATTTAAACTGGTCTGAGCTGTAGTCTGGGCACGCCCCCGCCTGGCGCGGGAGCTGCCGGCCGCAAAGGGGGTGCCACCGTTAACGGCTAATCGCGCACCATAGTGTCGGAAAGGTGTAACTGATGGAGCAGCAGACAAGGTTCGTTAGGACCCACGCCGATCTTCAAAAGTTTCTGGATGAGATCGCTTCCCTGAGCCGCAGCGATCTTGCTGCGGACGATTACCTGGGGCGGTTCCTGCAACTGACACTGACCGCCCTCGGTTGCCAAGGGGGTGCGATCTGGGTGACACAAGAGGCAGAATTCCAGCGAGCTTGCAGCGTCAAGTTCGGCGAGTCGGCGTATGATTCCAATGAGCTGCAACGGCGCAGTATCCACCATGCGCTGCGCGACGCCGCTCAGAACCGTCGCCCCCTGGTTGTGGGGCCGTTGGAGACGGAGGCAGCGGTCCAAGAACCGAAAGCCAACGGCATCATCAACCACACTCCCTACCCGTTCTTTTACGTGCCGATCATTGTTGCGGAACTGTCGGGGGCATCGGCGGTTCTGGCGGTATTGCAGGTTTGGCTGTCGCCGACTGTGGATCCCAAGTCGTATAAAGACTACATTTCCTTTTTGCAGGCGGCGGCGAAGCAAGCGGCTGTTTTCCTGCGGGCCCGGCGGATCGAATCGCTGGCCGGCGCCACTGAAAAACTGCAGCAGCTCCTGCGGTTTGCCGCAGAACTGAACGGGCAGCTTGACCCGGCGGCCCTGGCCATTGCGGTGGTCAATTGGGGGCGAGAGATCATCGGGTGCGACCGCTGCGCCCTGTTCGCAGTCGACGCCAACGGCAAACTGCGGGCGCTGGCCGTGTCGAACGTCGAGATGGTCGATCAGAAAAGCGCGCTGGTGCAAAGCCAGATGCGGCTTGCTCAGGACGCCCTCGACGCGGGCCAATCGACGCTCTACCGAAAATCGTCTCCCAAATCCGAAGCGCTCGGCGACATCAGCGATTATTTTTTCCACAGCCATGCCAGTGAAGCGATGGCGATCCCGATGGCCGGTCGCGCGGGCGAAAAAGTCGGCGCGTTGCTCGTCGAGAGTCACAAGGACAAACAGATCGACGACCAGATGCGCAAACTGGCCACCGCCGTGACCGCGCACGCCGGACGCGCGCTCGGCGCAGCGCAGGAGGTGGCGGCGATTCCGCTGGTGAAACCGTTGAGGCGGCTGGCACAGGCCCGCGCGGCGTTGCGCTCAGATCGACGGAAGCGACTGCTGGTGCGAGTGGTTGCGCCCGTGGCGGCACTGGTGCTCCTGGCAGTCTGTCCGTGGCGATTTTCTGTTTCGGGTGATTGCGGTGTCGCACCGACGGTGCGGGCGCGCGTCGTCGCCGAGGCCAATGGCCGCTTGGTAGAAGTCTTGGTCGATGAGGGCCAGCGCGTAGAAGCGGGACAACGAGTGGCGCGGCTGGATGACGGGGAAATACAGCAGGAATTGACCGTGCTGCAGCAGGAGAAGCTCAAGTACCAGGCCGAGGCGGATCGGTTGGAAGTCTTGGGAGACGATGGCGGGCGCAGGGTCGCCGAGATCAACGCGGCGCGGACGGCGCGCCAGATCGAGCAGGTCAAACGGCACTTGGACCAGACGTACCTGCGCAGTCCGATCGCCGGGGTGGTGTTGACCAAAGATCTGCCCAGCAAGGTGGGCGAAGTGTTGCAGGTCGGATCACCCTTTTGCGAGGTCGCGGACCTGAGCCGGTGGGAAGTGATCGTGCAACTCCGGGAATCGGATGTGGCGCTGGTGGATGCAAAGTTGCGCAAGGGACAACGGCTGTCCGTGACGTTCCTGTTGCATGGCATGCCGAATCAGCCGTTCGCCGCCACGGTCGAGAATGTCGCCGCCATCAGCCAGATGTCGTACCAGGTGCCTCGTGCGAATGTGTTTCTGCTGAAGGCCAATGTCGCCGCTACGCCGCAGGTCCGCGAGGCGCTGAAGGCCGGTTACAGCGGCAGCGGGAAAGTCCGCCTCGGTTGGCGTCCGGCGATTTATGTGGTCACACGGAGATTCTTCGCCTATGTGAGGACGCGTTGGCTTTTCTGATCATTAAGGAAGACATGCGATTCAAATTGGCAACGATATGCGCTGTGGTCTTGATGTTGTCCACGCTGGCCAGAGCGGCGGAGCCCTTGAAGGCCACGGGGATGGTGCTCCCGTATCGGCAAGTGGAGTTGGCCTCAAACAGCGACGGCGTCATCACGGAACTTCTCCTCGAAGAAGGCGGTTCGGTCACTCAAGGCCAGGTCCTGGCGCAGTTGGAGGCGAGCCCCGAGGTCATGGAGTCCGAATACTACAAGCAGCTCATGGGTAAGCGCGCCACGGACCTCGCTGCGGCCGAATCGCTGTTCAACCAGAAGATTCTCAGTCGCACGCAGTGGGAGGAGCGACAGATCGACGCGAAGTTGGCGGAAACACAGTACCGCATGGCGCTGCAGAAACTGGAGGGCAAATCAATCAAGGCTCCATTTCCGGGGTTGGTATTGCGGCTCTACAAGGAACGTGGAGAATCCATTCGCAGCCTGGAGCGCATTGCCCAGTTGATCAGCATCGACAAGGTGTACGTGGTCGTCTATTTCGAGGGGGCGGAAATTTTTCGCGTGAAACGAGGGCAGCAGGCGCAAGTCACAATGCCCGGCTACGGACAGGAAGTCTTCCCCGGAGCGGTGGAAATTGTTGATCCCGTTGTTGACCCGTCCAGTGGTGTGTTTCGGGTGAAAGTCCTCGTCGAAAACCCCGACCATCGGATTCGCTCGGGCATCAAGGCCAACGTTCTGTTACCGGAGCAGGCGGCGGATGTTACCACCAAATGAGTTGTTCGGCGCCGACACGGTGCTGCCGCGGCTGCGCTCCGACCTTGTCATTAGCCCGCAGAAATACCGGGGGACGACCAGCTTTGTCGTGAAGGACCCGATCGCGCTGCGGTACTACCGGTTGGGATCGTACGAACTGCATGTGGCGGGGCTTTTGGACGGGAAGCGAACCTTGGCCCAAGTTATGGAAGTGCTGCAACGGCAGTTTCCGGACCGCGCCGCTGATCCGCAGACCGTCCTGCGCATCCTCAGCCATATCACGCAGTTGAGCTTTCTCCAACTGGGCGGCGACCATGCGCAGCGGGTGTTTTCGCAACTTTTGGCCAGCCGCCACAAACAGAAACGCCACCAAGCGCTCTTCAGTCTGGCCGGCGCGCTGGTGTACTTCAAAGTGTCGTTGTTCGATCCCGATTTGCTGCTGCTGAAGCTGGAGAAACGGCTGCGATTCCTGTGGAGCCGGTACACCGTGGCCGCGCTCGGCTGCCTCGCAGCAGTCGCGCTGGGATTGGTGTTTCAGAACACGAACCAGCTCCACGCGCGGCTGCCCGACTTCCTGACCTTGCACAACTTGATTTGGCTGTGGGTAACGCTCGTCGGGGTCAAGATCGTCCACGAGTTCGCGCACGGGCTGATGTGCAAACACTACGGTGGCGAGGTGCACGATATGGGAGCGATGTTCATCATCCTGACACCCTTTTTGTTTTGTGATGCGACTGACTCGTGGATGTTCCGCAACAAGTGGCACAAGATCGCCGTCAACCTGGCTGGAATCCTGGCCGAACTGGTCTTGGCGTCCTTGGCCGTGATGGTCTGGGTGTTGACGCCAGCGGGTCTCGTGAATCAGTTGGCATTCAACGTGATGGTGGTCTGCAGTATCTCCACGGTGGTTTTTAACGCCAATCCCCTGATGAAGTTTGACGGATATTATGTCCTTGCCGATTGGCTGGAGATTCCCAACCTGAGAGACCGGGCCCGCCAGCAGGTGACAGGCTTTTTCACGAGCCTTTTCACCGGACGGGCAGCGGCTGGCATGAGCGAACTGAGCAGATTCCGCAGGGTTGCTTTCGCCTTTTATTCGGTGGCCAGTTATTTTTACATTTGGTATATCATGGTGCGGATCTTCGGCAGCCTCGGAAGGAAACTTGAACCATACGGGCTGGCGGGAGTCGGAAGAGCTTCGTTGGTGATCACGTATGCCGCCGGGATCCTCATTCCGGTATGGGTTCTTATGAAGCAATTGATCCCGATGCTCCGGAGTGGGTTCAGCGGATTTGTGCCCGGCCGTGCGGTTAAACTGAGCGGCGGGGCCGTGGCCGCCTGTCTGCTTCTGGCAGTGTGGCCCTGCAAACTGCAGGTCACGAGCAGTTGCGTGCTCGACGGCGGCAATCGGGTCGCCGTGCGCGCCAAGTCGAGCGGCTTCGTGCGACGGGTACTCATCAAAGAGGGCGACCTCGTCCGCAAAGATCAGGTCGTGGCGGTCCTCGAAAACCCCGATCTGCAGGATCAGTTCAAGGATGTCGAGAGCCGCCTCCAGATTCTGGACCTGTTGCGACAACGGGCGACGGCCAAGAACGATTCGCCCACGCTGAAACAACTCGACGCCGACAACGGCCAGTTGATGGCGGCGCAGAAAAAACTGCAACAGGAACTCGGTGCGCTCGAGTTGAAAGCGCCGGCGCCGGGCATCGTGGTGACCGCCGAACTGGATTTGAAGAAGGGGACGTTCCTGCGCGAAGGCGATCTCTTGTGCGAAGTGATTCCGCCGCAGCAGGTGCGCATCGTGATCCCATTGAGCGAGGGCGAGGCCGGTCTGGTCAGGACCGGCCAACTTGTCGACCTGCGCATGTATGCCTTCCCAGGAAGGGTGTTTCGCGGGTCAGTCACCAAAACGTTCCAGGCCGGCTCGGCGCACCTGCCGCACGCGGCGTTGGCAGCGCGATTCGGCGGGGACATCCCGACCGAGATCGACCAGACGAGCACGGAGCGTCCCGTGGATAATCTCTACCAGGCCGAACTCCAGATTGAGAACGTCGAGCATCTGCTGCGGGCCGGGATGAGCGGCCGCGCACGAGTTGAGTGTGGACGAACGACGCCCGCCCGCATTATCAGCTCGCGCTTGAAAAACATTCTCCGGCTCGACTTTCGCGTCTAGTGGCGAAACGCCGGAGTCTGATCATCCTCGGCCAGTGTGATGTTGTGCTTCTGGAGCGTCGCGCCTTCGACGCGCGCAAGGTCGACGAGCGATTTGTTGTAATCCGCCCGGGCGCGGATTTCAGCGGAGCGCGCCGCCGCGAGTTCGGTACGGGCTTGAAGAACCAAAAAACTCGTGGAGATGCCCGCCCGTAGTTTGGCTTCCTCGGCTTTCAGTGATTCCTCCGCCAACCGGGTGGCGGCGCGCGTGGCGTCGAGGCGTTTGAGGTTGGTCCGCACCTGGCCGACGGCATTCTCGACTTCGACGACGATGTCCTGCTCGAAGCGTTTGAGGTTCACAACGGCCTGCTCGGCGCGCAGCTTCGCGCTCTCATAATCGGAGCGCGCCTGACGGTTTCCAATCGGCACGGTGACCACGACACCGACACTCCAAAAGGGATGATCGGCGCGGGTCACATCGTCGATCAACCCGCTGAAACTTGCTCCCACTGTGTTCGTCGTGGCGCCGTTCCGGGCATTGAGACCATAGCCCCCCTGCAGATCGATTTGCGGCCAGAGCTGATTGCGCGTGAAGTTGACGGCGATGTGCTGGCGATCGAGTTCTTCCTTCACTGCCAGAAAATCCGGTCGTTCCTCCAACGCAGTGCGGATGCTCTGGGCCTTATCCAGCACCACCATCTGCGCCACCGGGAAATCCACGGGCAACAGCGATACACCGTCCAGTTCCGACACATCCTGGCTGATCAGCCGTTTGAGCGCGGTTTCGCGTTCTTCGACGGCGCGCTCGGCCAGAATCACCGCCTCTTCGCGCTCCGCCGCGCCCGCTTCGGCCTGGGTAACCTCCAACTGCGCCAAGAAGCCGACTGCGGCGCGCTTGCGGTTTTCGTCCAGCAATGTCTTCGCCCCGTTCAGGTCTTCGAGCTTCGCCTTGTGGTTCTCGATGGTGAACACCAGATCGTAGTACGCATTTTCGACGTCGGAAATCGTGCTGATGACCTGGCGGGCGAGATTCTTCACCGCGATCGTTCGATTTTTTCGCGCGATGCGGATACTGGCACTGTTGACACCCAATCCGAAGTTTTTCAACAGCGGCTGGGTCAGCGAAATTCCCAATTGGCCTGTGAATACGGAGTTGGTGACGATCGTCCCGGCAAACCGCGCGTCGGACGCCGAAAGCTGGTACTCCGTGCCCAGCGGCAAGCGCCCGCCTACCGCCGTGCTGCTGGAGAACTGTTTCGAGTTCAGCGTATCAACTCCCAGCGATCTCTCCTCTTGCGGGTCGAGCGGCTGAGAGTTGTCTTGATAGTTGGACTGGAAACGCCATAAGGGATCGTATCGGCCCTGTTCGCGCACGATGCCCCAAATAGCGATGGGCGGATTGAACCGTTCGACTCTGATATCGAGGTTGTTGGCTAAAGCCCGCTTGATGCACTCTGAGAGCGTTATCGACTTGACGGACTGACGAGACTCTTGCGCATCCGCAGGGCCGATCGTGGCAAAGGCCAATGCCACCGCAAGGCTCTTGAGAACTTGTGAGCGCACCTTCATAAACCTGTGCATCTTGGCCAAAACAGGGAAATCCCGCTTCTCCAAAGTCTCGATCATCTCGACACCGACCGCCCCGGTCGCGCCGACCACTGCCACGTTGTATCCTTTGCTCATAATTCCCGTCCGTACCAAGGGGGATGAAAATAGCCTCGGGCGTTCAAATCGTCAATTATTGAACGACTGTGCTGGCGGGTCACCTGTTCGGTCTGAAGCCCGGCTGCAACCAGCTAATGATCCGTCGTCTCCACTTCGATGCGTTTATCGACCTTCTTGGTGAGGGTCGCGTTGATGGACAAGCCTTCCCGCACGAGCACCTTCTTCGACCACTTCTCGTATCCGGGAAGACTGATCGTGACCAAATGCATACCCGATGGAATCTTAATGTCCGCGCCGGCATTCCCGTAGAAAACCCCGTCGACTTCGACATCGGCACGGTCCGGGACGGACGAGATTTTCACGGGAAGCAAAGACGCAGCCGATTCGGCCGGCGCTTTGAGCGCGTCGTCCTCGAGCAGCGCTTTGATCAGTTTGGCCGACACTTGCTCCGCCAACTTCGCGTCCATGGTGGTGTCGGCGACATGCATTCCCTGGCTTTCGGGCTCCGATTCCTCCGCGCCTTCGTTTCTGGAGAAAAGCACCTTTCCAGTTTTGACATCGAGGACTCTGATCCCGGCCTTCAGCCTGTAGAACGACGTGCGCGTTCTCACCCCGTATCCGGTGAAGTCCCGGATTTCTCTGCCGTAGTCGATGATTTTCCCGGTGAGCACGTACTGGACACCGGCCACTTTCCCCAGGCTAACTGCCGTCTGCGGATCGACAAATCCAGAAGCCTGAAATCCCTGCTCGCGCATGATGGTCGTGAGCTTTTCTCTCTCGTAAACGTCAAACCGCTTTGAATTGACGAGACCCTCCGCGAGCAAATCCGGCAATCCGCGCGCCAATCCCGTGTGCGTATCGGACGTGAAGTCAGCCACCGCAATCGACGGAAGTTCTGCGGCGTGGACTGCCGGAAGCGTGAACACGAGCAAAACGAACGCACACCCTTTCATTGTCTTTCTCCTATCCGTTCTTGGTGCGAGCCGCAGGATCGGCTAGCGGCCGTACGGGTTCGGGCTTGGCTGGCCGGCCACGCCTTGCGCGGCGCCTTCGCTGACGGAGTTGGGGAGACGCATCACGCCGCCCGCTGTCTGACCCGCCTGATTCGCGCCTTTGTTCGCGCTCTCCATCTGGGAAGCGCAGCCGCACGCGAACAGCAGTCCGAGTGCGACCACAACCGAAGCTAGTATTCTAATCATGGCAGATTCTCCTGAACTTATTGCGCCTTGACAATGTCGCCGGCCTTGACGCCCTTCAAGGGGCCAGCGGACTTGGCTTTCGCGTATTTCTCCTCGACCTTGACCACTTTGACCGCGCCCTTCTTCTCCAACTCGGAGCCGAGTTGCTCGCCCGTGGCGGGATCCACAAGGCTTTGCCCGACGCTGTACACGGTAAACGCGTCGCCTTCCGAAATGCCTGTCTTTTGGCCGCCGCTGATGAGCACTTCGTCGTCGCCATTGACTTTTACAATGCGCGCTTGAAACGGAACATTCTTCAATTTCTCCGAAATAAGGTTGACGGCGTTGTCAATCGCCACCTGCGTTGCCTTGCCGAGCGGCGTTTTGGAGAAGCCCGAGGTGCCGAACTGCACGCCCGCGACGTCCATCCCGAACTTGACGCCGCCCGAGGCGGCCTTGCCTTCGACGCGTTGTGATGCCAGCACCTCGCCCGTCGTCGTGTCGATCAGGCGAATGATCAGGCCCACGTGCGCTTCCTCGCGCTTGTTGCCGACGTTGAACCCGCCGAAGCCGATGCCTGAGGCGCTGCCGGAACTCCTGTTTTCAAACTCCGTGACCGTGCCCTTGACGAGGATCTGCGCGTTGACGAGCTTGCCCGTCTGCGCCGATTGCGACTTCTGCGCGCGCCCGCTGTTGGCGAGATCCTGTTCGGCCACGACGTCGCCCAGCGTCTGGCGCTCCATCACGGTGAACTGGCCGCTTTGCATCAGCGCATCCGTCAACTGATCGGCCATGCCGTCATCGAGCGACACCTGGCCTCTCCACGAGGTCTTGTTCTCGAACCGGGAAACGGCGACGATTTTCTTGAGTGTCGCTGCGAACATCGGAGAAGCCATCAGCAACTCCGAAACCATCAGGACGGTCAACCCGCCCCTCCACAACTTCCGATTTAGCTTATGATTCATCTTTCACCTCCATTTTGGAATTCATTGCATGACAGGCCTTGCGTGGCTCTGTCACCTGCACCACTTGTTGCTCTTTGTCTCGATCTCTCTGTCCTGCTCGCTCACCTCCCCTTATTGAAGCTTGAGTTCAGTGGGCCGGCTCCAGCGTGACGTAGCCAGTCTGGTCCACTCCGGTGAAAGAGCCCTTCCTGCCGTTGTCGATTTGACTGATAGGAATTTTCTGGGGAGGGGGTTGAAGGGGGGTAAACTGCACCTTTCCCTCGCCAGTGCTGGTGGGATGGAACGCACCCGGGCAAATGGCACCTTCAGGGTACCTGCCTACTCGATAGGTCATCCCGCAGATCGACCCCGTCCATTTGCGTCGGTACAGGAAAGCCTTCCACGGATGCCGCGTGATCTTGCGGACGCATTTGCTGTTGCGCGACGCTGCTCGAAGGAACGACAAAGATTCCTCAACGGGCTCGGAATGGCATTCGTTATACGCACCACGACGTGCTTCAGACGCGCCACGGGCATGGATAAAAGCTCGGCGGAAGGCTCGGCACTGGCGAGTCTGTCGGCATGAAGCCCTTTCGGTTGCCTGCACCAATCGCAAGTTCACTTCTCCTTGTGTCGGCTGATAGTCTATAGTGACCTGCGCCGCATGGCAAGCATTTTGGCAGGCTGATAGGAATTTGATTTACTCAGAGGCTTGTCGTGACTATGCTAGGGCCCGAAAATGCGAACGTTTCCTGACGTCGGGACCGGGTCACGCGTTTCTCGGAAAGGCGGGTGTAGCATAGTGGTAATGCACCGGCTTCCCAAGCCGGCGAGGTGGGTTCGATTCCCATCACCCGCTCCAATTTGTTGGCGCGCGAGTGATGGGTGCTGCGAGGCTTGGCCCGAACAATTCTTCTGGCTGGTGAGGTGGCCTCGAATCCTTCTAGGGTAAACCCCGAAGCGGATTCGGGGTGAAGTTTGCTACGTGAAACGTGGTGAAATTCCCATTTTAGCTCGGTTTATCGAGCCACCCGCTCCAGCCTTTGCTCGCCGCGAAGCGGGGAGGGGAGGCCGTCACGTCATAGCCGGGTTCGCAAGGCGAAGGCGGACATCAACCCACGGCGAGCTACGGCTGGCGGGCCGGTTGATGTGGTGTGCGCGATTTGCAGAACTTGTTGTCCTTTAAAAGGTGCATGCTATAGTGCTTGTGAAATTTTTCCCAGGCTTGGCGCCGGTGACGGTGTATCGAGCGGCGCGTCGGCGTTTCGGAAGACACAAGACGATCGCGCGCTGGAGGTTGCCGGTTTGGATGTACGGATCTGTCACACGCGTGATTATTTGCCTGATGCTCTACCATTGGTATGCGCACGCTTACGAGCGCCTAACAAGATCCCTGTTCGGCGCTGGTCTCCCGACCGCGCCGCTCCATCTGACCGCATGGTCTCCGCTGTGAAGCACGCGTGCGAGACCTTCGGTCGGTCAGTATGCGAGGTCGGGAGACCTCCGCACAACCCGGTTTTGTTGGCCGCTCTAAGTCTTGTCGTGGTCATGACGGTTTGCTTGGCCGCCGCCCGGGCTGCGGAAACAGGCAGCGGCGTCATTGTCGGATCGGTGCGGCTCACCGGCCGCGCGCCGACCGTCCCCCTCGTTTGCGCAGAGCAGGACTTGGAGGTCTGCGGTTCGCAGGCGCGCCCGCTGCAGGCATTACTGCTCGGTGCGAACCAGACGGTTCGAGACGCCGTGGTCTATCTCGGCGCTTCCCTTTCGAACGGCAGATTCGCGCCGAACGACGGCGCGCCGGCCGTTCTGGATCAACGCGGTTGCGAATTCGTGCCGCGCATCCAGATCGCTCGCGCTGGGGCCAACTTGGTTTTACGGAACAGCGATCCGGTGTTGCACGTCGTGCGCATCGACTCGATGAGCGGCACGAACGGGCCGAAGATGTTGCTGAACGTGACCACACCGTATGCGGGGTTCGAGAAGAAGTACCAGCTTGCGAACTTCCGCGATCCGACGCTGCTGAAGGCGGTGGGCGGCAACGGCCACGACTGGATGGCCGCGTACATCGCCGTGATGCCGCACCCGTGGGCGGCACTCACCGACGAGAACGGGAACTTCACACTGCGTGGCGTGCCCGCTGGCACTCACAAGCTGTACGCATGGCACGAAGTGCTCGGCACGCTCGTGCGCGAGGTGAAAGTGATAGGCGACCGTCCCACCACGGCCAATTTCGAGTTCTCAGCGAAGTAATGAGCGGACAGCTCAGAAATTGCCGGTGCTGCGACGGAGTCGTTGCTGGGCCACCTGCGCGTTCTTCTCGTCGCCGAGTGCGGTGAAGCAGTCGTACAACGCGCGCCACACCGCGGGATCATCAATGCCGTGCTCGACCGCGGGCCGCAGCGTCGTAACGGCTTCGCGGTATTGCTTTGCCTGGATCAGCGCACGCGCGAGATCCTTGCGGCCGATCAGTCCGTTCGGCGCAACCTCGACAGCACGCCTGCCGTACGCGATCGCCTCGTCGAGGCGTTTGGCATCGGTGTAATACACCGTCAGGTTCACGAGCGCCGGGTAGCAGTGCGGATCTTCTTCGAGGGCGCTTTGGAAAAGCGTCTCCGTGTTTGTCCATTCGGCCGAACGCCGTGCGCTCAGGAAGGTTAATCCCGCCAGCCATGCAACAACGACGGTTGCGGCCGCGACGCGGGCCGCGCCTGTCCTGTTCGCCAGCGTGACGAGTCCGATGCTGACGGGCAATGCGAGTCCGAGGAGCGGCAGATAAGTGAAACGATCCGCCACGATGTGCACGCCGACCGGGATCAGCCCGATTGTCGGCGACAATGTCACGAGATAGAAAAGCCACGACGGCAGCGCGGCGGGAGCGCGGCGACGAACCGCGAACGCGGCCGCGAAGACCGCGAAAAACCCGGCGAGATAGGCGGCGGCGCAAAGCGGCGTCCAATCAAAGTCCTCAAACGATGGATAGATCGCGGACAGGTGGAACGGCCAGAAGAATTTTTTTACGTAGAACAGCGAGCAGTACCCCACCAGGCCGGTGCGTGCCCAGAATGGAATGACTCCCGTCCCGGCGACGGTTTCGCCGGCGCCGCTCGATTGCGCGACGAACGTCGCGGCGCTGATGATCAGGCTGACGGCGAAATGAGGCGCTTTTTCCCACAGAGCTACCCGGCGTTTCCAAAACCAGTCGAAGAGCACGAGGACCAACGGAAGCGTGACGGCGGTGGATTTTGAAAGCGCGGAGGCGATGAACAGCAGCAAGCATCCCCAATAGGCGGCGCGGCGCCCGCTCGTCAGCCAGCGGAGATGGGCGAGCAGGGCGAGCAGATAGAAGAACGCGAAGAGGACGTCTTTGCGTTCGGTCACCCACGCGACGGACTCCACGCGCAGGGGATGTACACCGAAGATGGCAGCGGTCAGCACGGCCACGGGCGCGGGCAGTTCTTGTAGCCGCGAAACGCTTTCGCGGCCATCGGGAATGCTGCCGCGAATGAGATTCGCGGCTACAACGCGATAGACGAGCACCAGCACGAGCAGCGTGTTCGCCACGTGGAGAAGCAGGTTCGTGAAGTGATAACCGAACGGGTCACGTCCCCAGATCTGATAGTCGATGGCGAACGAAAACCACGTCAGTGGCAGGTACAGTTTCGCCGTGTAACCGGTGAATATCGTCCGCAGGTTTTCGGGCGTCAGTGTGCGGATGACGGGATTTTGGGTGATGTGGGCGTAGTCGTCCCATTCGAGGAACTGGCCGTGGAGACCGCGGACGTGGGCGATGATCGTGGCGAGCAACGCAATGGAAAAAGCACCCCACCACAGCCAGCGGCGGTCGTGTGATTGTTCGTTCATGCGCTGCGGCGCAAGCGCGATGCTAGGCGAGGTGGGCAGAGACGATCTGGCTGACCAGCCGATTGTCGGCGCGACCAGCCGTCTTGGCTTGGACAGCTTTCATCACCTTGCCCATGTCGGCCTTGGTGGTGGCGCCGACTTCGGCAATGACGGCTTTGACGATCTCTTCAGTCTGAGCCTGAGATAGTTCTTCGGGCAGGTACGACTTCAAAACGGCGAGTTCCGCCTTTTCTTTATCCACCAAGTCGGCGCGGCCGCCTTTTTCGAATCCGTCGATGGAATCTTGGCGCTGCTTGATCTGTTTCTTGATGACCGCCGTGACGTCGCCGTCGGTCAACTTTTCCTGTTTTTTTTCGATCTTGTAGTACTGGATCGCGGATTTGAGCATGCGCAGCGTGGAAAGGCGTGCCGCATCCTTCGCGCGCATCGCATCCTTGAAGTCGGATTCGATTTTCTCTGTCAGCATGCGCGCTACACTAGGCAGGGATCGCGCGGCTTGTCAACCCAGAAGGCCTTCGGGGTCAATCCGTCATTCGTGGATCGACAGCGCCAAGACGATCCAATCGTCGCCGACGCCCGGGCCTTTGATGAAGATCGATCGTTTCTCGGGGGTTTTTACCACGGTCTTCACCAGCAAAGCTTTGCCCGACCACCATTCCAGCTCCAACTCGTGCAGGTGTTTTTCGACGGACTTCTGGGTAACGAACACCACGAACCCTTCGCCAAGATTCAGGCGACTCTTGTCCTTTTGATCGAGCACTTCCTGTTGCTCGCCCAGAAGATGGTAGTACTTGTACCCGAACTCCTTTCTAAGCTTGGGCGCAAGATCCTTCAAGCCTGCGTCGGTAGCCTTGAAGTTGTTTGAAGCCCGAATCAACCGCGCTTGGATGGAGGCAGCCTGTGAGTTCAACGCGAACATTAGAACAACCAGGTGAACGAGAATCCAGCGCATGCTCACGTATCGAGGTTTGCAAACACAGTTTTCATTTCCGTCATGTTCGGCGTCCACGGCAAACCCGAGACCCAGATGACCGTCACGTCCCTGTCTTCAGTGTCGACAGCGGTCGCGACGGTGTCCGGGATGGCGGTGCTGACGTGCTCAACGGTCGCTCGAGGAATCAGCGGTGCGGCCGTGGCGACAATGGGTCTTGGCGTAGTGCGGCGCGCCTGTGTCATCCAGATCATTACAATGACAGCGACCAAGGCGGCTGTTACTGACGCAAAGGCATAGCGATGCTGGCCCAGCCAGTCAAAAGGGTTCAACTGCGGAGTGGGCAGTTCGACACGCTGGTCTCCACGCGCCCGGATTTCACGTTTGACCTTCGACCAGAAGAACTCGGGAGAATCGCTCATCTGCGCGTGGGGCGGGTTGGCCGCCAACATCTCGCGGACGTGACGCAGATGACGATACTCGGCCGCGCACAAAGCGCAGCGGCACACGTGCCGCTGCACGAGCACTCGACGCAATCCCCTCAACTCACCGTCGAGCAGCGCGCCGACAAACTCTGGATTGTGTAGCTTCATGTCACTTCCTTCAACAACTTCTGCAGATTCTTCCGCGCATAGTGCAGTCGCGACATCACGGTGCCAATCGAGCAGCCGAGCACTTTCGCAATTTCCGCGTACTGCAGTCCTTCATACTCGCGGAGCTGGATCACGGCGCGATGTTCGGGCGAAAGTTGCTGCAGCGCGGCGTCGATCTGCTCGCGCAACTCCTTTCGCTGCGCTTCGTCGGTCGGCAACGGCTGGTTCGAGGGCGGCACTTCGACGTCCGCATCCGCGTCAGGATCCACCGCTTCCTCAAACGGCACAGTCGGCCGCCGATCGCGTTTGCGGACGAAATCGATGCACAGGTTGGTGGTGATTCGATAGAGCCAGGTGTAAAACGAGGCATTCCTCTTAAACCCTCGAATCGCCTGCCAAGCCTTGACGAACGTCTCTTGAGAAAGATCAGTCGCGTCCTGCTCGTTGCGCAACATGCTGTAGGCCAGTCCGTACACGCGCTGCCGGTAGCGATTGACGAGGATCTCGTAAGAGTCCAGATCGCCTCGCTGACATCGTTCCACCAGTTCGCGGTCGGTTGGTTCAGCGTGCGCGCCTTCATGCGCAGAATTGGACGCAACGCTGGCGGGAATATTCACAGGAATGTTTTCGGCACCTTCCATCAGCCCTTCACCACGCCAATCGGCCGCAGACGGGCGACCTTTCGAGCGATGCCTGCATTATGACAAACGTCCACCACATTTTCCACGTCTTTGTACGCCCACGGCGCTTCCTCCAGCGCCGTGCCCCGTCCCTGCGCCATCATAAAAACACCGCGCTCGCTCATTACTCTCTGCAAATCCTGAAAACTTCTTTCCTTTTTGGCCCGGGCGCGGCTCATCATGCGCCCCGCGCCGTGGCAGACCGTGCCCCACGTTTGTGTCATCGCGCCCTCCGTGCCCACAAGCACGAACGAATACCGGCCCATGTCGCCCGGCACGAGCACGGGCTGGCCGATGGGCTTGTAGCGGTCAGCCAAAAATGGGTGGTTTGGCGGGAACGCGCGCGTCGCACCCTTACGGTGCACGCACAAAGTCTTCTTCGTTGGTGGCGCAGGCGTCCCTGCCTGCGACTCTCCAACCACATGCTCCTCCAGTTTGGCGATGTTGTGCGGCACGTCGTACACCAGTTCCATCCCCAGTTCGCGCGGCGAGATGCGCAGCGCGTGCAGGAACGCCTTCTCCGTCTTCGCCATCAACACCTGCCGATTGGCGAACGCGTAGTTGGCCGCACAGCGCATCGACGAAAGATATTCCTCGCCTTCAGATGAATGCACGGGCGCGCTGACAAGCTGGCGATCGGGCAGATGGATGCCGTACTTCTCGGGCACGTTGCGCAACATCCTCAAATAATCGTCACAGACCTGGTAACCAAAGCCGCGCGAGCCGCAGTGGATCATCACGGTGATCCGGCCTTTGAGCAGACCCATCACGTCGGCAGCATGCTCGTCGAACACCTCGTCGACCACCTGCACTTCGAGGAAATGGTTGCCGCTGCCGAGCGAGCCAAGCTGGCCCTTGCCGCGCTCCAAGGCGCGGTTGGTGATGTTTGACGGCTCGGCGTCGGGAAGTGTGCCGTGTTCTTCGATGAAGTCGAGGTCTTCAGGTTCGCCGAACCCATGTTCGACGGCCCAGTGCGCGCCTTGTTGGACGCATTTGCGCTCGTCATCGAAGGACATTTTCAAATCGCTGCCGCGCCCCAGCCCGCAGGGAGTGTCGCGGAAGAGTTGGGCGACCAGCTCGCGGATCTTCGGCGCGACTTCCTCGTGTTTGAGGTTGGTGCGCATCAGCCGCACACCGCAATTGATGTCGTAGCCGACTCCGCCGGGCGAAATCACGCCGCCTTCTTGTGGATCGGTCGCGGCGACGCCGCCGATGGGAAATCCATAACCCCAATGAATGTCGGGCATGGCCAGCGAATATTTCTGGATGCCCGGCAGGAACGCCACGTTGGCGACCTGCTCCAGACAGTTATCGCCGACGATATGCTCCAACATCTTCTCCGTGGCATAAATCCGCCCCGGCACTCGCATTCCCGACTTGTAGCTGGCGGGCAGCTCCCACAACCAATCGTTGACCTTCTCCAGCGGATTCACGCAACCAGTGTAGTCGCTCGCTGGCAACGGTGCAAGGCGCGTGACTGAGCCATGCCGCCGAATTCCTGAATCCACAAATGAACACAAAATGGATTGAATCTCCGCCACACCTGCCGCGCTGCAGTACTTTTCATCTTGGGACTAGGGAGGCGCCCTGTTACAACAACCCAGCCACCGCCTTGATTTTCTGACTTCTTTCCGCAGCGACCGAACGCGCGGCCGGCGTCACGCACTCCGACTGCGCTACTCCAGCCGTTTGCGGGCGGGATGGACGGTGTAGAGAGCTTGGTCTTCCACCGCCGCTGAAGCTTTGGCGGACGAGTCCGCGACCATGCATGCCTTCCGGGTGGCAGTGGCTCTCTCGAAGATCAACTGGGCCGGAGTGAAAAAGTCAGTTAACAGGGAGATCGAATTGGTTTTCTCCAACAGTTCATCGGATAGTGCTGGCTTCAACAACGGACATTAGAAACCCGCAAGTCATTAGGCACTCAAACACTGCAGTTCGATCTTCCCCCATCACCACGGTATTGTGCATAAATGCATTGCGAAGGTACATGAAGAATCCTTGGAACATAAGCTGTGCACCGGTCTCTGGTTCGGCCGACACGGGCCAAGGTGGCTTGAGGCAGCCGCGATCCTTGTGAAATGCCGTGACAGCGAGGTCAACACCGGTTTGCTTCGCAGCTTCAAGACGGCCTGCGGCAATGCATCTCTGTCTCAGTTTGTCCTCTAGAATGGACGACGCTGTCCGCAGAGCCGCGTCATAGTTGTGACCCGCGACAGACGCCATGATCTGATTACGGACTGCCGGATTGCCAACGATTCTTTCGTAGTCCTGCTCGATAACCGAGTCGTCAAACTCTGATGCTCGGCCAGGGTATTTCTCCAGACCGAGCGAATTGACCGCTGTGCTCAAGAACTCCGCGAAATCTTCTCTGTTGCAGCCATAGCCGTCGATTGTGATTTTCGGATATGACGGATTGTCCCATGTGTCTCTTACTCTTACCGTCACCTCAACATGAGGAGGGCTGTAGAGCCTCGTTGCATAGAGATCGCAGAAATGCAAACGATACTTGCGGATGTCACGCGCGCGCTTGGCGTAGGCTTTCCTGTAATGTGAAAGCTTACCATCGCACACACCTATCGAGAAAAGCTTGTTGTAGTCTACCTCAACAGATCTAAGTTTGAGTCTCTCAAACTTCCGCCGAACTTCTCGAACGAATGCCTCGATCTGGTCAGGATGGACATCTTTTGAAAGGTACGTGGCGGAATAATGTGGAATGTCGTCTCGCATTTTTTCTTCTGTACGATAGGGGAAGCATAACGAACTGGACGGACTGGGTCAATTCAGTCGTCGGAACCATCGCTGGCCAAACGCATGACTGTTGCCAACGCCGTTACCGCACGTCCAGACTACTCCGGTCTTTTGCAGGTGGGATGGACGGTACAGAAGAGAAAAACTCCGAAGCACGAAGATCGAATCTCGAAACGAGCCGGGCCGTGGGCGAGACTTGCTCACCAAATCCGAAACGCAACGAACTTGGCGGACGTACGGCTCCACTTCGTGACCTTCGTGTGCTTCGTGGTGGGACGCGTGAGACTTGTCCCGAAAGCTTTCGGGGTGAACTTTGGCAAGCTCCCCGAACACGACTCGGGGCAGGCAGCATGGCATCCTCGGATTATTGGCATGAATTCGCGCCCATCTGCGGTTTGCCGAGATGCCGACGGCTTTGAACGGTTTGCGGCGGGTTACTCGCGCTGATGCCGAATGTCGCGAGCTTCGTAGAGGTAAACGATTTCCTCGGAAGCGGCAGAAAATGACCGGGGGCACGCGCTGACGAACAACGCCGGGACATGCTTGGAGGCTTCCAATTCGCTGTACACGGAGAACCTGTTCTTGCCGGGCATGTTCAGGTTCAGCAGGACAAGGCTGATCTCGTTGTCCTGGAGGATCCGCAAGGCGTCGTCCGCGCAATCGGCGGTGAATACCTCGTAACCTCTCTCGGTCAGTGCATCTTTGAGCGTTTCCAGCACCCAACGATCGTCATCAATGGCCAGTATCCGTTTCATAGACAGTCACCCCGTCTCGATTACTGCACGAAATGGGGCAACATGCGCGAGGAAGAACGAAGGGTGACGCCACCGGGCGGCTTGTCAATGCCGGCGTGCTGTTATATGGTCGTACGACCAACAGCATGGAATCAAAGATCAACTTACTTCTCAAAGCCAAACAACTCGGCTTTTCCGACCGGCAGATTGCGGCGCTGGCGGGGAGCACGGAGGACGAAGTGCGGGCGTTGCGGAAGAAGTTGGGGATCGTGCCCAGCTTCCGGCTGGTGGACACGTGCGCAGCGGAGTTCGAGGCGTACACGCCGTACTATTACTCGACCTACGACACGGGCGACGATGAAGTCCGGAAGACGGACACGCGGAAGGTGATGATTCTCGGGGGCGGGCCGAACCGGATCGGGCAGGGCATCGAGTTCGATTATTGCTGCGTCCACGCGGCCTTCGCACTGAAGGAACTCGGGCTGGAGACGATCATGGTCAACTCGAATCCCGAGACTGTCTCGACCGACTACGACACCAGCGACAAACTGTTCTTCGAGCCGCTGACGCTCGAAGACGTGCTGCATATATACGAGCGAGAGAAATGCTGGGGTGCGATCGTCCAGTTTGGCGGGCAGACGCCGCTCAATCTCTCGCTCGGTCTCCAGAAGAACGGCGTCAACATCATCGGCACCACGCCGCAGAGCATCGAGGTCGCGGAGGACCGGAAGCTATTCGCCGCGATGCTGGACAAGCTCGGCATTCCGCAGCCACCGAACGGCATCGCCACCAACGAGGACGAGGCGCTGGCGGTGGCGGGCAAGCTGGGTTATCCCGTGCTGCTGCGCCCGTCGTTCGTGCTCGGCGGTCGCGCGATGCAGATCGTGTTTAGCGACGACGAGGTGCGGCATTACATGCGGTTTGCCGTCGAGGCGTCGCCCGAGCGGCCGGTGCTGGTGGACAAGTTTTTGGAGGAAGCCATCGAGGTGGACGTCGATTGCATTGCCGATGTCGGCGTGGGCGGCGACACGGTGGTGATCGGGGGATTTTTGGAGCACATCGAGTTTGCCGGTTGCCATAGCGGTGACGCGGCGATGGTGTTGCCGCCGCACTCGCTGGCCAAGGCCGAGATTGAGACGATGCGGAAGTACACGCGTGCCATGGCGCACGAGTTGAGGGTGGCCGGTCTGATGAACGTGCAGTTCGCCGTGAAAGGCCGCAACGTCTGGGTGCTGGAGGTCAACCCGCGCGCCTCGCGCACGGTGCCGTTCGTCAGCAAGGCGATCGGCCATCCGCTGGCCAAGATCGCCGCGAAGGTCATGACGGGCAAAAAACTGACCGAGCTTGGGTTCACCAGGGAAGTCCGGCCGAAGTATTACTCCGTGAAGGAGTCGGTCTTCCCCTTCAACAAGTTTCCTGGCGTGGATATCCTGCTCGGGCCGGAGATGCGTTCGACGGGCGAAGTCATGGGGATCGACGAGGATTGGGGTGTGGCCTACGCGAAATCACAGATGGCGGCGTCGCCGGCGCTGCCGCTGTCGGGCAAAGTGTTTCTCAGTGTGCGCGACTCGGACAAGAAGCACGCGGTGCCGATTGCGAAGGAGTTTGCCGCGATGGGCTTTGAGCTGTGCGCGACCGGCGGCACGGCAAAGGTGTTGCAGGAAAGCGGCATCAAGGTCCAACTGCTGTTCAAGTTGACCGAAGGCCGCCCGAACGTGCTTGACCTGATCAAGAATGGCGAGCTCGCTCTGGTGATCAACACGCCCGCAGGCAAGACGCCGCGCGTCGATGAAGTGCGCATCCGCACCGCTGCCGTCGCTCACAGAGTTTCCATCATGACGACGCTGGCCGGCGCGAAGGCGGCTGCGCTGGGGATTGCGGCTCTGAGAACGAAGGGTCTCAGCGTCCGCACGATTCAGGAGTATCATGGCGGCGCGGTGCTCACTTGCCGTTGATCAGCTTCAGGAACTCCGGCGACTCGCGCAGCGTTGAGAAATCTGGCTCGACACGGGCCAGTTTCTTCAGCTTTGGGTTGAGGTGAAGCGCGTTCCCCAGCAATTGCAGCGCTTCCTCGGTGCGGTGTTGCTGGGCGCGGTAGCAGGCCATGTTGAAGTGCGCCAGCGCGTCGCGCGGGTTGGCGTCGAAGGCACGCTGCAAAGTTTCCGCCGCGGCTTCCAGCGATTGCGTGCGGCGTCGGATGTAAGCGAGATTAATCCAGATGGCGGAATCCTTGGGATGCAGCTCCGCCAGTTTCGCCACGAACGGTTCCGCCTCGTTCAACTGATTCGTATGCCAAAGGATGGCGGACTTGAGGGCAATTGCCTGGGGCTGACCGGGATCGATCGCGAGCACGGCATCGGTTTCGGACAGCGCCTCATCGAACATCTTCAGATCGAGATAGCCCGACGCGTACTCAAGATGTTTCTGGGCTTCTGGCTTCATTGTCACAACCGCCTTGCGGCAGCAATATACCAAGCGAAACCGCAACTTGCCAACTGACCGCACCGCTTTATTTGGCGTGCGTCAATCCGCTTTGTTTCCAGACGCTTTCGTGATATGTACCAGCCCTAACGCCCGTGAAGAAGAGAGCCGATTATTCGCCCTGCGGTGACCTGCTGCGCAGCATCCTGTCCAAGGACGGCTGGACGCTCCGAGGCGTGAGCCAACCGTTGGCGGACGCTCCCGATGCGGTCTTCGTGGCTCAGAAACAGGGGCGGCGAATCGCGTTTTTCTTCAGTGATCAGGCAGCCAACAAGTTGACCAGGGCGTTCAAGAGAATCCGGCAGGCGGATCGCGGCACATTCAAGCTTTTCGGTGTCTTGATCACCCCCACGACGGCGGAGATGCAGCGGCTTCGGCACGGCGACCAGGCGGACAAGTACCCGCGGGCGTTCTTTGCCTCGCTGGAGGAAATCCGCGAAGCCGCGGCCGGCGGCGCGCCCGTGGAGCATGAGCGAGCAGGCGGCATCATGTCATTCAAGGCGGAAGTCCTGGCGAATACGCCACTCGGCGGGCTGCATAGCGCGCACTACCGGCTGGTCTTCAAGGCCCCGTTTTTACAGGAGGTCCGACCGCCCCAGTTCATCATGATGGACACCATGCCGGCGCGCGTGCCTCTGGGCGCGCGGTCGGTCCGCTGGGGAAATCTGCGAGGCGCGGTGAACCTTGCGCCGCGCCCGCTACTCAAACGACCCTTTGGCATTTGCCGTGACTTTCATCCGCATTTCGCCAGCGACTACTTGAAACATCTCCGCCTGCCGCCCGTGCTGGCGCTCGTGTTGCATCCCGTTTTACCAGACCATTTCGACGTGTTGTACAAGGTGCTGCCGGACGGCGTCGGCACGGCACTGATGACGAAGCTGAAACGCCGACAGAAGGTTCGCATGCTGGGCCCGCTGGGGCGACCTTTCGACGTGCGCCGGTTGCGCGCCGACGGGGTGGAGGAAGTGCATGTGATCGGCGGTGGGGTGGGCATGGCGCCGTTGATTCTATTGGTTGAAGCGCTTCGCTACTACTCGTTTCAGGTGAAAATGTTTCTCGGCATCGCCGGGCTGGAGTCGCTCCGGTATCGCGACGAGCTGGCCGCGACCTTCGGCGAGAAACCGCGCGACGCCTACATCTACATCGACGACCTGCTCGCTACGGGCGTGCCGGGTGCCGACATTTACGTCGCCTGCGACAGCGAGGTTCCGTCCCGCAGCGGCGGGATCGTGCGGGGCATTCCCAAGGAAAACCTGTTTCACGGCCTGGTACCCGAGCAGTACCGGCAATATCTTGAACGCAATCCCCCTCACCTTAATCCTCTCCCCCGGATGACGGGGGAGAGGAGAGTCCCCTCTCCCTTGGAGCACAAGGGAGAGGGTCAGGGTGAGGGTTCAGCGCACCACGGTTCGGTCGTGGCATTCACCTGCGGACCGAACCGGATGATCGAGGTGGTCGCGGAGATCGCCCAGCGCGCCAGCATCCCCTTGAAGGTGCTGCTGGAGAAACGCATGGGGTGCGGCATCGGCGTCTGCTTCTCGTGCGTGTGCAAGGTACGCCGCGCCAATGGCACGGAAGATTACGCCCGGGTCTGTACGGAAGGCCCGTTATTCGACGCGAGTGACATTTTATGGAAGAACGACGGTCCAATGACCAGCGGAAATCCCCCTCACCTCAGGGTGAGGGTTCTGCCGGCAAAACACAGACAGGAACCTAAGATTCTTCAGAAACCAGAGCATATGGAAGAACGACGACTCGAAACAAACATCGGCAAACTCCTGCTGCGCAGCCCCCTGCTGACTGCCTCTGGGACCTCTGGCAGTGCGGACGAACTCGGCGGCCTGCGGCAGAGCAAAGCAACCATTCAGGCCCTCGGCGGCTTTGTCACCAAAGGCGTGACGTTGGAGCCGCGCAAGGGCAACCCAGAGCCGCGCGTGATCGAAACCCGGGCCGGCCTCCTGAATTCCATCGGCCTCCAAAACAAAGGCGCCGACCGGTTCCTGCGCGAAGACCTGCCGAAACTGCGGCACTACGGATTGCCGGTCATCGTCAACATCTCCGCCAACACCGTCGAGGAATACGGCCAACTCGCCGCCCGGCTCCTGGAAAACGACGACGGCCAGATCGCCAGCCTCGAAATCAACGTCTCCTGTCCGAACATCAAGGAAGGCGGCGTCTCGTTCGGCGTAGATCCCTGCTCGGTTGAACGCATCGTCTCCGTGGTCAAAAAGGCGGTGCCGCGTGGTCGCGAAGTCACAATCATCACCAAGATGACTCCCAACATCACGGACGTCACCGTCCCCGCCAATGCCGCGATTGCCGGCGGCACGGATGCGTTGTCGGTGATCAACACGCTACGCGGCGTCGCCATCGACATCAAAGCCCAGAAACCGTATTTCGCCAACGTCTCGGCCGGTCTGTCCGGCCCGGCCATCAAACCGATTGGCCTCTGCATGGTCTGGGACTGTTTCGAGAAGATTCCGGAATGCCGCAGCGGCAAGGTCCCCATCATCGGCATCGGCGGCATTTCGACTTGGGAAGACGTCGTCGAATACATTTTGGCCGGCTCCACCGCCGTCGGCGTCGGCACCGCGTGGTTCGTGTACCCGCAGGTATTTGTTGAAATGCACAAAGGCTTAGTCAAATACCTGACGCAGCATGATACGACGGTGAGGAAGCTGATCGGAAAGGTGCATGAAGCAGCGACTAAATGAAAGGAGCGGATACTAAAATGAGAGGTTTGCTTGTTCGCGTTGGAATCGACAGGACATCCGGTCGTTGGAACGGACCGGTTGATAGTCGGTCGTGGTCGTTCGCTTACGTTCCCATTGAAGAAGGTGGAAGGGCTCGCCACGGTTTGGAGAGATGGTATGAAGAAGTTCAACCTTGCCTCGAAAAATTCGGGCAATCGCTCCCAAGGCACTTGGTTCGCAGAAAGATGCACCTTGATCCAGACTTCGAGTTCCTTACTTACGGCGATAGCGACGGCGAGCATCGACAGCGCGCAAAGCAGATTCGAAAATTGAGGCGAGGTGATATACTCGTTTTCTACGCGGGTCTCCGCGATTGCGCGAAGCCGAGAGATCGGTTGGTCTACGCACTGATCGGCGTTTACGTTATTCAAGATATACAACCCGCCAAATCGGTTCCCAAGAAACTCTGGAAAGCAAATGCCCACACGCGACGAATTCCCCACGATGGTGACATCGTCGTTTTTGCTAAACGAAGAGTCTCAGGACGATTGGCTCGTTGCATTCATATCGGCGAGTATCGGAAGCGAGCTTATAGGGTCAGGAGAGACCTTCTGAAAGCTTGGGGTCGATTGGACGTGAAAGACGGTTATCTGCAACGAAGCGGACACCTGCCGGAGTTTCTGGATATCGATAGATTTTGCCGATGGTTCGCCAATAGGAAAGTTCGTTTGGTGAACCGTAACAACTAATCTTGTGAAGACAAACTGCGCGATTTACGTGTACAAGATGACGGTCGACAATGGAGGGGCGCCGTGCGTGAAGTACGGCCTTCTTTCTCTAGCCATATGCAAGCCAATGATTCGCAGAAATGCAGAGGCGGAGAGTGAAGACCTCATTTTTGGCTTCGCGGCAAACTCTCTTGATCATCACAATCGGCTGATCTACGTCGCACGGGTGACCGAGAAGCCTGAAGTTGGTGACTACTATCGAAAACGCCGGTTCGTGCACCGACCTGATTGCATCTACCGGTACGTGGGTGGCCGTGCCGAGCGAAGATCCCATGCCGAGTATCACTCCGAATCTGACCAACGGAGGAAAGATGTCGGAATGAGGTTCGAGAATGCTTACGTTCTACTGAGCCGGGATTTTCGGTATTTTGGAGACAAAGGAACCGACAGCTACAAACGCGACTTTCCCGCCGTGGCTGCTCTAGTCAAAAGATTGAAGCAGGGACACCGGGTCAACCTCTCCCCACAAGTCCGCCGCGAACTGCTGGAGTTGAAGAAGCAAATCTGGCGGAGCTGCCGACGCATGAAGATCGGCTTGCCCATGGAGGCAGATCGAACTCGCCTATGCAACTCGGAATCGCCTAGTGCCCAGTGCTGATTCGAGAAACAATTGAATGAAGCTGAAGGGTCAACTCCTGAAACTTGAAAAGCGAATTCATGACTGATCCGACTTTCAACCGCCGGTTGCGGCAGCAGGCTTGGACGCTGATACACGCGCAACAACGTGATGCTGTTGTCGGGCTGGTGGTGTCGCTGGCGGCGGCGTCTTACACCGACTTCAGAAACCGCTGCACCGCGTCGTGCGTGCCGGCAAATGTGAAGCTGATGCAATCCGACTCAATCTTGAAGATCAAACGCAAGTCCAAACCAACGCGCATCTCGAAGTAGTTCCTCACGAGTTTCCGGATACCCAAACCGGCATGGCGGTGGGGATGGCCGAGAGACTCTTGCAGCGCGTCAATGGCCTTGCCGATTTCGATCCGCACGGGCTTCGGATACGCGCGCACCACAGTCCGGAAACGCGAACTGAGAAAAATGTCTCGGCTCACTTGTCCCGCAGATCTCTCTCAAGATTGCCACTGTATCGGCGCAGCCGCCCGCGTTTCTTGTCCTGCGCCAGTTCGGCATCCATACGTTTGGCAGCACGGCCAAGTTCTTTCTTCGTGAGGTTGTACTCCTGCAGGGCGTAGTCTTCGGAGTACACCTGCACGGGTCGCAACGCAACGATCCGTCTGCCGCACAGGATGCCCACATCCTCGCCGGCCATCGCCAACCGCAGCCAACGGGTGAGGTTCTGCCGCGCATCGGTGACTGAGAGCGTCTTCATATCGCCCCTATATAGCCGCATTCTGGCGCGGTGTCAATCTGCGATTGCTAAGGGAATGACTGCCACGAAGCCCGTGCACGCATTCAACCGCCGTGGGCATCGGCGCCGCGTGGTTCGTGTAGCCGCAAGTGTTCGTTGAAATGCACAAGAGCTTAGTGCGCAATAGCGCACCCTACAGACTGGTCAACGGGTTGGTAATTTGTCATTCTTAGGGCTGATGAGTGAGCCGACTTCCAATCGCGGGTTGTGGCAGCAGGCTTGGCCGCTGATTCGCGCCCAGCGGCGGGACGCGGTGGTCGGGCTGGTGGTGTCGCTGGCGGTGGTGGCCATCGGGTTGTACTTGCCCTGGCCGATGAAGGTGATCGTGGACTCGATTCTCACCGACAAGGCGCCGCTGCCGGGCTGGTTGCCATCGGACAAAGCGGTGGCGTTGGCGGCGGTCTGCGGGTTGTTGCTGGCGTTGAACTTTCTGCGCGGCGGGCTGAGCGCGTGGACCACGACGTTGCTGGTGCGGGCGGGCCTGCGGATGACGCACGAGTTGCGGTGCCGGTTGTACGAGCATCTGCAGAAACTGTCGTTGGTCTTCCACGAACAGCGCGCCGTCGGCGATTCGATTTACCGCGTGACGTGGGACACGTACTCGATCCAGACACTGTTCAACGGCGGGCTGCTGCCGTTGATCAACGCGGTGGTCACGCTCGTGGCCATGATGGTGATCATGCTGCGGTTCGACGTGACGCTGACGTTGCTGGCGCTGATCGTGGCCCCGGCGCTGGCGCTGGCGATCCGGTTCTACAACGAGCGCATCTCGGCGGTGTCCACCGAATACCACGACCGCGAGACCAAGGTGAGCGCGCTCATCCAGGAATCGCTCGCCGCGATCCGCACCATTCAAGCGTTCGCGCGTGAGGAGGAGGAGATCCGGCGGTTCGACCGGGGCGCCTCACAGAGCGTGGACGCCAACGTGCGGATGACCAGGGTGCAGGTGATGTCGTCGTTCGTGGTCGGGTTGATCACGGCGGCGGGCACGGTGGCGATGATTTGGATCGGTGGCGTGCGCGTGTTGCAGGGCACGTTGACCGTCGGCGAGTTGCTGGTGTTCATCGCGTACGTCGGGATGCTGTACGGCCCGATGAGCACGCTCAGCGGGATCGCTGCGGCGGTGCAGGGCGCGCTGACGCCGTTCCGGCGTGTCGTGGAGATTCTGGAAACGAACCCGGCCATCCGCGATTTGCCGGACGCGAAGTCGCTCACGCATTGCGAGGGCGTGGTAAAGTTCGACAACGTGTGGTTCGGTTACGATCCGCAGAAGCCGGTGCTCAAGGGTGTGGATTTAGAGGGACGCCCGGGCCAGATGATCGCGTTGGTCGGGCCGAGCGGTGTCGGCAAGACGACAATGTTGAGTTTGTTGCTCCGGTTTTACGAGCCGCAAAAGGGCCGAGTGTTGGTGGACGGCCGGGACACGCGCGAGTTTCAATACCGCACGTTGCGCCAGCAGATCGCCATCGTGCCGCAGGAGCCGGTATTGTTCTCAACCACGGTGCGGGAGAACATCGCTTACGGCCGCCCCGAGGCGACGCTCGACCAGATTGTCGAGGCAGCCAAACAAGCCGAGGCGCACGACTTCATCGAGGCAATGGCGCAAGGCTACGAGACGCCGATCGGCGAGCGGGGCGTGTTGCTTTCAGGCGGACAACGGCAGCGCCTCGCGCTGGCGCGAGCGTTTGTAAAGGGTTCGCCCATCCTGATTCTGGACGAGCCGACGGCCGCGCTGGACGCGGAGACCGAGGCGGCGGTGTTGCGCGCGCTGGAGCGGTTGCGAAAAGGGCGGACGGTGTTCGTGGTGGCCCATCGGCTCTCGACAGTGCGACAGGCCGACATGCTGCTCGTCCTGCACGACGGCCAGATCGTCGAGCGCGGGACGCACAACGAATTGGTCGCGCGTCACGGACATTATGCGCACCTGTGCGAGCTGCAGTTTGGAGAACAACAAAGGGTGTAGCTGCGCTTCTGCGAAGCGCCGAGCTTGCTGACAACAATGACCTGCGCTTCGCAGAAGCGCAGCTACAACGGCTGAAACTATCAAGTCAGTGAAGAAGGTCGTCGTCACCAGCAGTTGGGGGGCCGGTTATCCAGAAGGTGGCGGGATGCAGTGGCTGAATCTGCATTACGTCGCCGGGCTTCGGGCGCTCGGCGTCGAAGCCTTTTGGCTCGATGTCCTCAATCCGCCGAAACCCGGCTCGACCCGGACCATTGGAGAAATGGTGGACGGTTTTCGCGCGCAGCGCGAGCGGTTCGACCTAGGCGAGAATTGGGCGGTTCTCTATGACGGGAAGAAAGTTTTTGGGATGACAGAACGGACGCTGACGGCGCTGTGCAGCGACTGCGATTTGCTGATCAATCTGTGCGGCGCGCTGAAGCAGGACGAATTGCTACGCCGGATCAAACGCCGGGCATACTTCGATCTCGATCCAGGTTTCACGCAGATTTGGGCGGAGCAGTGGGACATGGATATGTTGAAGCACAATTTGTTCTTCACGGTCGGACTGAACCTCAACGACCCCGATTTCGTCGCGCCCCGGCGGGACGGACTGGAATGGCAGACGTTTCTTCCGCCCATCGCTTTGGAGTACTGGCCCGTCCAGACTGATGCGCCGACACGCCCATTCACAACCATCGGCCAGTGGCGCGGGCAATATGCCGTGTGGCAGGACGAGATGTACGGCCCGAAGGCCGATGAGTTTCTACGGTTCGTCGAACTGCCGCGCAAGACGCCGCAACCGATTGAGTTGGCGCTGCTGATCCACGAATCGGAGGAGGAAGACATCGCAAAGCTGCGCAACGGCGGTTGGACGCTGACAAATCCTTATGACGTCGCCGGCGGCTTGGACGGTTTTCGTGCTTACATTCAGCAATCGCGTGCGGAGTTCACCGTGGCCAAGAACGGTTATGTGAAGTCGCGCAGTGGTTGGTTCAGCGATCGCAGCGTTTGCTACCTCGCGTCGGGTCGCCCGGTGTTGGTGCAGGACACCGGCTTCGGCAAACATCTGCCAACGGAACAGGGTTTGCTGGCGTTTACCACGCTGGAAGAGGCGGTGCGCGGAATCGAGACGATCAACGCGGACTACGCTTCCCACTGCGCCGCCGCCCGCGGGCTTGCCGAAGAAAAATTCGCCGCTCCGAAGGTGCTGCAGGTGATCCTTGAGCGAGCACACGTGCAATAAATTGTTCGCTAGGCGCTTGGTGCTGTGGCCGCAGTTGTTCAGAACGAGCACGACGGGATTGAGCCTGTAACGCACCGCCGTGGCCAACTCCATCCCCGTCATCTGGAACGCGCCGAGCATGATCGCGCAATCGCGGGATTCAACGTGCTCCCGCATATCATCGCGGCTCATCGCGCCCTCGTAAACGCCGAGATAAAACGGGTGATGCTCGCGGATGACAGGTTTGCCGAGCAGCGTGGCGGCGATGGTGAGTTGCCTGAACACCTTCTTCTGCGTGTCGAACTCGCGCACCTTGTGGTGCAGCAACGGGTTTTTCTCGCGCTCCTTCATGCCCGGCGCGCCGCTGATGACGACGATGGGAGATTTGTCGGCAAACGCTTCTGCCGTGGTGTTCGCGACTTTCAAACCGCCGACGCAGTGCGTAACGCAGACCGCGCCGAGCCCTTTCACGCGCGCGTAGGCGTCGGCGGCGAAGCCAGCGCCTTGCTCGTCGCAGGTGTTTGACGATTGAAGTTTGCTGTGCAGGAGTTGGTCGTATAAGCCCAGCACGTGGTCGCCGGCGATGCCAAACACGTGGCGGACGCGGTGAGCATCAAGCGATTGGAGCAGGTATTCTACGATGCGGACCGAGCTTTTCATTGCCACGGCCTCTGTTGAACAGCTAACATTGACCGTGCACATGGCCAGAGCCACCGAGCCGCAGGCGATCTTTGAGGACGACGACATTCTCGTCGTGGACAAGCCTGCCCCGCTGGTCTGCCATTCCGCATCGCGCCCCGAGCACCCGACATTGGTGGCGTGGGTGCGTAGATATCTGGAGGGTCGGGCTCCGTCCCGACCGCATCCGGGCGACGGCCACGACGGAGCGTGGCCCTCCACGGGCCTGGTGGTACGCATGATCAACCGCCTCGACCGCGAAACGAGCGGTTTGGTCATCGTCACCAAGAATGAGCGCGCGGCCAGGATCCTCGGCAAGCAGGTGTTGCGGCGCGAAATTCAGAAGGAATACGTGGCGATCTGCTGGGGCGAGTTCGAGCAGGAGAACGGCGTGGTGGACAAACCGATTGGCCTGACGAAAGAGTCAGTTGTTTACACCAAGCGGGTGGTGGTCCCGACGGGGCGGGAGGCGGGCAAGCCGTGCGTGACGGAATTTGCCGTCGAGAAACGGTTGGGCGGCTCGTCCCGCCGTGGCGGGACGGGCCAAGGCTTTACGGTCGTGCGGCTCCGGCCGCGCACGGGCCGGGCGCATCAGTTGCGGGTCCACATGGCGTGGCTCGGTCATCCGATTGTCGGCGACAAGGTGTACGGTCCGGATGAAACGCTGTACCTCCAGTTCATCAAGGACGGCGTGACCGAAGAGATGCTGGGGCGGTTGCTGCTGCCGCGCCACGCGTTGCATGCCGAGCGCGTCGCGTTTCGGAGTCCGCGCACGGGACTGCCGTGCGAGGTGCGCGCGGAACTGCCTGCCGACATGAAAACCTTTATCGACGAGCACAGTTAAATGCGCGCGGTCTTGCAAAACGGGAGCTTTCGTCGGCTATGGATTGCGGCGGTAGTGCTGGCCCTCGGTGACGCGGTGATGCAGATGGGGTTGATCGACTTCTTCCTCGTGAACCAGTACAACGTGGCGACGGAGACGGCGAAATTGCTGTTCGCGGTGGCGTTGCCCGGCGCGCTGCTTGGGCCGCTGGCCATCGCCTATCTGGACCGCTGGCAACGGCGCAGCGTGTTGGTGATCAGCGATGCGTTCCGCGCCGTGACGGTCGTCGTCATTGCGACGTGGCTGTTGCCGGTGGTCACCGGGCGCCTGGAGTCGCGCGGATTGATGGCGGTGTACACGATGATTTTTGTGAACGGCGCGATCACGACGTTTTATTTACCGGCGCGCTACGCGATGCTGCCGAATTTGTTGAACGCTGAGCAGTTGATCAAGGCGAACACGTTGCTGGCGGCGACGGTGGCGGTGGCCGGGGTGGGCGGGCGCGGCGTGGGCGGATTCGTGGCGGAGAAAATGGGCGTCGAATGGGCCGTGATGGCGAATGCGTTTGCGTACCTGGTGAGTCTGGCGTTGGTGTGGACGATCAGGATGGAGCCGCACGCGACGACCAGCGGCGAACACGCGCATCCTCAGGGCGGCTGGGGCGAGTTGCGGACGGGATTAAAGTATCTGTGGGAACATCGGACGGCGCTGCCGCTGGTGATCTTGACGGCCGTGTTTGCGTTCGTGGGCGGGGTGTTTCTCGTGGCCTTCACCGGGTTTGCACTTGCTGATCCGCCGCACGGCTTGGGATTGCGTACCGGTGGATTCGGCTATCTGTTCGTTGCGGGGGGCGTCGGTGGTGGGCTCGGCATGGTCGCCGTCGGTCGGGCGAAACAATGGACACGGGCCACGTGGTTGCCCTTCGTGCAACTGACGATGGTCGGCGCGTTGCTGGTGTTGCTGAGCCGAATGACCAACCCATGGCTGGCAGCAACGGTTCTTGTCGCACTGGGCGCTGTCGCTGCGCCGTTGATGATTCCCATCGACGCCAAATTGCAGGAGCAGGTGGACGAGAAGCGGCGGGGCGCGGTGTTCGCGACGCGCGGGATGCTAACCTCGGCGACGATGGTGGTGGCGCTCTGGCTGCAATTTGGCACGACGTTCTTCCGTGAGACGCCATCAACGACGATTTTGTGGTGGCTGGGCATCGGCACGATCGTCGCCGCGGTGCTGACTGTGTTCACGGTGCGGCGGACCGGTAAACGCGCCGGCTAAGAGCGCCTAACGAAACGTCGTTTTGGAGGGTCGGCCTCCGTGCCGACCGCCGTTGTTGTCTCGATTCCTGCGGCCACGACGGAGCGTGGCCCTCCAAGCACTGCAGGTATTGTCAGGTGCCTTAACCCGTCTTCTTGCGATAGGGTGAACTGAGGTTGAAGTAGATGCCGCACAACGGGCGCTGGCCATCGTTCTCGCTGAGCATGATCGTCACATGGCGGTCCAGCGCGATGCCGTGGCGCAGACCGAGGCCGCGCGTTTCAAAGGCGGTGATCGCCTTGGCCATCAGCGACTGCAGGCTCTGCAAAAAATCTTCGGGCGTTTTCTCGATGCAGACGATGAACTTCTCGTAGTGGCGCACGGCCGCCGCAATCTCGGGTTGGAAATCTTCCACCTGCAGAGTCATGACGGCATTATTATGCCACCGGCGGCGAGGCTGCAAGCGCCCGCGTGTCGAGCCCGTCAAAAATCTTGTCGGCGGGCAGGTGGATTGCCAGGCGCTACGAGTCGGCAGGCAGCGGGGAGTGGTCGGAGAAAGCGAACTCACCACGGCGCGATTTCGTCCTCCATCTTGAAGAGCTGCGGGAACATGCGCTTCAACTGCGTGTCGCTAAACCGATCGAAGCCGAGGCAACCTTCGTGATCCACCGCCTTGGCGTCGCAGGTGGTGGTGGCGCGATGCACGAGCATCCGTGCGCCGTCCCAGGCAACAATCAGTTTCAAGAACTCCTCGCGGGGCGTGTCGGCAGGCATCTTCTTGGCCAGCCAGGGATAAAGCTCGCGTAGTTGCGGCAGTGTCCATTGGTCGTAACCGTGGCAGAAAATGCCCAGCCGCGCTGCAGCCTGGCAGGAGGTTTCATCGTCGTGGGTCTTGGTAACGAGGAAATCCCGGATTCGCTTGAGCGCTTCTTCTCGGCTGTACTTCATCTTGGCTCACCTCTTTTCCTATGCCGGTTTGTAACTCGTGAGAGCGCGGATGTACTGGGCGCGCTCGAACGCCGTCGGATTCCCGCACTGAATCTGGCTCATGCTGCCACGCATCTGGCTGACCGACTCGTACTCGTGCTTTTCCATCCAATTGCGCATCTCCTGCTCCACGATGTGCAGGTGGCTTACACCGTTCTTCAGGAGCGCCGAGCACAGCATCGTCACGTTGGCGCCGACCATGAGCATCTTGATGACGTCTTCGCCGGTGTGAATACCACTGGTGGACGCCAAGTCCGCCTTAATCCGTCCATGCAGGATCGCGATCCAACGCAGCGGCAGCCGCATGGCCTGTGGCGTGCTCAACAGTATCTTTGGCGCCACTTCCAGCGCGTCCAAATCAATGTCGGGCTGGTAAAACCGATTGAACAACACCAGCCCGTTCGCGCCGGCGTCATCGAGCCGTTTGGCCATGTTCGCGATGCTGCTGAACTGGGCGCTCAATTTGACTGCGACCGGGAGTTTTACCGCCGACTTCACCGCCTTGAGGATGTCGAGATAGGTCTTCTCCACCTCGGCACCGCTCAGCTTCAGGTCCGCCGGGACGTAATAGATGTTCAACTCCAATGCGTCCGCCCCGGCCTGCTCGATCTTTTTGGCGAAGTCGGTCCAGCCACCGAGCGACATGCCGTTGAGACTGGCGATGACGGGAATCTTGACCGCCTTCTTCGCCTGCTGGATGTGTTTCAAGTATTCCTCGGGGCCTAGATGGAACTCGCTCGGCTCCGGGAAATACGTCAGCGACTCGGCGAAGCTCTCGGTGCCTGCCGTCATGTGATGATCCAGCTCGCGCGCCTCCATCCGCAACTGCTCTTCAAACAGCGAGTACAACACTACGGCCCCCGCGCCCGCATCCTCTGCGCGGCGCACATTGTCCACTTCCTCCGACAGCGCCTGTGATGCCGACATCACCAGCGGGCTGCGCAGCTTCATCCCCAGATAAGTTGTCGTCAGATCCATATGCTCATCCCCTTCTCTGCTAAGCATTCACCACCGGTGGCGTCGACTCTGCCGGTTTCTCCGGTATCAGTTTTCGCGCCGCCAGATATTCGTAGAACCGGAACCGCGTTTCCGCGTCTTCCTGCGCCATCTTGAACAGCAGTTTGGCGTGGTCCGGATTGATCTTCGTCAACATCTTGAACCGGTTTTCCATCAGCAGAAATTCCTCGACCTTCTGCTTCGGCGGCCGCGAATCCAATTGCAGCGGGTTCTCGCTCTGCACCGTGCGCCGCGGGTCGTACCGATACAACAACCACTGCCCTGAGTTGACCGCGGCCCTCTGATCCTGCATGGCGGTCGTCATGTTGATGCCGTGAGCGATGCAATGGCTGTACGCGATGATCAGCGACGGGCCGTCGTACGCCTCGGCTTCAAGGAACGCCCGCAGCGTGTGTTCGTCCCGCGCGCCCATCGCCACGGAAGCGACGTACGCGGTGCCGTACGTCATCGCGATCAAGCCGAGATCCTTCTTCGGCGCCGGTTTGCCGCCTGCCGCGAACTTCGCCACCGCGCCACGCGGCGTGGACTTCGACATCTGTCCGCCTGTGTTGGAATAGACTTCGGTGTCGAGCACGAGCACATTGACGTCGCGCCCGCTGGCCAGAACGTGATCCAGACCACCGAACCCGATGTCGTAGGCCCAGCCATCACCGCCCATGATCCACACGCTCTTCCTGACCAGCATGTCGGCGATGGTGAGCAACTGCCGGGCTTCAGGCGTGTTGACGTTCTGCAGCTTGGCTTTCAGCGCCGCGACTCGTTGCCGCTGCTCGTGAATGCCGGCTTCGTCTTTCTGGTCGGCGGTGAAGATCGCCTGCACAAGTTGATCGCCGAGTTGCGGGGCGAGTTTCTTCAGCAGTTCGCCGGCGAACTCCTTCTGCTTGTCAATCGAGAGCCGGAAGCCGAGCCCGAATTCCGCATTGTCCTCAAACAACGAGTTCGACCAGGCCGGGCCGCGCCCGTCGGCGTTCTGGGCCCACGGCGTGGTCGGCAGGTTGCCGCCGTAAATCGAGGAGCAACCGGTGGCGTTGGCGACGATCATGCGGTCGCCGAACAATTGGCTGATCAACTTCACGTACGGCGTCTCGCCGCAGCCGGCGCAGGCGCCGCTGAACTCGAACAACGGCTGCTGCAACTGCTGGTGCGGGATGCTGCTGACTTTCAGCTTGCGCCGGTCAATGTCGGGGATACTCAGGAAGAAATCCAAATTCACACGCTCGGCCTCGCGCAACGGCGGCTGTGGTGCCATGTTGATCGCCTTCAGTTTCGTCTGCGATTTGTTGCGGGCGGGGCAGACATCAACGCAGAGCGCGCACCCCGTGCAATCCTCGGGCGCGACCTGGATGGTGTACTTCAGGCCGAGTTCCTTCCAGTCGCGGTCCTTGGCGTCGGTGCTCTTGAACGTCGCCGACGCTTTCGCCAGCGCCGCCGCCTCATACACCTTGGCGCGGATCACGCCGTGCGGGCAGACCATCACGCATTTGTTGCACTGGATGCAGACTGCCGGGTCCCACACCGGGATTTCCAGCGCGATGTTGCGTTTCTCCCAGCGCGTCGTGGCGGTCGGGAAGGTGCCATCGCATGGCAGCTTGCTGACCGGCAACTCGTCGCCGCGACCGGCGATGATCTCGCCGAGCACGTCCCGCACAAATTCGGGCGCCTCCCGCGGCACCACCGGCGGCAGCTCGAAGCCACCATCCTTGCCGGCCGGGATCTTCATCTCGAACAGATGGCTCAAGGTGTTGTCCACGGCTTTCAGGTTCATCTGCACGATTTCCTCGCCCTTCTTGCCGTAGGTCTTGCGGATCGATTTCTTGATCTCCTCGATCGCATCCTCGCGCGGCAGCGCGCCCGAGATCGCAAAGAAGCAAGTTTGCATGACCGTGTTGATCCGCCCGCCCATGCCGCTCTCGCGGGCAACCTTCACCGCGTCGATGACGTAAACCTTCAGCTTCTTGTCCACAATCTGATGTTGCATCTGTCGCGGCAGATGTGACCACAGCTCCTCCGGGCCGTACGGCGTGTTCAGCAGGAACACGCCGCCGGGCACGATGTCTTTCAGCATGTCGTAGCGGCCGAGGAACACCGGCTGATGGCAGGCCACGAAATTGGCCTTATTGACCAGATAGGTCGAGCGAATGGGCTCCAGCCCGAACCGCAGGTGCGACACCGTCATCGAACCTGACTTCTTCGAGTCGTACACGTAGTAGCCCTGCGCATAGTTCTGCGTGTTCTCGCCGATGATCTTGATCGAATTCTTGTTCGCCCCCACCGTGCCGTCGGCGCCCAATCCGTAAAACACCGCCCGTGTGACCTTCTCGGGTTCCGCCGAAAACTCGGCGTCGTACGGCAGACTGGTGTGCGTCACGTCGTCGTTGATGCCCACCGTGAAATGGTTCTTCGGCTCCGCCTGCCCCAGATTGTCGAAGACCGCCTTGATCATTGCCGGCGTAAACTCCTTCGACGACAGTCCGTAGCGGCCGCCGACGATCTTGATGCTGCTGCGGCCTTGTTCGCACAACGCGGTGACGCAATCGAGGTATAACGGCTCGCCCCCACTGCCCGGTTCCTTGGTGCGATCCAGCACCCCGACAACTTTCGTTGTCGGGGGTAACGCTTCGGCGAACCGTTTCATGTCGAACGGCCGATACAACCGCACCTTGAGCACCCCGACTTTGTCACCCTGCCGGTTCAAGTAGTCCACCGTCTCATGCGCCGGTTCACACCCGGAGGCCATGAGCACGATCACCCGCTCCGCATCGGGCGCGCCGTGGTATTCGAAGAGCCGATAACCCCGACCCGTGAGCTTTGCGAAGCGATCCATCGCCTTCTGCGTGATATCCGGACAGGCGAGATAGAAGCGGTTGCAGGCCTCGCGTGCCTGAAAGAACACGTCGGGATTCTGCGCCGTCCCGCGCAGCAGAGGCCGATCGGGTGTCAGGGCGCGCGCCCGGTGCGCTGCGACCAGGTTATCATCGATCATCGCCTGCAAATCCTTCTCGGCGAGCACCTCGATCTTGGCCTCCTCGTGCGACGTCCGGAATCCGTCAAAGAAATGCAGGAATGGCACGCGCGCCTCCAGCGTCGCCGCCTGCGCAATCAGCGCGAAGTCCATCGCTTCCTGTACCGATGCGGAAGCCAGCATCGCCCAGCCGGTACCCCGCACGCTCATCACGTCACTGTGGTCGCCAAAAATGGATAGCGCGTGTGTCGCCAGCGTCCGCGCCGCAATGTGAAACACCGTCGGCGTCAGTTCGCCGGCGATCTTGTACATGTTGGGGATCATCAACAACAGCCCCTGCGACGCGGTGAACGTCGTCGCCAGTGAGCCGGTCTGCAGCGCGCCGTGCACCGCGCCCGCTGCGCCGCCTTCGCTTTGCATTTCCACCACCGTCGGGATCGTGCCCCAAATGTTGCTCACGCCCTCGGCGGCCCATTGGTCCGCCCATTCGCCCATCGGCGAAGACGGCGTTATTGGGTAGATGGCGATGACCTCGTTGGTGCGGTACGCCACGTGGGCCACCGCTTCGTTTCCATCCATCGTCATGAACTTTCGGCTCGTCATTTCTCGTTTTCTCCTCAGAGTTCCCCCTCACCTTGATCCTCTCCCCCTCAACCCCAAAAGCTTTCGGGGCAAGGCCGGGGAGAGGCAACATCCCCTCTCCCTTTTGAAGGGAGAGGGCTTGCCACGTTCCACGTGGTCAGGGTGAGGGTTCGTGTCTTGTTCAGCAAATTCTCGGCAAATCCTCTCCGGTCGGCATGTCGATGATCCGTTCGCCGCCGATCGTCGTGCGCAACAGCGCCATGCCCTTTGGTTTTTCCGTCACCTCGCCTATAACGCAAGCGTGCTGTCCAAGCGGATGAGACTTCATCGCGCTCAACACGCGCTCGGCATCCGCGCCCCGGCAAAACACAACCACTTTACCTTCGTTGGCAATCGTCAGCGGATCCAACCCCAGCAGATCGCACGCGCCACGCACCTCGCGGCCAATCGGCAACGCCGTTTCCTGCAGCCGAATCCCGATGCCCGATGCGCGAGCGATGTCGCACAGCGTCGCGGCCAAGCCGCCACGGGTCGGGTCGCGCATGGCATGAATCTCGGCGCCAGCGTCGAGCACTGTTTTTACCAGTTGCCACAACGCAGCGCAATCACTGACCACACTCGTCTGAAACGCGATTCCTTCGCGCCGGCTCAGCACCGCCACGCCATGTTCTCCCAGGTTCCCGCTCACAATCACCGCATCGCCCGGTCGCACCTCTGCCGCACCCAACCGTCGCGGCGTGACGATCTCGCCAATGCCCGTCGTGTTGATGTATAGGCCTTCGCACTTGCCGCGTTCGACAACCTTCGTGTCGCCCGTTACAATCTCCACGCCCGCTTCAACCGCCGTGGCTCGAATCGAGTCGACAATCTTCCGGAGATCCGCCAATGGCAGTCCTTCCTCCAAAATCACACCGAGACTCAACCATAACGGCCGCGCGCCTTGCACCGCCAAATCGTTTACCGTACCGCACACCGCCAGCTTTCCAATGTCGCCACCGGGAAAGAAATACGGCTTCACGACATAACTATCCGTCGTGAACGCATAATCCTGCGCTTTCAGCGACAGCACGGCGCTGTCCTCGAGAAGTCGCAACCGGGGATTATCAAATGCTGGCAGGAACAGTTCCTCGATCAGCTCGCGCGTCAGCGAACCGCCGCCGCCGTGCGCCAGCAAAATCCGGTCGCGCTCCATCACGCCGCCGCCCTTCTGTCGTATTTGAAAAATGCCGCACAAGTCCCCTCGATTGACACCATGCACGGCCCGACGGGGTCCGTAGGCGTACAGGTCTTGCCATACAGTTTGCAGTCCGGCGGCGTGATCACCCCGCGCAACACGTCGCCGCACCGGCACCCCGGATGCGGTCGGGCCGCCTCGAACTTGACACCAAACGCCTTTGCCGCGTCGAACTGCGCGTACTTCGCGCGAATGGCCAAACCGCTGCGCGGGATGTTGCCGAGGCCGCGCCACCCCGCGTCGCACTCCTCGAAGACCTCCGTCAACAACTTCTGTGCCGCGACGTTCCCCCGTTCATTGACCGACCGGCTGTACTCGATCTCCACCTCGGCGTGACCCTCGACAATCTGCGCCAGCAACATCTCAATCGTCTTCAGCATGTCCCACGCTTCGAAACCGGCGACGACACAGGGGATCTTGTACTTCTCGCAAATGAACCGATACATCGCCGCGCCTGTGATCACGCTAACGTGCCCGGGACAAATGAAACCATCGATCTTCACCTCTTGGTCGTGCAAGAGCGCCTCCATCGCGTGCGGCATCGTCTTGTGCGCGCAGAGCACCGAATAGTTTCGGACTCCATCCTTCGCCGCCTGCACGATGCTCGCGGCCACGGTTGGCGCGGTAGTCTCGAATCCGACACCGAGGAACACCACCTGTTTCGCCGGGTTTTCCTGCGCCAGCGCCACCGCATCGGTCGGCGAATACACCACACGCAGGTCTGCTCCCGCCGCGCGCTCCCGTTCCAGCGACCCGCCGGTCGGCGGACTCCCCGGCACCCGCACCAGATCGCCAAACGTTGCCACGATCACATCGGGGCGCCGACAAAGCGCAATAGCGGCGTCAATGTAATTGGTATCCGTCACGCAAACCGGGCAGCCGGGACCGGAAATCAGGCGGACATTGGATGGCAACAGTTGCGGCAATCCCGACCGAAACGCCGACATCGTATGCGTCCCGCAAACCTCCATGAGACGCACATCCCGCCCAACGCGACGCGCCAGTTCGTTGATGGTGGACACCAACGTGTTCACGTCGTCACTCCCGGCAAACCTGCCGCCGCGCGGATGGCCTCCCACTCATCGACTTCGCTCTTTTCCCACTTGTGGATGGCGAACCCGGCATGTACCAACACATAGTCGCCCAAGCGAGGTTCTTCGACGAGCGACACGTCCACTTCGCGCGAAGCGCCGTCGACGGAAATCGTCGCCGTCGTTCCGTTCAACTCAACGATCTTTGCCGGGATTGCTAAGCACACGCCTAACGCTCCAAGTGGTTAGTGATTGGTGACTGGTGGTCGGCGGTTAGTGGCGCAACCTTTCCGGTTGCGGCTATTGTGGGAGCGGCATTCCTGCCGCGACCGGCTGTCTCACTTTCGCCGTTCCGCCCATTCGCTCCCTCCCCGATTCGCATTCGTTCCGCCGCCACCGCCGCCTGCCCAAGCGCCAAACCGCCGTCGTTTGGCGGCACCAGTGTATTGGTGAAGACCTTGAACTCCTGCGTCTGCAGCGCCTCAACAGTGCGGCACAGCAACAACTCGTTCTGGAAAACGCCGCCCGACAACGCCACGGTCTCGATCCCGCGCTCGTCGCGCATCCACTGGCAGGTCCGCAGGATTGCAGCCGCCACAGAATTGTGGAACTTCGCCGCAATCATGCCGACATCCTCACCACGACGTTTGTCATCCAAGATGGCGCGGATCGTCCCGCCAAAATCCAAAACCCGCGACGGACGTTGCGTCCCGATCTCAAACATGTAACTCTCCCGCACCCGTGCATCCGCCAGCGCCTCCAACCGGATCGCCGCCTGCGCTTCGTAAGTGGCAACGTCACAGAGACCGAGGATGGCGGCAACCGCGTCGAAGAGGCGTCCTGCCGATGAACTCAGGGGCGCGTTGAAATTGGCTTCGATCATTTTCTGAATCGGGCGCAGCTTGGGCGTCAGTTCACACAACCCTTCAGCGATGAGCACGCTGGCTGCCATCCGCCACGGTTCTTCGATGGCCTTGTCGCCGCCGGGCAATGGGTATGCCTTGAAATGCGCGAGACGCTCGAATTCGGCGCGATCGGCCACAAGAAATTCGCCGCCCCAGATCGTGCCATCCGCGCCGTAACCGGTGCCGTCGAGTGCGACCCCGATGACCGGTTCGTGCAAATTGTGTTCGGCCATAACGCTGGCGATGTGCGCGTGGTGATGCTGGACGGGAACCAGCAACGGAGTGATGGAGTGACGGAGTGATGGAGGATTGGGTTTCGGATGGTTGCCATTTCCAACACTCCGACACTCCGACACTCCAGTCCCCCGATAGGCCCGCGCAAACTTCGTTGAGAGATACGAGGGATGCAGGTCGTAGGCGACGACTTCCGGCTCGATGCGCATGAGCTTCTGCCAAGCAGTAATCTCGCGCGCGAAGTAATCGTACGTCTTGTAGTCTTTAAGATCGCCGATGTGCTGCGAGAGAAACGCGTTGCCGTCGCGCACGAGACAGAACGTATTGTTCAATTCGCCGCCAACCGCCAGAATATGCGGCGATTGTTCGGCAATGCGAATCGGATTCGGTACGAAGCCGCGCGCGCGGCGGAAGAATTGCCGCTGACCGTTGACGACGCGCAGCACCGAATCATCGCACTTGTGTACAATGGGCCGATTGTGCGTGAGTGCGGCGTCTGCAATCGGACCAAGCAGCGTCGGCAGTTCCGCCTCCTCGCTGATGATTGGCTCGTCGGTGAGGTTGCCACTGGTCATCACGAGGGCGTCGAAACCCTGCATCAACAGGTGATGCAGCGGCGTGTACGGCAGAAACGCGCCGATGGTGGGGGAGTCGGGGGAAATGCAGTGATGGAGTGATGGAGTGCTGGGAGGACGGCGGTTGAGCAAGACGATTGGTCGCGTTACGGAAAGCAACTCAGCTTCTTCGGCCTCGCTCACTTCGCAGAATTTCTTCACCGCCGCCAGATCGCGGAACGTCACCGCAAACGGTTTGTGTGGGCGATGCTTGCGTTGGCGGAGGCGGGCCACGGCCTCCGGGTTGGTGGCGTCGCAGGCAAGATGGTAACCGCCAAGGCTCTTGACGGCGACAATGGCGCCGCGTCGAAGAAGATCGACAACTCTCATCAATTGTAGCCGCGAAGCGTCTTCGCGGGCATTCTCCCGCCGCGAATAGGATTCGCGGCTACAATCCTCCGGCGTAATCAGGTCGAGTTGCGGCCCGCACTTCTCGCAAGCGTCCGGTTGCGCGTGGAATCGGCGATCGCGCGGATCGTGGTACTCATACTCGCACGGCGCACACATCGTGAAACCGGCCATCGAAGTCTTGTCACGATCATAGGGCAAGTCGCGGATGATCGTGAAACGCGGGCCGCAGTTCGTGCAATTGATGAACGGATAGCCGTGACGGCGATCCTGAGGATCAAACAACTCCCGCAGGCAATCGTCGCACGTCGCCAAGTCGGGCGAGATATGCACGGCCGCGTCGCCCTCAGGCTCGGACTCGATGACCTCGAATTGCTTGTAACCCTTTTCGGCGAAGACTTGTTTTTGAATGTCTGCGATCACTGCCTGTTTGGGCGGGTCGTGGATCAGGTGATGAAAGAATGCGCGGACTTTCAGATCGTCGCCTTCGACTTCGACCGTGACGCCGTGCGGGCCGTTGCAGACAAAACCGCCAAGGCCGAGTTGCGTGGCGTAGCGATAAACGGTCGGACGAAACCCAACGCCTTGGACGCGGCCAACGATCCTGGCGCGCATGCACGTCTTCATCCGCGCGTTACCTCGGTATGATGTTGCCGGTGCGGATGCTGGTGCGGCTGGACGACAGCATCGAGATCGTGATGGTCGCTTGCCCGCCGAAGCCCGTCGGGCGAAGGCGTGTGCGTGTGCGGCTCGACGCGGATCTCACCGTCCGCCACGTGCTCCAGCCAGTGTGTCCATTCTTCAATCCCCTGCCCTGTCCGGCAAGAAACCCGGAAGACCGGCGCGTCAGCGTTGAGTTTGCGGAAATCGCGGAGAAACTGGTCGAAATCGAAATCGGTGTGCGGCAACAGATCCATCTTGTTAAGCACCAGCGCGCTGATTTCGTGAAACAGCAACGGATATTTGGCGGGTTTGTCGTGACCTTCGGTGACGCTGAGGATGCCCACCTTGGCCTTCTCGCCGAGGTCAAACTCGGCAGGGCAGGCGATGTTGCCGACGTTCTCGATGAACAGCAAGTCGAGCGCATCCAGATCGAGTTCGCCCAACCCACGTTGCACCAATGGCGCCTCGAGATGGCAGGCGCCGCCCGTAAGGAGTTGAACGACCGGCACGCCCAGCTTTGCGATCCGGTCGGCGTCGCGCGTCGTGGCGATGTCACCTTCCAGGACGCCGATGCGATAATGATGTTTGAGGGCGGGAATCGTCTTTTCCAGCAACGACGTCTTGCCAGCGCCCGGTCCACTGATCAGATTGATGGCTGCGATCTTCTTGGCTGCGAGCTGGTTACGAATGCGCGTCGCCAACTGGTCGTTGGCTTCCAAAACGTTGCGTAGCACTTTCACGTTCATGAAGAAGACCCAACATCATCGGAGCGACGCGGCGCCTTGTCAATCGCGCCGCAACGTGCGCAAAACGCGGCCCGAAGACCCGTCGCGGATCGTGACAATCATCGGTGTCTGGCCGATGGCATGCGTGGCGCAGCCCAAGCAGGGATCGTACGCACGGAAGGCCATCTCGACCTTGTTAAGCAATCCCTCGCTCACCTCACCACCGTGGATCAGTCCCTTGGCAGCTTTCTCGACGCTCATCGCCATGCGGGCAGAATTGCCCTGTGTCGCGACGATAAGATTGGCTTTGCGAATGATTCCGTTGTCGTCGGTCTCGTACTGGTGGATCAACGTGCCACGCGGCGCTTCGACCACGCCGATGCCGACCGTGGGTTTCGCGGTCGGGATGACCCGCAGGTCTTTGCTGGTGATCTCTGGATCGTTGATGAGTTCGTTCATCCGCTCGGCGGCGTACAGCATCTCGACGACGCGCGCCCAGTGGTTGGCCAGCGTGTGGTGGACGGGTTTACCGCCCAGCGTCGCGTAGAATTCCTCGTACGCCTTCTGGGCCAGCGGCGTCGCCAGACCGTCGGACACGTTCAATCGCGCCAGCGGGGCCACCGAGTAAATGCCGCTCTTCTCGCCCTCGGTGAAACCGTTCCACCCGACGGGTTTCAAGTAGCAGAACTTCATGTAACTCCACGGCTCGACGTGTTCGGCCACGAAGTCGCGGTACTGTTGCGGGGCGAATTTCGCGAACTCCTTGCCGTCCGGCGTGACGACGCGAATCTTGCCGTCGTAGAAGTTGACCTTGTTGTTCGCGTCCACCATGCCCATGTAGTAGGTGCGATGGGTGTAGGTGTCCGACGTGATAAGCTTCACGTAAGCTTCATTCTTCAGGACGATGTCCTTGAAGACCTGCAGCGTGAACTGCGCAAAATCCAGGCCGTCCTTGGCCAGTTGCTGGAACTGCGGCAGGTCCGCCGGCGACATCCCCTTCGCGACGCCGCCGGGCAGACCGAGCACGGGATGAATCACCTTGCCGCCGAGGTACGTGATCAACTCGCGCAAGCGGCGGCGCGTGCTGATGACTCGCTTGCCAATCTCAAGGCCCACCTTTTGGATCACGCCGACGATGTTGCGCAGTTCGGGAGGCGCATCCGGACCCACGATGAAGTCCGGGCCGCCGAGGATGTAGACGTGCAACGCGTGGTCTTCGAGCATAAACGTGGTGTACACCAACTCGCGGATCTTTTTCGCCGCCGAAGTCGGCTCGACTTTGTACAAATCGTCCAGCGCTTTTGTTCCCGCCATGTGATGCGCCGTCGGGCAGACGCCGCAAATGCGCGATGTGATCTGCGGCATGTCTTCGGCCGGTCGTCCGATGGAAAACACCTCGAACCCGCGCATCTCGGGCACTTGGAAGTATGCCCGCTCGACCTCGCCTTTCTGGTCCAGGAAGATGTCGATCTTGCCATGGCCTTCGAGGCGGGTGATCGGGTCAATGGCGACGTGCCGCCGTGTCATGTAGGACTGGCCGGCATTATTGTGGGCTTCGTTGAAGATGCGCTTGACTGATTCGTTCATAAAACCTCCATGAGAGGAAAACTCGAAATCCGAAATTCGAAGCACGAAACAAATCCGAAATTCGAATGACGGAAATGCTCCAAACAAGGCGCGAGACGATAGGGACGGACCGCCGGGCCGTCCGAAGCCGTTGTGAAGAGCGGCGCGCCCGGCGGTCGCGCCCTACCACGCGTCTTGGTCGTTGCTACTTTGGTCATTCGTGCTTGTTTCGGGTTTCGGATTTCCTACGGGCCGCCCACGCGGCCGCGTAGGAGGCACTTCGCCAAACCGTAACGATAAAATGTGCCGACCGGATCAGGGATCCCGGCCAATATCTTTTCGATCTCCTTGTCTTCTTTGCCGGCTGCGGTTGAGGCCAAATAGCTCAGGATTTTTGCGCCGTGGTCCTGGACGCGGCTGGTTGGACCGAAACAGCCGGTGCACGGCATATTGCCCGTGATGCAGCGCGCTTCGCAGCCGCCCCGCGTGGCCGGGCCCATACAGACGAGGCCCTGAGCCAGCAGGCATTTGTCGGGGTCAATGATGACTTGGTGCGGACGCTTGAACTCGGTGAGGCTCAGGTCCTGCGGTTTGCTGTCAATGCGCGGGCATTGCTCGCACAGAGCCATGTCGGGGGCGAGCACGCTGCCTTTCGGCGGCAGTTTGCCCGCGAGCAACGCCAGCACTGCCTCTTTCAACAGTTTCGGCGTGGGCGGACAGCCGGGGATGTAGTAGTCCACCTCCACCACCTGGTCGAGCGCGCGAACCACGTTGCGAAACACGGGCAGTGTGGCAGTGTGGCCGTTGTCCCGGAACTCCGTTACCGGCCGCGTCTTCAAAGCGCCTGCCCCGACAGCGCTTGCGTTGTCGGGGTTCACCACCGTGGGCGCTTCCTCGTAGACGTACTTCATAATTTGCTCGCGGCTGAACTGATTGGCGAGGCTAGGAATGCCACCGGTGTGGGCGCAGGAACCGTAAGCGATGAGATACTGGCTTTTGCGGCGCAACAAGCGCACCATCTCTTCTTGTTCGGAAGTACGGATCGCACCGTTGAGCAAGGTCGCCACGATGGATTTGTCAGGCATCGCCTCGACGTCCTTCTTCTTGAAATCCATCGCGACGGGCCACAACACGATGTCCACGGCATCGAGCACCATGAGAATGTCCTCAGCGAGGTCGACGACGGATTCTTCGCAACCGCCGCAAGACGCACACCAATAAAAAGCGATTTTCGGTTTAGTGGACATAGTTCGCGATCTCCTTCAAATTGTTTCCCCTTTCCCTTGCAGTGGAAGGGAGAGGGTTACCCCCGCAGCAGCGGGGCGCCAAAGCTTGCCCGCCTTTGGCGGCGCCGGAGGCGGCCAGGGGCGACCAGGGGTCAGGGTGAGGGTTCTCCTCCGTTCGCTGTTCGAGTTCTTGCAGAATTGTCACCAGCACGCCGTCTTTGTTTTCTCTCAGGTCATCGTTCCAGAACCGCAGAACGCGAATGCCCTGCTGAGCGAGGTAACGATCCTTTGACTCATCGTGATTCTTCTGGTTTGGATACCCATGAGGATCACCATCTAACTCGATGGCCAGCTTCGCCGACACACAGTAGAAGTCCAATACGTATGGACCGTTGGGATGCTGACGGCGGAACTTGTACGCGCAGAAACGGTGATTTCGCAGATGACGCCACAGTGTCCGTTCGGCCCAAGTCGGCTCGCGGCGGAGCGCTCTGGCCATCCCCCTCACCTTGATCCTCTCCCCCGTACGACGGGGGAGAGGAGACAGATCCCTGTGAATTCCGTGGTTCATGCGACGTGTGCCGGTGCTTGCTCTTTATCCTGGGCCTGAACTTCCCCGGCCAGCTCCTCAATCTCCTTGTCCCAATCCTTGAATTTCCCGGGCATGTTCAACGGGCCAAGCGCACGGACTTTCTCGACAATATCGTTGACGGCCCACTTGACCTTGTCGCCTTCACTGGCGCTGATCCATTCGAGGCGGACGCGGTCTTCCTCGATGCCGAGGTCTTTCAACATCCGCTTCAGGAGATCCATCCGGCGGAGCGTCTTATAATTGCCCTCGACGTAGTGGCAGTCGCCGGGGTGGCAGCCGCCGATGAGCACGCCGTCCGCGCCCTTCGCGAACGCGGCCATGATGAATTGCGGATCCAGCCGGCCTGAGCACATCAGGCGGATGATGCGAACGTTGGGCGCGTATTTCATGCGCGACACGCCGGCCAGGTCCGCGGCGGTGTAGGTGCACCAGTTGCAGAAGAACGCGACGATGCGCGGCTCAAACGCGGCGGTGCTGGTGGCAGGTTGGGGTTGTACGGTGGTTTGATTTATCATTTATTCTCCTCAGCGGCGAGCCGCCGCGAAATCCGAAGCACGAAATTCGAAATCCGAAACAAACCCGAATGACGAAAACTCAAATGACCGAAACAACGGCCGGTGAAGCCGCAGATGAACGCGGATGGACGCGGATTCCTCACCACTGTCATGCTGAGCTTGTCGAAGCATCTCTGTCGTTTCGTCGTTGTCATGGCAGTGCAAGCGTCCCGGCTTGCGGCTGTGTGTATCATTGTCATGTGTCAGAAGTTAACCCATTCATTTAGTCAAATCTTGAGTATGCCGGCACTTGCGACACCGCGCGACTTCAGAGCAGCTACTATTGCAGCGCGTAGTTTGGCCCGAGCGCCGTTTTCTTTGACGCCAGTTGCAGGAAGACATGCCTTCAACGCTGCCTCGCTCTCCTCATCGCAGTACTGACCAAGCGCTAATGCAGCCATTATTCGGACACCAACATCCTCCGAGCAGTTTCGCAGAGCCGCGATGAGAGCGGAGGCGGCGGGGTAGTAGTTTATTTCGCCTAGAGCAATCGCCGCGCTTCGCTTGACCTCCGCATTGGGATCGTTGAACAATATCGCGTTCAATTGATCAACGCCTCTGTGCGACCTTAATCTCCCGAGTTCTCTTGCCGCCACAGCTCGGATCATCGCGCCTTTGTCAAATGGTGTGAAGTCTTGGAGTTCTCCAAATGGACTTCGATCCCATTCAAGTTCGGTATGGACATCGAGATATCGAAGTAGCGCTTCCTCATTTCTCGTCTGAACCGCTTGAACGACATCAGCCGGTACGATACGGAGGCGAGTCCCATCGTGCTCTACATCTTCCTCTCGCCTCATTTCTTGGATTGCAGAAATCAATCCCCGATAGAAATCCGAGAGCTTTTCTTCAATTGGAAGGGCATCTACGTAATCATGGAATCCGCATTCAAGGAACACCATTGTTGCGCCACAGTGCTTACAACGAGTCACCTCCGTCACCAAGAAGCGTAAAACACTGATCGCCTTCGAACACTGAGGGCAACCCGCGGAATACGGTGCTTCACAAACAATCTGTTTATATAGTGCAATGGCTTGGTTACGAACCTCGTCATTCGGCGGTTTCCTGATGACTTCTCGAAGTTTGTCCGGGTCTGGCAACATCGTATGACATCTGTCGCATTTGGAAGTGCGGTCATATTCAGCCCCTCGCACGTGACCAAGAATCCGGCATTTGACCGCGTCTAGCATGTCCCCCTCGTCGTTGCTCGGGGCAACTCTTGACTCTTACGGTTGCCTGACTCGGACGCATTCATCTCGAGTCTCCTTTCCGGCTTGGAACAACCGCAGGCGAGACGCCCGCGCCACCATGCCCTGACGACTGAGATTCTTTGCTTCGCTCAGAATGACAACCTGAGGTTGTGAATCCGCGTCCATCTGTGTTCATCTGCGGTTTCATCTGCCGTTGTTTGCCGCGTTTTGTCATTTGGGCTTCGTGCTCATTTCGGATTTCGATATTCGGATTTCGGATTTTCCTCATCCGATGACCGCTTCGATTTCGCTGAAGATTTCTTCGTCGCTGAACAGGTTCTGGTAAATCGACCCGCTCGGGCAGGCCGCGACGCATACGCCGCAACCTTTGCACAACGCCTCGTTGATGACGGCCTTCTTTTTCACCTCGTCGCGGCTGATCGCCGTGTACGGGCAAAGCGGGATGCAGGTCTTGCATCCGCTGCAATCGTCAGCCACGACGTAGCTCGTATTCGGTTCAAGCTCGATTACGCCGGCGTTGATCAACGCATACGCCTCCGCCGCGGCCGCACCCGCTTGGGCGACCGTGTCGGGGATGTCTTTCGGGCCTTGACAGCAACCGGCCAGGAAAATGCCGTCGGTGAAGGTGTTCACGGGCGCGAGTTTCGGGTGGCGCTCCAGGAACCAGCCTTCGGTCGAGCAACTGATGTTGAACATCCGCCGCACATCCTGGGAGTCGGCTTGCGGTTCGAGACCGTTCGCCAGAACAACCATGTCAACCGGGATACGCCGAACGAAACCGGCAAGCGTGTCCTCGACGCGGATCACGAGTCTGCCTTCCTCCTCTTTCCTCGCCGCCCAGTCGGTGACTTCGGCGACGCGGCCGCGGATGAAATGGACACCTTCCTCCTGCAACCGCTCGTAAAACTCCTCGTATCCTTTGCCGGGCGCGCGGATATCGATGTAGAAGTTGAACACCTCGGCATCAGTGTGCTGCTTGATAAGGTGGGCGAGCTTCATCGAGTACATGCAGCAGACGCGCGAACACCAGCGGTTGGTGCGGTTGTCGCGCGAGCCGACGCAGTGGATGATACCGACCGCCTTCGGTTTGCCGCCGTCCTTCAATGTGATGTGGCCTTCGGTCGGGCCGCTGGCATTGACCATGCGTTCGACTTGCATCGCGGAGAACACGTTTGGATGCACGCCGTAGCCGTATTGCGGCAAACGTTTCCCGTCGAACGTCTGGAAACCAGTGGCGAGAATGATCGTGCCGACGTTGATCTCGACAAGTTCTTCCTTTTGGTCGAACTTGATCGCCTTGCGATCGCACACCTCGACGCAGGTCTTCTTGCATTTGCCCGTCTTGAGCTGGATGCAGGCTTCCGGATCAAACAGCACCAAAAACGGCGTCGCCTGCGGGAACGGCATGTACACGGGTTTGCGCTTGGAGAGACCTTCGTTGAAGTCGTCCTCGGTCTTTCCCTCCTTGTACACGCACGCCTCGACGCATTTCACGCAGCCGACGCACAAATCCTCGATAATATATCGCGGCTTGCGTTTCACCGTCACCTTGTAGTTGCCGACGAAGCCCTCGACCTTCACGATTTCCGAGTAGGTCCACAGCTTGATGTTCTTGTTCTCGCCGACGGCCGACATCTTCGGCGTAAGAATGCACGCCGCGCAGTCGAGCGTCGGGAACGTCTTGTCGAACTTCGCCATGTGCCCGCCGATCGTCGCCTCGCGTTCGACGAGGTAAACGGTCATGCCGCCGTTGGCCAGAGTCAGAGACGCGTGAATCCCGGCAATGCCGCCGCCGACCACCAGCACGTCGCGATTGATCTTGGTCTCTTTCTTCTCCAGCGGTTTCTGCAACGCCACGCGCTTGATCGCGGCGCGCACCAGCGCCCGCGCCTTCTCGGTCGCCGGCTCGCCCGGTTC
>Ga0187886_1000224_pt1 | contig 77250 bp, 60 predicted proteins | sample June2016WEW_20_1_FD_133001 | JGI IMG/M metagenome (GOLD analysis project Ga0187886, IMG submission 133001) | Peatland microbial communities from SPRUCE experiment site at the Marcell Experimental Forest, Minnesota, USA - June2016WEW_20_150 | ecosystem: Environmental > Terrestrial > Soil >... | reverse complement strand
GGGCGATCCGGATGCAGTTCATCGCCGAGGCGCTCACCCTATCCATGATCGGGGGCATCACGGGGATCATCGCCGGGGTGGGCGTGTCGAAAGTCATCTCGGCCCTGGCCGGCTGGTCGACCCTGATCTCGCCGTTCTCGGTCATCCTCGCCTTTGGATTTTCGGCGATCGTGGGGATCTTCTTCGGCTATTATCCGGCCTACAAGGCGTCGCTCCTCGACCCGATCATGGCCCTGCGCTACGAATAAGAAGGCCGGAGGGCCTGATCAAACGGCGGAGGAGGCGCGCCCATGAACATATCGAGACGCGATTTTATCGGACGCTCTCTTTCGGCCGCGATGGCCGGCGCCTTAACGCCGCTCGGCGTCCGCGGAGGCCCGCCCCGGTCCGCAGCCCCGCCGTCCACTTTCACGCTCGAAAGTTATGCCGCGAAGAGCATCAACTACTTCGAGCGCCTCGTTGACGCCGGCGGGCTGCCGTACTTTAACGTGTTTTGGACCGAGCCCGCCGAAGCGGCGCACGACTGGCCGGACTTCGGCGACGTGATGAGCCGTCAGTGGCAGGGCGCCGTCATGCTGCGGCGGATGACCGGCCGGGAGGCCGCCACGGAGAAAGTCTGGCGGCGCAAGAGCCTGGGCCTCATTGATCCGGGCGACGGCATGCTCCATCGTCCGGCGACCTCCTTCAGCAAGCCGTCCGCCGATTGGGGGGACGCCTCGCTGAGCCTCTACGCACTGGCCACCGCGGCCGCTGAAGGCGACGACGTCTCGCGGCGGGCGGCCGTGAAAATGGCCGAAGCCATGCTGTCCGGCCTTCGCTCCGGGCGCTTCCCCGGGGACGGCTTCGCGATCAAGAGCCTCATGGTGACGGCGAGGCATCTCCAGTGCGACGCGGCCATGGAAGCGGCCCGAATGCTCGTTGACCGGTCCGTCACGAACGGCCGCGCCTTCACGCCCGACAACACGTTCGGTCCCTGGGGGCACATGCACGGCAACCTGAGGACGATGGCCGGCGCCGCCGACTACGCCCTGGCCGAGGGCGACCCGGTCCTTTACGGCCGCGTGGATGCCCTTTATCGCTACGTCAAATCGACCGGCACGAGCTTCGGTTTTCTGCCCGAGGTCATTGGCCGGCGGGGCGACATCGTCGCCTGCGAAACCTGCGCCCTGATGGATTACGCGGGCGTCGGCGTCACGCTCGCCAACCACGGGCATCCTGAGTATTGGGGGGACATGGAGCGTCTGGCCCGAAACCATTATGTCGAAAGTCAGGTCCACGACGCTTCCTGGCTCAAATCCGACGACGCCCGGCCGGACACGGCCCAATTCACCTATCGGGACATCGGAGGACGTGTCGCGGGCGCCTGGGCGGGCTGGAGCTCGCCGAACCACATCCTGGCCGCCCGCGAAACCCTGAACGCCCACTGGGGCGGGGCGGAGCTCAAAAACAAGACGCGGGCCCTTCAGAATTGCTGCGGCGGCTCCGGCGTTCACGGGCTTTTCATCCTCTGGAAAAACGCCGCCCGCTTCGAGGCCGGCACACTGTCCGTCCACATGCATCTCGACAAAAATCTGCCCCAGGCCGAGATCCGTTGCGAGCAGCCCTTCGGCGGCCGGCTCGTCGTGGCCTTGAAGCGGGACGCCGCCTTGAGGGTCCGTATCCCGGCGTTCACGACGCCCGCGCACATGCGTGTCCGGGTGAATGGCACTGAGCTGCCGGACGCCGCGAATCCCAAGAGCGGCCCGCCGTCCGTCGCGGGGCGGGGACGAACGCTGGAACCGGCCCGGCCGTTCGGGAACTATCTCGAGATCGGGACGCTCCTCGCCGGGGACCGGGTCGAAGTGGCCTATCCGCTGCCGATCCGGACCGAGGACGTTTCGGTAGGGAATCCCGGCTTCCGGCGATGGCGCTATCGCGTGACCTGGAAGGGCGACACCGTCGTCCGGATGGAGCCGGTCGGGAACGACGCCAGGACCGGATACTCCGATTTCGACAAGGCCGAGAAGGAAGTTTATTACGGCCCGGACGGCCCCGGCCCTCTTTATCAACGCGATCACATGCTCGCGGAGATCCAGCCATCGGCGGCGGACATCTACGCGGACGACGGCTCCTTGGATTTCTGGAAAATCGGATGACATGACGACCGTCCGATAGGGGACAGGCGGGGGCCGGCCCGCTTTTGACACCCACGCCGGGGCAGGATAAAATAACTGGTGGGGGAAAGAAAACCGTTAGAACCGGGCCATCCTTCAGCTCCAGGGCCGTCCGGGCGCGAAAGATGGTCAGGGCGGCCCCGGCCCTCCAAATCTCGAAGAGGAGTGAACCATGCTCACCAAGGACAGAAGCTGCGGCATCATCGAAGGGACCCTGCAAGACGCCCTCGACAGCCTGGAAAGAACCAAGGAATGTATGGTCGGCTGGGATTGGAACTATATCTCGCCCGAGGAAGTGGACGAGGTCATCAACATGCTGAAGGCCATCATCAAGAAAGCGGCCGAGGAAACGGCCTGATCCACGGCATAGCTGGCACCGATATTCCCCTGAAGCCGAAGGCCGCGCAGGGACTCGCCTTCACAACTCGCGGAGCGCCGCGGCCACCGGGCGCCGGACGGCCCGGAGCGCGGGGGGGACGCCCCCGATGAGCCCCATGAGCAGGGCGAAGCCCACGCCGACGGCCATCAGATCCGGCGTAACCTTGAACGCGAACGCGAGGTGCGAAAAGGTCTGAAAGTTGATGGTCCCGGTGGTCCAGCCGTTGACCGGAAGGACGACGACACAGCCGAGGACCCCGCCGAGGCCGGCGATGAAGAGCGATTCGAAGACGAAGGATATCACGACGCTCCCGGAGCCGAAGCCGAGGGCCCGCATCGTGGCGATTTCCCGTGTCCGCTCCGCAACGGCCGAATACATGGTGTTGAGGGCCCCGAATACAGCCCCGATGCCCATGACGAAGGCGACCAGCGTTCCCAGGACGGTGATCATGTTCGTCAGCTGCTGGGAGTTCTTCTCGTAATACGTCCGCTCGCGCTCGGCCTCGACGGAGAGCCGGGGATCGGAGGTCAGGGCGTCCTTGAACCCCTGGAACGCGTCCGGCGACGTGAGGCGGACGGTCATGGACTGGAAAATATTCTGGGGCCTCTTGTAGACCTGGTTCAGGACGAGGGCGTCGCACCAGAGCTCCGAATCGAAGGCGCTCCCGCCCGCGTCGAAAATCCCGACGACGGTCCACGTGCCGCCGCCGAATTTTACCGAGCTGCCCAAGTCGAGGCCCGTGTACGTGCCGGTCACGTTGCGCCCGGCGATGAGCTCATTCAGCCCGGTCTCGAACATGCGCCCCTTGACGACTTTCACGTTCTCCCGGACCTCGAGGACCCGGGGAGACGTCCCGCGGATCTGGACGTTGGCGTCGGTCCCGGTTGTCTTGAGCGGAAAGGCGGCGATGACGACGACCTCGGGGCTGACCAGCGGGCCCTCCGGGCCGCGGGCGACTCCGGCGGCGTTCTGAATGGCCTGGACCTGGTCGAGTGAGATGATGCTGATCATTTCGGAGGCCGCGCCGGCCCTCAGGACGATCGCGTTCCCGGGCGACCCCGAGGCCACGAGCGTGGCTCTGAAGCCGCGGGCCATCGAAAGCATGGCCACAAACACCCCGACCGCGCCGGCGATGCCGAGCACGGCGACGATTCCCGAAGTCCAGCGCTGCCGGACGCTGCGGATGTTATAGATGACTGGAATCGGCATGGTCAGACCCTCCGTAGCGCGTCGACGACCTTGAGCCGCATGGCCGAGACGGCCGGAAGCACGCCGGCCAGAGCCCCGGCCGCGAGGGCGAGGGCAATCCCCACGGCGAGGTCCGCCGCGGGCACGTAGATCGGGGCCCCGTACAGGAAACCGGACAATTTAGGGGCGATGGCCTTGGCCGCCAGAACGCCCAACGTTCCCCCGATGAACGCGAGGAACAGCGACTCGCCCAGCACCAGGCAGAGGATCAGGCCGTCCCCGAACCCGACGGTCTTGAGCACGGCCAATTCGCCTGTGCGCTCGCGGACCGCGATGGCCATCGTGTTGCCGGTGACGAGGAGAAGGGTGAAGAAGACGACGGCCCCGATCGTCAGGATGAGGAACTCGATGTTGCCGATCTGCTTCGCGAAGGAGGCGGCGAAGGCCTTCTCGGTTTCGGTCTTTGTCTCCCAGGGGGAGTTGGCGAAGCGTCCGTCGATGGCGGCCACGATGCCTGGAGCATCGTCCGGGTTGGCGACCTTCACGATGTACCAGCCCACGAGCCCCTTCCAATAGGGCGGCCCGTTCTCCTCGAGGTAGTCGCGGCGGAGCCAGAACTGGGTCGTGTCATCGTCCGGCCGCGCGCCCCTGTAAATTCCGCGCAGGTTGAACTGCCACACGCCCGGGATGTAGGTGCCGCGGATCGGGATGCGGTCGCCGATCTTCCAGCCGAATCGCTTGGCCGTCGCCTCGCCGGCGATGCAGGCCTGGCGGTCTTTCATGAAATCGCCCCACTCGGAGTCCGAGACGAGGTATTCGGGGTACATCTCGCGCCAGCTTCCGGGCTCGATGACCATCTGAGGAAAGAAGTTCCGTTCATCCTGGTAGACGCCCCCGAACCACGTGGCGAAGGTCACGGCCTTCACCCCCGGAACCTGGAGGATCTGGTCGCGGTAGGCGATGGGCAGGGGCTGCATGAGCGACACCCTGTTGATGACGATGAGCCGGTCGGCGCCCGCGACCTCGACGCCCTGGTTGAACGCGCCGCGGACGGCGATGAGCAGCACGAAGAGGAAGAGGGCGGCCGCGAACGAGCCCATGGTGAGCGTCGTGCGGACCTTTTTCCGCCTGAGATTGGCGAGGACCAAAGCCAGGTATTTCATTTCGGCGTCCCCTCGATGAGCGCGCCTTTGTCCAGATGAAGGACGGCGTGGGCCCGCTCGGCGGCCCTCGGGTCGTGCGTCACCATGAGCACCGTCTTTCCGTGTTCGTGCACGAGGCGGTCGATGAGGTCCATGATCTCGTCCGCGCTTTTTCTATCAAGGTCGCCGGTGGGCTCGTCGCAGAGCAGAAACGTGGGGTCGGTGACCACGGCCCGGGCGATGGCCACGCGCTGCTCTTCACCGCCGGAGAGCTGGCGCGGAAAATGGCCGGCCCGCGCGGTCAGGCCCACGAGCCCCAGGGCCGTGCCGACGTGCTTCCGACGTTCGGATTTCGAAAGTTTGGTCAGCAGGAGGGGCAGTTCGACATTCTGGAAAGCGGTCAGGACCGGGATCAGGTTGTACATCTGGAAGACGAAACCCACGTGGCGCGCCCTCCAGGCCGTCAGCTTGTGGGCCGACAACGCCGTGATCTCCTCCCCGGACACGGCGACGCTGCCCGTGGTCGGAACGTCGAGCCCGCCGAGCAGGTTCAGGAGCGTCGTCTTGCCCGAGCCCGAGGGGCCCATGAACGCCACGAACTCCCCTTGCTCGATGTCGAGGTTCAGCCCCCGGAGAACGTGCAGGTCTTCGCTTCCCCGGTGATACGTCTTGCCCAGGTTCCGCACCCGAATCAGGCTCTTTCCGGTCATCGCCCCGTTGATGTTGACCATATTCTCCTCACTTTGTCTTGACGCGCTGGCCGTCACGCAAGCCCTCGGGCCCCTTCAACAGGATGGTATCGCCCTCGTTGACTCCGGCCATGACTTCGACGTCGCTCCCGCGGGTTCCGCCGAGGGCCACGGCCCGCCGTTCCAATCGGCCCTCCCGGACGAAGAACACGACCTTTTTCCCGCCCTCCTCGCGCACGGCCGCCTGGGGAATCAGGGCCCGCGGGGCCGCCGCCCGCGGGCCGCCGGGCGCCTCCTCCGCGAGGAAGGCGACTTTGACCCCCATGTCCGGCAGAATTTTCGGATCGAGCTTGTCGAAAGAAATGCGGACTTTGACCGTGGCTTTCTGCCGGTCCGCGGTGGGGATGACGGTCCGGACCTTCGAGGGGATATGCCAGTCGGGGTAAGCGTCGAGAACGGCGTCCACCTTCTGGTCGGGCGCCACCCTCGCGATATAGGACTCGTTGACGTCCACCTCGATCTCGAGCGAGGCCATGTCCACGATGGTGGCGATCCCCGTGCGGGTGAAGCCGCCGCCCGCGGAGATGGGGGACACCATTTCGCCGATCTGGGCGTCCTTGGAGACGACGACGCCCGCGAAGGGGGCCCGCACGGTGCAATTGTCGACGTCCTGACGGGCCACGCCGATCTCCGCGTCGGCGGCCTTGACCTGCGCGCGCGCCGCCTGGATCTGGGCCCGGAGGCTGTCAACGGTCGTCTGGGCGAGTTCGCGCGTCTGGACGGCCGAGTAGCCGGCCTTCTCGAGTTCCAACTGGCGCTTGAGCTCCCTTTCGGCGTTGGCCAGGTTGACCTCGAGGTTGGCGATGAGCGCCGCCGTCGCGTCACGGGCGGTGCGCGCCGCGAGCAGGCGCTTCTGGGCGTCGGAATCGTCGAGACGGGCGAGGACCTGGCCCTCGGCGACCTTCAGGCCCTCGTCGACCAGGACCTCGAGGACTCGGGCGGTGAGCTTGGCCGCGATGGTGGCCCGGCGCCGTGGCGTGACGTAGCCGCTGGCGTTCAGCAGGGTCGCGCCTTCGACCCCTCCGGCGGGCCGAGCCGTCGTGACCTCGACCACGGGCGTCCTCCCCCGGAAGGCGATGACCGCTGCGGCGACGGCCAGGATCGCCAGCCCTATGAACAGGCCCGCGCGCAGCCTTCGGCTGCCCCGCCGGTCGTTCCGCGAGCTCTCGTCGATCTTAAGTCCCGTGATATCAGGGCCGCTTGTGCTCTGTTGTGCGTCCATCCATCCGCTCCTCAGTAAATCCCCCCGTAGGTCCCCCACCCAAAGTCAACGTATCTTACTCCGACGTGGAGAGACCGTCAAGATATGCCGGGGCATCCGACAACGGCCTTCAGGGGCGAAGAAAACGTTAGAAGCGGGGCCGGGATTTTTGTATATTAAGGGGGGCCTATGAGAATTCTCGCCAATGCGGTCAGGGAAGGTCCCGTCCGGAAACTTCCCCTTTCGGTTTTCCTGCTCGTTTCCCTCGCGGCGCTCCTGGACGGCGGGGGGGAAGACAAATCCTACAGGCCCGGAGGCATGACGATCCTCCCGACAGATACCGCGGCGCAGCTCGTCGAAAAAGCCGCCCGCGTCGTTCCCTCCGATCGCCAGATGGCCTGGCAGGCGCTCGAATTCCAGGCCTTCGTTCACTTCGGCATGGACACATTCACGGACAGGGAATGGGGTCTGGGGACCGAGGACCCCAAACTCTTCAACCCGACCGATTTCGACGCCGGCCAATGGGTCGAGGCCGTCAAGGCGGCCGGGGTCCGGGGCGTCATCGTCACGGCCAAGCACCATGACGGCTTTTGCCTCTGGCCGAGTCGCTTCACCGCTCATTCCGTCAAAGCGAGCCCCTGGAAGAATGGTCAGGGCGATGTCGTAGGGGAAGTCGCCGACGCCTGCCGTAAGGCGGGGCTGAAATTCGGAGTCTATCTTTCTCCTTGGGACCGGCACGAGCCGAGCTATGGTGATTCGCCCCGTTACAATGAACATTTCAAAAACCAGCTCCGCGAGCTCCTGACGGGGTACGGCGATATCTCCGAGGTCTGGTTCGACGGCGCCTGCGCCGAGGGCCCGAACGGGAAGCGTCAGGTCTATGACTGGGAGGGCTACTGGAGCCTGATCCGCGAACTTCAGCCCGGCGCGGTCATCTCCATCATGGGTCCCGACGTCCGCTGGATCGGGAACGAAGCCGGCGTCAACCGTGAGAGCGAATGGAGCGTCATCCCAGTGGCCCGGGCGGACGACCGTCCTGCCGAAAAGGATCCGGGAGGGATCGCGGGGCTCGACGCCACGGCCCCAGACCTCGGCTCCCTCGAGGTCATCGCGGAGACGGCGAAGAAAGGCGGGCGTCTCATCTGGTACCCGGCCCAGGTCGACGTTTCCATCCGGCCCGGCTGGTTCTACCACGCCGCGGAGGACATGAAAGTCAAGACCGTCGGCGATCTCCTCGACATCTACTACGGGGCCGTCGGGGGGAACGCCCAGCTTCTCCTCAATATCCCGCCCGACCGGCGCGGCCGTCTTCATGAGAACGACGTCCTCGCCTTGAAGCGGCTCGGGGAAGCGCTCAGGACGACCTTCGCCGTAAATCTGGCTGCGGGCGCCAAGGCGGCCCCGGTCCCGGTCAAGAGCGTGTCCCCGGGTAACGGCCCGGAAAAGACGGTCGACGGCAACCCGAAGACTGCCTGGCGGACCGGCGACGGCGTCACGAGCGCCGCGGTCGAGTACGATCTCGGTCAAATCAAGACATTCAATGTGGCGATGATCCAGGAAGATATCCGCTCCGGCCAGCGGGTCGAGTCCTTCGTCCTCGACGTCTGGGACGGGAAGGGTTGGCAGGAGGCCGCGCGGGCCACGACCATCGGCCATAAACGGTTCCTGCGCTTTCCTAAGGTCAAGGCGGTCAAGGCCCGGCTCCGCATCCTGAGCACGCGAGGGTGCGCCTCGATTTCGGAATTCGGGCTTTACCTCGACCCGACCCGCGCAGAGGCGCATCAAGCGAACAAGTGAAATGGGGACGGTCCTGGTTTTTCCGAGAAACCAGGACCGTCCCCATTTTGTTAGTCCCCATTTTGTTCAGGAAAGGCGGACGCCGGGAAAAAGTAGCCCCGGGTTTCACTCGATCGTGAACTCCTTTTCCACCGTGACCTTCTTCCCCGAATGGGTGTCCGAGACCTGGGTGATGGTCTTGTATTTTCCCTTTTCCAGCCCGCTGAGGGTGTAGGTGAAGGTCAGGGCGATCTCGGTGTTGAAGTTCCAGGACTTGAAGGGCATGCTGGCGAAATTGTTCTGCCCGCCGAGGATCTTGCCGGTGGCGTCGACCACCTGGAAGTCGGCTGTGAACCCGAACTCGTAATACCCGCCCGGATTCTTGGTCAGGGCATATCCGGCCGGTTCCATATAGAGATAGATGGGTTCGCCGGCCGAGAAAACGTCGCTCTCCTTGGGCTCATAGATGCCGTAGCTGTTATTCGCGCCCTTGACATACTTGACATTCCCCAGGACGAACGAGGAGTCGGCCCAGAAGGATTCCACGAGGGACCTCAGTTCGGCCAGGGCCTTGCCGTAGTCTTTGGCCTCGAAGGCCGATTTGAAAGCGCCATAGGGCCCGTCGAACGGCCCGATCACCGCGGCACTCGTCCCTTCCGACCCGGTCTTCCCGGGCTTGGAGCATCCGGCGAACGCCACGATCACCACAAGTCCCAGCAATAGAATCTTTTTCATTTTACCCTCCCTTCAGACAGTCTCGAAATTCGTGTTATTCGGGCTCCGGAGGAATCACCGCCCGACGGACTCGACATGGCGGTCAGGGCGAGGAGAATCCTCCGGGTCACGGGCCAACCTAAGGCTATTGCTGGACGACGCAATTATAAGCGGGGCCGGACCGCGGTTCAAGGGATTCTTGCGGGAAAGACCCAAGCCGGGCGCCCGGAAATTCCATTTACAAACCGCGCGAGTTGGCTTATATAATATTTCAATCATGCGCCTTGCGTCCGCCGCCGCGAAAGGAAAATAATCATGCATCTTCAGACCATCGACTGGGTCATCGTCTTCGCCACCCTGTCCGTCTGTTTCATCCCCGCGTTGTTCTTCGGCAAGCGGTCGGGCAAGAGCACCTCGGAGTTTTTCGTATCCGGCCGGGCCGTGCCCTGGTGGCTGGCGGGCCTGTCCATGGTGGCCACGACGTTCTCGAGTGACACCCCGAATCTCGTCACCGACATCGTCCGGCGCAACGGCGTCGCCGGCAACTGGGTCTGGTGGGCCTTCACCCTGACCGGCGTCGCGACGGTATTCTTTTACGCGCGCATGTGGCGGCGCTCCGAGGTCATGACCGACCTCGAGTTTTACGAGCTCCGCTACTCCGGGAAGGCGGCCGGCGTCGTCCGCGGCTTTCGGTCGGTTTACCTGGGATTCCTCTTCAACTGCATCATCATGGCCACGGTCAACCTGGCGGCCTGCAAGATCGCGGCCATCCTGTTCGGACTGGACCGCTGGCAGACGCTCCTTCTCGTCGGCCTGCTCAACGTCGTCTTCGCCACGGTCACGGGCCTCTGGGGCGTCCTGGTCATCGATATGATCCAGTTCTTCATCAAGATGACGGCCGTCATCGCCGCCGCCTACTTCGCCGTGAAATACGTCGGCGGCATGCACGTTCTGGTCACGAAGCTGTCTGCAGTCACGGGGCCGAACGGCGTCCATTTTCTCAACATGCTGCCGGATTTCAAGAGCAACTGGGACCTGGCCATCGCCATCTTCATCATGCCGATCGCCGTCCAGTGGTGGGCCGCCTGGTACCCGGGCGCGGAGCCCGGGGGCGGAAGCTACATCGCCCAGCGGATGCTGGCCTCGAAGTCTGAAAAAGACTCGCTCGGCGCCGTCCTCTTCTTCAACATCGCCCATTACGTCCTCCGCCCCTGGCCGTGGATCCTGGTCGGCCTCTGTTCCCTGATCGTCTATCCCCAGCTCTCGGACATCCAGAAGGCCTTTCCGCATCTCAACCCGAGCCTCCTTGGCCATGACATCGCCTACCCCGCCATGCTCAAGTTCCTGCCCGTGGGCTTCATCGGCCTGATGGTCGGCGGGCTCATCGCGGCCAACTCTTCGACCAACCTGACCCACCTCAACTGGGGGGCGTCCTATCTCGTCCACGATTTTTACCGCCGCTTCCTGAAGAAGGATGCCACGGAGAAGCACTACGTCATGGTCGGGCGGTTGGCCACGATCGCCCTCTTCCTCGCCGCGGGCGGGCTCGTCTTCGTGCTGGATACGGCCAAGGACAGCTTCGACATCATCATCCAGGTCGGGGCGGGGACCGGCCTCCTCTACCTTGTCCGCTGGTTCTGGTGGCGGGTCAACGCCTGGTGCGAGGTCAACGCCATGGTCAGCAGTTTCGGCTTCTCCGTGCTCCTGCTCATCCTGCGCAAAACCGGTGTGGTCATCCCCACGCACTACGCCCTCATCCTAACCGTCTTCGCAACCACGGTCGTCTGGATGCTGACGGCATTTTTAGGGCCCAAGACCGACCGCCAGACGCTCATTACGTTTTATAAAAAGATCCGGCCGTTTGGGCCCGGGTGGGAGCCCGTCCGGAAAGAGGCCGGCATCTCCAAGGCTGACGCCAAGTCGACCGGCGACAACTTCCCCGTGGCCCTCGTCGGCTGGGTGTCCGGTTCGCTCACGATCTGGTCGGCCCTTTTCACGGTCGGGAACTTCCTCTACGGACGGACGACGTACGCGCTCGTGCTCTTTGGGATCTTCCTCGTGAGCGGGACCGTGCTTCTCCGGGTCATCAACAGGCTCTGGGCCAAGAACCCGGCCGCCCCCGATGCGACAACGGCGGCTTCCTAGAGTATAATCTTAGCCTTTAGAAGAACCATGAACGCGGTCCCCATCGTCATCGGCTCCCTGCTGTTCGTCGCCATCGCCTACCGCTATTACAGCGCCTTCATCGCCGCCAAGGTCCTGGCCCTCGACGACAGCCGGGTGACGCCCGCCCATGCCCTTAACGACGGGGCCAACTACCATCCCACGAATAAGTGGGTCCTGTTCGGCCATCATTTCGCCGCGATCGCCGGCGCCGGCCCCCTCATCGGCCCGGTCCTGGCCGCCCAGTTCGGCTACGCGCCCGGGCTCCTGTGGCTTCTCCTCGGCGCCGTCATCGCCGGCGGCGTCCATGATTTCCTGGTCCTCGCGGCCTCGGTCCGGCGGAAAGGGAAGTCGCTGGCCGAGATCGCCCGCCGCGAGGTCAGCCCGCTCGGCGGCGCGGTCGCTTCGGTCGCCATCCTGATCATCATCATCGTCGCCCTGGCCGGGCTGGGCCTAGCCGTCGTCAACGCCCTCCGCGACAGCCCCTGGGGCACTTTCACCATCGCCATGACCATCCCCATCGCCCTGTTCGTGGGCCTTTGGATGAACAAAATCCGGCCGGGCAAGATCGCCGAAGCCAGCGTCATCGGCGTCATCGGCGTGTTCGCCGCGGTCATCTTCGGCAACACGGTCGCCCACTCGTCACTGGCCCACGTGTTCACGCTCTCCCGGGAAGGTATCATCCTGGCCATCGCGATCTACGGCTTTTTCGCCTCGGTCCTGCCGGTCTGGCTTCTTCTCGCGCCCCGGGACTATCTCAGCTCCTATCTCAAGATCGGGACCATCCTGGCCCTGCTCGTCGGCGTCCTCATCGTCCACCCCAACCTGAAGATGCCCGCCGTCACCCAATTCGTCCATGGCCACGGCCCGATCATCCCCGGCAAGCTCTTCCCCTTCCTGTTCATCACCATCGCCTGCGGCGCGATATCCGGTTTTCACGCACTCGTCTCGTCGGGCACGACCCCGAAAATGGTCCCCCGGGAATCCGACATCCGGATGATCGGCTACGGCGCGATGATGGTCGAATCGGTCGTCAGCGTCGTCGCCCTCATCGCCGCCTGCTCGCTCTTCCCGGCCGATTACTTCGCCATCAACCTCAGCCCCGAGAAGTTCGCCGGGCTGGGCCTCACGCCCGTCAACGTGGCCGAACTGTCGAGGCAGGTCGGGGAGAACCTGGCCGGCCGGCCGGGAGGCGCCGTGTCGCTCGCCGCCGGATTCGCCCAGATTTTCTCCAGCATCCCCGGCATGCGCGGCCTGATGTCCTACTGGTACCACTTCGCCATCATGTTCGAGGCGCTCTTCATCCTGACGACGATCGACGCCGGGACCCGCATCGCCCGGTTCCTCGTCCAGGAGTTTGCCGGCCGGGTCTGGAAACCTATGGAAAAGACCAACTGGCTGCCCGGCGCGTTCGCGGCCACGTCCTTCGTCGTTTTTGCCTGGGCCTACTTCATCTGGACGGGGAACGTCAGCAACATCTGGCCCATGTTCGGGACGGCCAACCAGCTCCTGGCCGGGGTGGCCCTGGCGGTCGTCACGGTCGTCATCATCAACGCCGGTAAGGTGCGCTACGTCTGGGTCAGCCTGGTCCCTCTGGCGTTCGTCGCCACGACGACCCTCTACGCCGGCTGGCGGAACATCTTCGATAATTTCCTGCCCTCGGTTTCAGTCCCCGGCCAGAGTGTCCTGGGCGTCGTCAACGTCGTCCTGACCGCCGTAATCATGTTCTGCTCCGTCGTCATCCTCGTCGAGTCCGCCCGGCGCGTTTACAGGGTGCTGGTTAAGGGCCAATACACAGTCCATGGACGGGCCGTCCTCGTGACGGACAAGGACTTCCGGCCGCCGGACTTCGGGGAGGCGTGAGCCGCGTCGAACCGCGCCCCCCACCCGTCGTCTTCGACGGGTGGGGGGATGTAAGATAGGGCCGCTCACCGTGAGTCTTCGGAAACTTCGCAATCGAAAGGCGTCCGCATGGATCTATGTCGCTTGTCAGCCGGTTTATTTGTCGCGCTCATCGCCGGGGCCAGTTCCCGCGGAGGAGGGGACACGTCCGTGAAGCCGCCCCTTATCCCCGCCCCGAAACACGTCGAATATACGAGGGGAGCGCTGACGCTCGACCGCCGGATGCGGATCATCGTCCCGGCGGAGGCGCGGGCCCGGATTTTGGAGATCGCCGGCATTCTCAGTGACGGCTTGAGAGATGCGGCCGGCGTCGAAGCGTCCTCAGTTCGGGGCGGGACGGGCGGCGCGAAAGGCACGATCCGGCTCACGCTGGCCGCCGTTCGCGGAACCGAAGACCCCGAGGCCTATACGCTCGACGTCGGGCGGTCGATCGAGATCACGGCGTCGGACCCGCGCGGATTGCTTTGGGGCGCGCAAACCCTCCTGCAAAGCATTCAGGTGTCAGGATCATCCGCGACCGTGCCGAAGGGGACCATTTCCGACCGCCCGAGCCGACCCTGGCGCGGACTGATGCTCGACCCGGTCCGGTCGTTCCTCGACCTGGATTTCGTCCGCCGCACGATCCGCGTGATGTCGGCCTGCAAACTGAACGTCCTGCACCTCCATTTGATCGACGACCAGGCCTGGCGGTTCGAAACCAAGGCCTTCCCGAAATGCAACCGCCCCGGCGAGCCTCTTTACACGCAGGCCGAGCTCCGCGAGCTCGTGGCGTTCGCGGCCCGCTACGGGGTCGAGATCGTCCCCGAATTCGACGTGCCCGGCCACTCCATGACGGCCGTCAACGCCTACCCGGAGCTCGACTGTGAGCGCCGGCCGCGGAAGATGGACGAGGCGATTTTCTGCGCCGGCCGGCCCTTCACTTGGGAGTTCATTGACCGCTTGCTCGGCGAGGCCGCGGACGTTTTTCCCTCGGCCTACATCCATCTCGGCGCCGACGAGCCGTACGCCATCAAACGCTGGGCCGACTGCCCGGACTGCCGGGCCCGCATGAAGCAGAAGGGCGTCACCAGCCTCGAGGCGCTCTACCACACCTTCGTCATCGACCTCGACGAACTCGTGCGGCGTCACGGCAAAAAGCTCATCGTGTGGAGCGACGCGATCCATCCCGGCGTCGCGCCGATGCCCCCCAAGGACATCGTGATCGACGCCTGGGTGGATTTCGGGACGGTCAGGCCGCTCGCGGAGGCGGGCTATACGATGCTCAACTCGTCGAACGGACCGCTCTACCTCACGTCCTTCGGTCTGCGGGAGGGCCTGCCGCTCGCCGCGGTCGAAGCGTGGAACGCGGCCCGGTTCCCATCGCCGGGGGCCCGGCTTGGAGACCGGACCCTCAGATACCAGGCACTCTCGGCGAACGCCCATATCCTCGGCGGCCATGCCTCGGCCTGGGCGACGGAACAGCGGCTGACCGAGCGTAGGCTTTATCCGCGCCTGTTGGCCGTCGCGGAAAACCTCTGGTCTGAGGACCGGGCGACGGGCGACGCGGCGGAATTCGAGGCGCGCTACCGGGCGGGATTCGCCGCCCGGCTGAGGCGGATGGGCGTGCCCGACGACGAAGCGGCGCCGATGGAGAGTCTCTTCACGGCCGCGGACGGCTCGACCGTCGCGGCGGGGGAGACGAGGCCGGGGTGGGCCGTGAGCGAACGGAGCTACCGCGACTTCCGGCTGACTTTCGAGCTGCGCGCGCCGGCGCCCGGGGACCACACCGGCGTTTTCATTCGCTGCGCCCCCGGCGGCGGAGCCGGAACGGCGCCGGACGGATTTCCCATCGTGGCAGCCGCGCCGCCCGGGCTGGTCATGAGCGAGGGATTGCGCCTCTCCGAGGGCTGGGACCGGTTTGAAGTCGTGGCCCGCGGTCCGATCGTCTCGCTGACGATCAATAGCGGCCTCGCTTGGTCGGGGGTGGATTCCGCTCCGCGCGCCGGCCCGATCGTCCTCCGGAGTACGGGGAAGGATTGGCAGATTCGCGAGGTTCGCGTCCAGCCGCTGGACGGTATGAAATGAACATCCGGGTATTCGACGACAAGGTCGCGCTTAGCCGCGAGGCGGCGGCCCAGGCCGCGGACGTCCTCAGGCGGGCGATCGGCGAACGCGGATCGGCCCGGATCCTGGCCGCGACCGGAGAGTCGCAGTTCGAATTCCTGGACGCGCTGACGAGGGCTCCGGATCTTGCCTGGGCTCGGGTCGAGATGTTTCACCTCGACGAATACGTGGGCCTCCCGGCCGACCACCCGGCCAGTTTCCGGAGATACCTTCTTGAACGGCTGATCCGGAAGACCGGCATCTTCCGTTATCACCTTCTCGATGGGGAGTCCGCGCCCGAGGCGGCGTGCGAGAGGGTGGGGCGCCTCCTCGCGGCCGAGCCCGTCGACGCGGCCTTCGCCGGCATCGGCGAGAACGGGCACGTGGCTTTCAACGACCCCCCGGCCGATTTCGAAACCGAGGTCCCTTACCTCATCGTGCGGCTCGACGAGGCCTGCCGCCGGCAACAGGTGGGCGAAGGCTGGTTCCGGACGCTCGCCGAGGTCCCCGAGCGGGCCATCTCCATCTCCGTGCGTCAGCTCATGAAAGCGCGGGTCATCATATCCGTCGTGCCCGATGCCCGGAAGGCCGCGGCGGTTCGGCTCTGCCTCGAGGGGCCGGTTGGCCCCATGGCGCCCGCTTCCATTTTGCGCACCCATCCTGACGCGACCCTGTATCTCGACACGGCCTCGGCGGCCTTGCTCAGTCCGGAGACAATCCGGCGCGGGGCCCCCGTAATTTGAAGAGGAAAGGAATCCGGCAATGCAACGAATCCTCTTAGCAGCGGCGTTAGTTGTTGGAGTCCTGATAGCTTATGTTGATTCGCTCCCGAAGTGGGATGATACCGGGATCACGGTTTTCGCCCTGGTTTTTTGCGCCGGGATCCTCGGGCTCATCGTCCGCCGGCGCCCCGGGTTATACGGGCTTGCGGTCGGGCTGTGGCTGCCCCTTCGTGCGATCATTCTGACGCACGATCTCAGGTTCGTCGTTGTGTTAGCGTTCCCTTTGGCCGGAGTGTACGCGGGCTGGGGACTGCACAAACTGATCGCCAAAACGCCTCCGCTTTCCTGATTCCGAAATGGAGTAGAGAGACAAGAGGGATTCTCCGGAAATTGAGCCGGCGGAAGCGCCGGGATGATGGACAAACCGGGACCGAGACTACAGCCGGATCATATCCATGCCCGGATTCTCGACCGCCAGGAACAGCAGCAGGTAGTCCCGGAGCTGCCGGGTGATAAGAAAGTTCTGCTTCACGTGCTCGCGTCCGCTCTCTCCCAGCCTCCGGGCGAAGGCCGGCTCGTTGAGAAGCTGCTTCAGCCAGTAGGATGTTCCTTCGATCGAGCGGGTCAGGATTCCGGAGAACCTGTGGGTGATCTGCATCGGGATGCCGCCCACCGCCCCCGCGATCACCGGTTTTCCTTTCCAGAGGGCCTCGGCCACGGTCAGCCCGAATCCCTCCCGGACGGATTTCTGCAGGATGACGGTGGAAGCCCTCTGGATGGCGTTGATCTCGAGATGGCTGGTCGGCGGCAGGCAAAGGACCATGATGTCGGGGTCCTCCCGCGCCTTCTCCCGGACGCGGCTGAGGACCTGCGCCCCCTCGGGGTCGTCGTCCGCCGTCCCGCCGACCAGGAGGAGCCGGGCATTGCTGTAGACTTTGGCCATCTTGAAGGCCTCGATCACCCCCAGCGGGTCTTTTAAGCGGTCAAACCGGGACACCTGGGTCACGAGCGGACGGTCCCTGGGAATCTGAAGCCTCGCCAGAATGGCATCGATCTCCTCGGCCGCCATGTCCCTGTTCTTGTCGCTCAGCGGGTCGATCGACGGGGGAATCAGGACCTGGGTGATGGGCAGCTCCTGGGAAAAGCTCGGCGCGGAAAAGACGCAGGCGTCGTAACGCTCGACATAGCCCTTGAGGAATCCCCAGAGGGACGCGTCGGGGCGGGAAAGGTCGATATGACATCGCCAGATCCAGCGGTTCCGGCCCGGGATCCGGACCTTGACCAACCCCGCGGGCTGGGGGTCGTGGATGAACACAATATCCGCGTCCAGCTTCATGGCCGCCAGATTTTCGTCCAGCGTCTGTTCATATATCGCGTAATCGCGGGGGCCGATCTCTTCCTTTTCGCCATGGAGCGCATTATGGAATTTTTTCGTCGCCGCGTGAAACGCGTCCCCGCCCTTGACCACGTCCCATCCCGCCGTCAGGCCCAGTTCTCTCATCAGCGGGACGAGACGGTTCAGGATCTCGGCGACGCCGCCTCCGACGGCGGTGGAATTCACGTGGAGGACGGATTTTCCGGCCAAACGGCGGCCGAGAAGGCGGAGTTCCTCCAGGGTATCCGAACCCACGATCGGCCGGTATTCCTCAAGCTCCTGCATCGGCCATCCCCTCCAACCGTTCTTCGACCAAGCCGGCAATTCTCCGGCGAAGCCCCTCCATGGTCTGGGTATAGGGATCCAGGCGGTCCACCGCAGCGGCCAGCTCCTTTTCCCCGAGCTCTTTCTCGAACCAGAGCGAGAAATCGTTGACTCCCAGCGGCGGCCGGAGCCTCGCCTCAAAAATATGGAGGTAAAGGCTCGAAAGGCTGACCCTGTTGAGACGGTCCAGGAATTCCCTCAGGTCGAAGGCATAGTGGTCCGTCGGCAGGGAAAATCGGACCGCCCTCATGAAATAAAACTCTTTCCCGGAGGGGGCATCGATACGTCGCCCGGACCCCTGGAGAGCGCGGGAGATGGTCGCCGCGAGAGCGTCCCTTAGGGCCCTGAGGCTGTCGAATCGAGTGGCGTCGATCGCCGACAACCTCTCGCCGAGGTCCTCGTCCAGGAGCGTGTGGGTTACCCAATATGCGAAATCGTTGGGAGGCTCGGGGACCAGGGACTGGTGCTGTTGGAGGAAGCGGTGGGTATGTTGATACACCACCATGTCCGGAGCGTTCCTCAGATGGTCCAGAAGGCCGGCGAGATTCGAAGTTTTCTCTCCCGTCAAGACCGTCAGCGTCAACCGCGAATAAAAATGGAACGGTTCCTTGGCCCGGAGAATCATCGAGCCCTCCCGGCCAGGGAGGTGTCGAGTTTGCGCAAAAAACTATCCGTTTCCCGCTGGGATGACAGGCAGTACTGCGCTCTGGAAGGCCTGGGGCACCCGATGCTGATAGTGGTCCCCTTCTCCCGGAGGGCCCGGAACATGTCCTCGTCGGTCCTGTCGTCGCCGAGCGCGATGGGAAAAGGATGATGGAGATGGCGGAGAAGAAGGAGAGCGGCCCGGCCCTTGTCCCAGTCGGCCTCGGGGACCAACTCCCAGACCTTGTGGCCGGTGCGCCACCTGTACGGCAGATCCTTGGTTTTCAGGCGGTAGGCCCGGAGGAGCGCTCTTAGTTCGACGAGCTTCTCCCGGGGAAGCCGCCGGTAGTGAAGGCTGAGCGTCATGCCCTTGTTTTCGACGAGGACCCCGGCCAGGGGGCGGCAATCCCTCCGCAGGGATTTGGCCAGGTCCAGCAGCGCCGGTTTCAGGGCGACCGCGCGGGGATGCTGGAACGACAGCCCCGGCCCGTCGATTTCCAGGCCATGATTCCCGGCATAATACACAGAGCGAAGGTCGACCCTCGACCGGATATCCGACACGGAGCGGCCGCTGATCACGGCGACCTCGACATCAGGCCGGGCCCCGAGCCTTCGGACCAATGCCTTCGTCGCCTCGGGCAACCTGGCCCGTCGGGGAGATTCTGCAAGCGGTGAAAGCGTCCCGTCAAAATCGAGGACCAGAAGGAGGCGGTTCTGGGATAGCCATTCTTTTTCCAAGGTCTCCCAGTCCGTCCATAGCGAACGCGGCTTACCGGTCAAGAGTCGCCTTCCAATCCATGGGGATCTTGACCAGGGCCTCGATCAAGGTGCCCGCCCAGCGGAAGATGTTGTGTTCCCTGACGACATCCCGCATTCGCCCCATCCTGACCGCGACCTCCTCCGGGTCCATTTCCAGGCCGGCCCGGATGGCGTCGGCCAGTTCTTCGATATCGTAGGGGTTGACGATGAGGGCGTCCCGAAGCTCCCGGGAGGCGCCGGTGAAACGGCTCAGGATGAGGACCCCTCGGCCGTCGTCCCTCACGGCCACAAATTCCTTGGCGACCAGATTCATGCCGTCATGAAGGGAGGTCACCATGCAGATGTCGGCGTTCTTGTAGAACGGGAGGATCTCCTTGTGGCTGTGGTGCTTCTTGAGATAGACGATCGGCTTCCAATCCCTGCTCTTGAACTTAGCGTTGATCCGTTCGACCTCCCGGTCGGTTTCCGCCAGGAATTCCTTATACCGCTTGATCGGCGTCCGGCTGGGGGCGCCCAGTTGGACGAAAACGAACTCCCCCTGGTAACGCTCATATTTTTCGAGGAACCGTTCGATGGCCCAGAATCGTTCCAGGACGCCCTTCGTATAATCCATGCGTTCGACGCCGACGCCCAGGTACCGGGCCTTGCTGCCCAGGCCTTTGAGCATGGCGGCCTTGTCCTGCAGGGGTTTCTCATCGCCGAATACGTCCTGGAACGCCGAAGGAAAGGCCACGCTGATGGGAAACGGCTTGACCATGGTCGTGACCCCTTCCTTGAGAATGGCGAACCGCTCCCAATCGATACGGGTCTCCAGGGTCCGGTCGACCGTTTCCAGGAAGTTGTTGCAGAAGAACTGGGTCTGGAAACCGATCAGGTCCCCGCCCATCATGCCGGTGAGGATTTCTCTCTGCCACGGGCAGATACCGAACGCTTCGGGGTTGGGCCACGGGATGTGCCAGAAGATGGCGATCCGGGCGTCGGGGCGTTTGTCCTTGATCATTTTGGGCAGGAGGGCAAAATGATAGTCCTGGATCAGGATGCACGGTTCGGCCACGTCCTTCATCTCGTCCAGAGCGATCTCCGCGAACTTCCGGTTGACTTTGGTGTACTGGGCCCAGTCGGCCGAACGAAAGGTCGGCCGGGTGTGGGCGATATGGCACAGCGGCCAGATCCCCTCGTTGGCGAAACCGTAGTAGTAGCCGGCCTCCTCCTCGCTCGTGAGCGCCACGCGTTTCAGGGTATAACGGGGGTCGTCCGGGGGAACCCGGATCCGGTTCTTCTCGTCCACGACATCGAAATCGGCGTCGCCCGAACCGTGGGCGATCCAAACACCTCCCGAGGCCCGAAGGACCGGTTCGAGGGCGGTGACCAACCCCCCCGCGGGGACAATCACCTCCGTCTTGCGTTCACGGCGCAAGTGCGAGTAGGGTTCCCGGTTGGAGATCACGAAAAGCGGCTTGCCCTTCAGTTTTCCTTTGACATTCTCCCGGAGCCGTTCGGGAGTCCAGAGAGAATCCGCGGCCTCCCTCAGGCGCGCTTCATGTTCAGCCGCCGTCCTCGCCGCCGATAGATGCCTAGCCAGGGTCGAGACTTCGTGGACAATCGGCTCGAAGAGGCCGCCTTTGGGCGCGGGCAGCGTTTCCCCGGGCACGCCCGAACGCAGGCGCTTCGTCCACTCCGCGAACTTGGCCAAGGGCCCCATGATGTTCCACCTCACGACGAGCAGCGTCACCAGGGAAATCAAGAACATCTGCACCAGGATTCTCTCGGAAGACAGGAGCCAGATCCGGGACAGCTGGCTGCGGATGAACGCCGTATCATAGATGATGGCGAGGGCTCCCGTATGGCCCGTCTGGTCCTCGAGCGGCAGGGAGTAGATATAGACCCGCTTCCCCCCGATCCGGTCGAATTCGCTCATGTCCACCCGCTGGCTCAAGCTCGTGGCCACGACGCGCGGGGTCCGGGTGAGAGCGGATTTGAGACCGGGGGTGACCGCCAGAGGCTCGCCCTGCGGGTCATAGACCCCGACCGCGTAAAGCTTTTCCTGGTTTCCGAACTTTTCGACAAGGCTTTCCAGCTTCGGCGAGGGCCCCTCGGCAATCAGCGACTCCACCGCATCCTGAAGACCCAAGGCCAGGAGATGAGCGCGGCGCTCGAGGTCCTGCTGGAGCTGCCCCCTGTCCTGGTTCACCTGGATATAGGCGGAGACGATGGCCACCGCCGCCACCGCGACGATCAGGGACACGATCAGCCGTAACGTGATGCGCATCGATTCTTACGCCTAGATTATACCATTTACAGCCGAAACGGAACGCGCCGGGCTATCAACGCCATTCCCGGGGGTAGATGGTGGGACGCCGGAATTCCCCCCGGCGAAAAATCGTGCGACTCGCGAAAACCTGCCCTTTCCCTAATAATTAACCAAACCCCGAAAGAGGGATGGCCGATGACGATTTCCCCACGTTCCTTCGTCTTTATTCAAAGGTAAGGCGAAGGAGAATTGGAGGTCTGTCGCCCATTGACAAAAAGCGCTTAATAGCTTAAGCTATTACTAAAGGAGAGCCCCATGGAGACTGCGACCATCCGTATCCCCGAAGAAAAGAAAAACCTGCTAAAGGCCGTAGCCAGTTTGGAGAACCGGAAAATGAACGATCTTATCGTCGACTTGATCGACGAATACATGGAACGCCGCAAAGAAACGCTCCACCTCATGGCTATTCCCGGCCTCTACGAACAGGTCCGTGCTTCGTCGCGGGAATTCCGGCAAAGAAAAACCGTCTCTATGAAAGATGTCCGAAAAAAGCTGGAGCGTTGAATTTTCTAAATCTGCCCTGAAAGACTTGAAGCGCTCAGGCCAGTCGGTCTCGCCGCGAATCCTGGATATTCTGGAAAATCTATCGTGCGCCGAAAATCCACTTTGGCATAAGGATGTCCGATCACTAGAAGGCAAACTGAAGGCATTCTATCGACTTCGGGTTGGGGAATATCGAGTGATATTCGAATTAGATCCGGAAAACAGACGGATCGGCGTCCTGGCTGTTGTCCCTCGGGGCAGAGCCTACTAATTGACACCCTTTGCTCACCGGAGTTATATTCCCCCATGGGGATGGGTTCCAACAGCTAAGGGGAATAGGATCTACCGATGAGCGCACCAAAAGAAATCCTCCGTCTTGTTGCCAAGTTCGAACAGCACCTTGATTCTTATAAATCCGGTCAATATAACGAGGCGCAACTCCGCACGGAATTCCTCGATCCCTTTTTCAAGGCCTTGGGCTGGGACATGGACAACACCCAGGGGCTGGCTGAAGCCTATAAAGACGTCGTCCACGAAGATGCCATCCGGATTGGTGGGGCGGTCAAGGCGCCGGATTATTGTTTCCGCATCGGCGGCACGCGGAAGTTTTTCCTGGAGGCCAAGAAGCCGAGCGTCGCTATCAGCGAGGAAACCCCGGCAGCTTATCAGCTTCGCCGCTACGCCTGGAGCGCGAAGCTCCCGCTAAGCATCCTGAGCGATTTTGAGGAATTCGCTGTTTACGACTGCCGAATCAAGCCGAACAAAACGGACTCCGCGTCCACAGCCAGGGTTTTTTTATGTCAATTCCAGAATTATGCCGATAAATGGGATTGGATCGCTTCGATTTTTTCTAAGGATGCCGTTCTAAAAGGCTCATTCGACAAGTATGCCGAGGAAAACAAGACTAAACGCGGCACGGCCGAAGTGGACGACGATTTCCTGGCCACGATCGAACACTGGCGGAGTGAGCTGGCCAAGAATCTCGCCCTGCGGAATTCCCGCTTGTCACAGCGGGAGCTCAATTTCGCCGTCCAGCGCATAATCGACCGTGTCATTTTCCTCCGCATTTGCGAAGACCGCGGCATCGAGCTTTACGGCCGGCTTCAGGCACTTACCAACGGTCCGAATATCTACCATCTTCTCAGTGAGGTTTTTGAAGACGCCGACGCCAAATATAACTCCGGGCTTTTCCATTTCAAGGCCGAAAAAGGGCGCCATGAACTGCCCGACGAGATCACGTTGGATCTCGATGTGGATGACAAACTCCTCCGCGATCTCCTCAGGGGCCTTTATTATCCCGAGAGCCCGTACGAGTTTACGGTCTTCTCATCCGACATCCTAGGCCAGGTTTATGAGCAGTTTTTAGGAAAGGTTATCCGCCTCACCGAAGGGCATCGCGCCGTCGTTGAAGATAAGCCCGAGGTCAAGAAAGCCGGCGGAGTCTATTACACGCCCACCTACATTGTGGATTACATCGTGAAACATACGGTCGGGAAGCTCGTGGAAGGGAAGAATCCAAAGCAAGTTCCGAAACTCCGCATTCTCGATCCCGCTTGTGGATCGGGCTCCTTCCTCATTAACGCCTATCAATTCCTCCTCGATTGGCATCATGTCTGGTATCTCGATCATAATCCGCAAAGCTTGACGAAGGGCCGCGACCCGGTTCTCGTGCAAACGATGACAGGCTGGAAACTGACGATTACCGAGCGGAAGAGAATTCTCCTCAACAACATTTATGGCGTGGACATCGATCCCCAAGCCGTCGAAGTCACGAAGCTATCGCTCTTGCTGAAGGTACTTGAGGGTGAGACCGAACAAACTATCCAACCTTACTTGCGGCTTTTTCAACAGCGTGCCCTGCCGGATCTAGGAGACAACATTAAGTGCGGAAATTCGCTGATCGGTCCGGATTTTTGCTCGGGGCGATTAATCAATGATGCAGAAGAGCTTAACCGCGTTAATCCTTTCGAGTGGACAGATGAATTTCACGAAATAATGAAAGCTGGAGGATTCACTGCTATCATCGGAAATCCACCTTATCTTAAAATCGAGCACATAAGTGATGCTGACCGAACTTACCTATCGAAAAAGTACAGTTCTTTTATTAAGCGCTATGACACATTTGGCGTATTCGTCGAGAAGTCTATTGCCCTACTCAGATTCAAGGGGCGTTTTGGAATGATTATTCCATCAACAATTCTTAATAATAGTAGTTTCAGCAAACTAAGGAGATTACTGCTCGAATCGACTGTTATTGAAACCATCTTAAATCTCGGCGGAAAGGTCTTTAGCGGAGTTAGCAACGATACACTTATACTTATCTTCTTGAAAAGCCAAGTTGACGAGCCTAATACCGTGATAAAAGATGTGCTGCAATACGGCAGTGGTTTATTCTCAGCGACGGAAACCGGAATAAAGGATCTGAAAACTACATCAAAACCGCCAAATTATGTCTTTGAGCTCAGAACGTCGGAAGCAATTGATTCACTCTTTAACAAGATGAAAAGGGACAATCCGTTTCTCGGGGAAATATGCAATGTTTTCCAGGGATTTGTAACCGGATGTAACTCGGCCTATATCGTCAATACTGATAACATTAAAAAAGAGAAGCTTGAAAGGAAGTTCTGTAAACCTGCTATTTTTGGCGACGAGACCCCTCGTTACGGCCGACCACAGCCAAAAACGTTCGTCATCTACGTAACGAAGGACTCACACCTGGAGGATTTGCCTCGTATTGAAGCGCGGTTACTCCCCTATAAGGCCCTCCTTTTAAAGAAGCGGGAAGTAAGGATGGGAAAACAGCCTTGGTATTCCATGCATTGGCCACGGGTCCAAGCCAATTTCGACCGCTCTCCGAAAATACTGGTTCAAGCTATTCGGAATCTTTCTCTTGGGAGAAGGATCATGGCTACTCTTGATTCAGAAGGCCTTTATGCAGATCATACACTAAACGTCATTTACAGCCAGGATGATTTGTATAACCTGAAATATATCCTTGGTATACTTAATTCCAGATTAGTCAACTTCATTTTTCTCAAGAAATACATTGATATTAATATAAAGGGTATCTATCTTGCGGATATTCCTATTAGATCTGTTAATGCTTCAAATCTAGTAAGCATTACTCACCATGACCGTATAGTAAATTACGTTGATAGGATTATGGAACTACACGATCAACGTGACAAAGCGAGAACGCCGACAGATAAAGAGCTTTGTGAGCGCCAAATTGCTGCAATTGACAGGCAGCTTGATCAGCATGTTTATCAACTCTATGGATTATCCGCTGATGAAGTATTGATGGTCGAAGAGCCCTAGGCAGCAGTTTTTGGCCCTCTCACCACGTGGATGCCACTGCTAATTAGTATGCTTCCGGAAGGCCAATATCTGCCCCGCCCCCCGAGTTACGCGAAATAGGCATCCCAGACAAGCTTCTTGGCATTCCGGATCTTTTAGCAGTGCAATCGTGACTTTCCACTGGGCGTTTGCTACGCAATTTTACTCGTTATATGCCTTCTCCCTACCCTGCTGACAACGGGTATAATATTAGCGCTTTTGTCTAAGAAACCTCGTCCAATATGTACATAAACAGGATGTTTGAGGACACCTCCACAGCCTCATCTGTAGTATCTCGTCAAATCGACTGCATCGCCGATTCCCGTCAAGCCACATTCATAGCAATTCGTGTTTTGGTTCAAAAGTTGCGGCGTGACCCATTGAGCATTCCTCCCCCTGCCTTCCCCGATCATGTCGTAAACTAGGAGAGGCTGGGGAGGTCTTACGCCGCAGACAAGATTCAGAAACTCCGTCACTGCGAGAGAAGCCATTATTCCGTTAAGTGAGACAACAGATGGTGATGGTTCCTCGATGCCCTTTATATAGCCTCTCTCTTGCGCAATCCGAAATTCCGCTTCAGAGGAAAGAGAAATTCGGGCTTCCTCAAGGTCTATCTGCCCCGTACAATGTAGACAGGGGCCGTTAGGCAAAACCAAGTTCATTCTGCCTCCCACAAGTTCAATCTGCCCTTCCTTAGAGTAGATCTCCGTCCCGATGTCTATGTAGGGAATCAAATAGGCCAAGCATAATTCGTTAAGAATTAACCTTGCGCCGTCATTGTCTAAACAACCAAAGATAACGTCGGCTGATTTTAGGAGATCAAGCGCCGCCGGTTTCCTCAGGTCTGCATGTACGGCTTGAACGTTCGCTCCCCTGGAGATTGTCTTAATCAGCCTGCTTGCGACTGCCACCTTCGATTTTCTTATGTCTTTTGCAGTTGCTCCTACTAACCTATTCAGGTTCGTAACCTCAATCGCCTGAGGATCAACGAGGATAAGCCTTCTTGCCCCTAGGTAGGCGAGTTGTTGTGCAATATGAGAACCAGACCCTCCGAGCCCGACTATCCCAATTTTGAGGGAGCCGATTCGTGATTGAGTATCTGGGCCAAAAGCCCTGACTTGCCTATCATATAGAGAAGGAACCGGCAGAGCAGAATCCTTATTTGGGTTCTTCGATAAAATGGAACCTACGATTGTAACTTCCAGTTCTTCAGGTTTCTTGGAACCATTTGACCAAGAACTACCGCTGATTCCATTTTTTCCCCAAACACTGGCCGCATAGGGCAAGCCCTTAAGACTGTCCGTTACATAGGGTACAAACTCTCGAAGGCCTGCAATATCACTTGCCGAGAACTCGGGAGGGCTGGCAAGAGTATGACCGTGTGCTTCAACTAGGGCCTTCTTTTCCCTGATGGCTCTGTTGATGATCTCAAGTAGGCAGTCCAGCCTTAGGGCCAAGCCATATTGGCTGTGCTCTGCCAAATCAGTATCGTCCACGAGGATAAGTTCATTGGCAAGGAAAATGGGCTGGTTTTCAGACCACCCAATATTGCATAAGAAGAAACCGAGATGCTCAAACTCATCGCAGAGGAGATGCTTGAACATTCCACCGTGCAGCAGTTGCGGTATTACTAATTTGCTCACTTAGTTCAATTCCGAGAGACGGCCCTCAACTCCCAGCATAAAAGTCAAGAGATTGTGACCACTTACGATATCCGTTGCTGGTTTCCAATCGCCGGCTTCAATATGGTAAGAGAACTGTCCCCATTCTTGGCCAAGCTGAGATACCGGCTCAGAGTAGCTGGCTGGCTGTGCACCAGATTCCAATCGTAACCCAGACTCAACATAAAAATTATCAGGCGGGGTCACGGGGTAACCCGGTGGAAGCAGAACTAGCAGGCGGGTTGTCTTAGCCGACCAGCCGGGAGGCAATAAAAATGGGTTAATAACAACCCACTCCATATTAGGTCCGTTCTCCAGCTTACAATACCGGTGCTGAAGTAGTTTAAACTCCTGGGAGCGGCGCTCCAACATTAGCCTCTCCTGAAGCGGGGCGCCTTTTTAAACCTGTGCCCGGGCTTCAATTCAATAACGTCAGTGGACTTGACCTGCGCCTGACTATCGTCTTCGAGGATCTGTACAACGCCAATACTGTGGGGGATTCCACCCAAGTCCATGATCTCGGCGCCTGTAAGGGAAGCTTTCTTAACCTCATACTCTTTGTCATCGATGAAGAGCGTGTAAGACTTACCCTTACCTTCGTGTTCTCGGATTTGCTCAGTTGTCATTTCGACCTCCTAAAAATTGTTTCGCTCTTGTAAGAGCGTTTCATTCCTGATACAATCTAGCATGAAGTGTTTCACTTGTCAAGGCCTGTTTCATATATGAAACAAGGAGGGGCAAATGACAAAACTCACTCTTGCCCAAATAGGCGAGAATATGAGGAAGAAGCGGGGCGAGAGAGGCATTCGCGAGACAGCGCGGGAGGTCGGGATCAGCCCGGCGACTCTTTCCCGAGTGGAAAGGGGCAACTTGCCTGATCTCACCACATTCGGGAAAATGTGTATATGGCTTAGGGTCGATCCCGCAATGGTACTGGGTGTCGAAAAACCCGTCTCGTTAGGGACCCCAGCCCAGCCTGCACCACTGGTCGCCTCAGCCCATTTTCGGGCTGGACAAACTGTAAGTCCAGAATTAGCAGGAGCTTTGGCAGAATTGATTCTCTCTGCCCAGAGAATGATGGCGGGTGAATCACCACAGGAATAAACGCAGTCTTATGTTCAGGCGAGGCTATAAGTCTTGGTGTGAGAATCTTGCCCTGCAAATCCGCGCTGATCTCAACTTAGCCAAGATCGCGCCCTTGCGTCCCGAAATCCTAGCGAAGCACTTGGGTGTATACCTTTGGAGTTTACCTCAAGTCCGGGGCTTGTCGGCAGAGACCTTGCATACGCTTTCCGGAGCCGAACGGAGCAATTGGTCGGCCGTAGCAATCTCTTACGATGGCCGCAATGCGATCGTTTATAATCCCACTCATTCGCTCGGTCGCCAATCGAGCGATGTCATGCACGAATTATCTCATATCCTAATAGGGCATAAAGCCTCAACTGTATTCTTATCTCAAGGCGGAACTTTGGCGCTACGGACATTCAACAGGCAAGATGAGGATGAAGCAAATTGGCTTTCAGGATGTCTGCTCCTCCCGCGTCCAGCTCTCGTTCGCATAAAGGAATCCGGCCTGGATCATAGAGAGGCGTGCGAGGAATATCTGGTCAGTAATGATCTGCTAACATATCGCCTTAATGTTACCGGAGTAAACCAACAGATAAAAAAACGGGGGATGTCCTGAGATGTTGCGATCATTGTCGTTGGTTGGTTGGATGGGTTCCACAAAATTATATTAAAGCTCACTGCGGGATGCTAGCGGTCGTATAATCTCCATATTCCGGGCTTGTTCAACCGTTTTATGATCGATTTTCTCGAATATTAAAGCACCCTATTTTATATTATAATCGTAATTATTTGACAATATATTAGATTATAGTCTAAACTATTGGCATGGACGCGACGTATTATGCCCTTAATCCCTGGTGGGAGGGGCGGCCGTTTGAGACCGGCATCCGCCGCGATCTTTACCTGGATAAGCTGAAAACATCCCTGGACCGCAAGCAGATCGAGGTTCTAATCGGGAGCCGCAGGGCCGGAAAAACGACCCTCCTCCGGCAGTTTATTAAGGTCCTCCTCGACAGGCCCGTAGACGCCAAGGACATCGCCTATTTAGCCCTGGACCACCCGGCGCTGGCGGGCGTCCCTCTATCCGAGCACATCAAAGCTCTCCGTAAACTTTTCTCCCACGACATCGGCCACCGTTTGTTTCTTTTCCTTGACGAGGTCCAGGAAAGTCCGTCCTGCGAAGCCGAGCTTAAAGCTCTATATGATGCGAACGACCTCAAGATCTTTTGCAGCGGTTCAACATCGGCCCTCATTCAGAGCCAAGGCGGCAAGCTCACCGGACGCCAGATCGTCAATAGGGTTGACCTGCTCTCCTTCGCGGAGTTCATAGAGTTCAGGGGCGTGAAGCCCTCTCTTTCTGAGGATTACAAGTTCGAGCAGCTGGCCGACGAGTATCTCGCGGTGGGGGGATACCCGGAGAATGTTCTCCGGCCCTCGCCGGAATACCTTGGTAATCTGGTCGATGATATTCTGGCCAGGGATATCGCCCGGCTCCATGCGGTGCGCAAGCCCTTTGCATTGAAGGAACTCCTGCGGCTTCTGGCCGCATCCGTAGGATCGCGGACGAGCTTCCATAAGCTCAGCCGGGTCCTCAATATCAGCTTGGAAACTGTGAAAGATTATGTCGCATATCTCGAATCGGCGTTTCTCGTCGCGCAGCTTGAAAAATGGAGTGATTCTTTATCGGACAAAACCTACGCGGCTAAAAAGATCTACCTCCTTGACAACGGCGTCAAGACGCTAATCACGGGCTCAGGAGACGACGGGGCCAAAGCCGAGGCAGCCGTTTTTGCCGAACTTCGCAAAGGAGGGATTGAAAGCGGCTATTTCGCCGAGAGCGAGCGTGAGGTGGATTTCGTGACAGGGACCAGCCGCGCGCCCCGGCCTGTCGAAGTCAAATATGTTTCGTCCTTTGATGAAGGCGACAAGAGATACGCAGGAATCAGACTTTTCTTGCGGCGATTCCCGGAGACGAAGAAAGCCGTCATCGTTACCAAAGCAGTCGATAAAGAAGAAAAAATCAACGGAACGCCTGTTCGCTGCGTCCCCCTCTGGAAGTTTCTTTTGGATCCCGCCGCGTTTCTTTCCTAGGCTTTGCTTTTCTTCGGAAAGAACTTGACGACATAGATGATCCCGAAGAGGAAAAGCAACGCCCCCCACCAGACGCCGGCGTGGAGCTTGCCCAGGACGACCTCGTGGGCGGGAGGGACGAACAGGCCGTAAATGCTGGCGCCGAGGATCAACGCCCCGTAGACGACAAGGACGACGCCGATAAAAAACCAGATCGATATGGCGTGGGTTTCGAAATGCTCGCGGGCTTCCCGCTGTTCGCGCTGTTCCATGATCCCGCCTCCTACCAGAAGATGACGTTCAGGACGATGAACACGACAAAGACGACACCCGCCCAGAAGATGGGCCGCTGGTAGAGCTTGTAGTGTCCCTCCGAGGGGATCTCCGTGCAGCCGCGGACGAGGCCCACGAGCTCGCTCTCCGGCTTGGGCTTGGTCGCCCAGCTGACGACGATCGTGACGATGGCCGCGATCATCCAGGACCAGAGGGCCCGGTACATGTTTTCCGACATGGCCTTGGCGTTCGGCGAGAGGGCGATGATGGCCAGTGCGTTCGGGTTGATCTTGACCCAGAGCCACATGCCGATCGAGGACACCGTCCCTGCCAGGAGCCCCCAGAAGCCGCCGGCCGACGTGGCCCGCTTCCAGAGCATGCCGAAGAGGACCGTGGCCAGGAGCGGCGCGATGAAGAAGCTGAACAGCGCCTGGACGTAATCCATGATGCTCGCGAACTGCATGACGAGATACGCCGTGCCGATGCTGATGAGCACCCCCAGGATCGTGGCCCAGCGGCCGATCCTGACCAAGTGCCGGTCGGTCGCTTTCTTGTGGACATGCCTGTAGATGTCGTAGGTCCAGACGGTGGCGAAGGCGCTGACGTTCCCGGCCATGCCCGACATGAAGCCGGCGATGAGGGCCGTGATCCCGAGGCCGAGGAGCCCCGGCCCGGCGTAGCGGGCCAGCATCAGCGGCAGGACCTCGTTGTAGCTGTGGCCGCCCGTGGCCACGGCCTGCGATTCGCCGACCAGCCCCGGCATGACGGCCAGAGCGAGAAGGCCCGGCAGGATGACGATGAACGGGACCATCATCTTGAAGCCCGCGCCGATGATGGGGGCCATCTTGGCCGCCCGCAGGTCCTTGGCGGCGAGCACGCGCTGGACGACCAGGAAATCCGTCGTCCAGTAGCCAAATGAGATGACGAATCCCAGGCCGAAGACGATGCCCGTCCAATGGATGCCCATCGGGTTTCCCGAGAAGGAGCCGATGCTCCGCCACAGGTGGGTGAGGTCGGCGCCGGCGAAATTCTGCTGGATGCGGGCCACCATCTTCGTCCAGCCGCCGGCCTCGATCAGCCCGACGATCGGGATGAGGAGCGCGCCGGCCCAGATGAGGACGAACTGCAGGACCTCGTTGAAAATGGCCGAGAGCAGGCCGCCGAGGGCGACGTAGATGGCCACGGTGATCGAGGAGACCCAGATGCTGAAGTGGATGTCCCAGCCCAGGACGACCTTCATGACCAGCGCCATGGAATACATGTTGATGCCGCTCATGAGGACGGTCATGAAGCCGAACGATACGGCCGACAGGGTCCGGCTGGAGTTGCCGTAACGGAGCTGGAGGTATCCCGGCACCGAATGGGTTTTCGAGATATGGTAGAACGGCATCATGATGATGGCCAGGAAGAGCATGGCCGGGATGGCCCCGATCCAGTACCAGTGGGTGGCCAGGATTCCGTATTGGTAGGCGGCGGCCGACCAGCCCATGAGCTCGAGCGCGCCCAGGTTGGCGGCCAGGAAGCTCAGGCCGGCGATCCAGGCCGACATCTTCCGGCCGGCCATGAAGAAGTCGTTGCCGGTCTTGGTGAAGCGCTTCAGGTAGAAGCCGATGCCCAGGACCAGGGCGAAATAGAAGGCGATGATGACGATGTCGATGGTGCCCAGAGAGACGATGTGCGCGGACGTTTGCATGGACATCTCCTCGGTTGCCGAAATATACCTTCATCGGGCCTTTTCTGTCAATCGCCCCGCGGGGTCATCGCTCTGATCACGAGATTCGCCCCTGTCCCCGCTGGACAACCGCGGGGGGGGTCCATTATACTTTTGAAAAAGGGAGAACCTGGTCATGCGAAAATTCGTGGTTATATTCGTCGCGGTCGCGGTGGGAGCCCTAGTGCTGGCCGCGCTCGCCGGAAGGGAAGGACAAATGACCGTCAAGATCGAGAGAAGAACCTGCGCCGCGCCGGACGGCGTGACAATCGTCTATTCGGTCTGCGGCAAGGGCGAGCCGGAGCTCATCTTCACCCACGGCGGCCTGGCCGACCGCAGTTTCTGGGACGCGGAGTTCAAAGCCTTCGGGGGCACGCACCGGGTTGTCGCCCTCGACCTCGCGGGTCATGGGGAATCGGGCACGAACCGCGTGAAGTGGGGCATCCCCGAGTTCGGGGCCGACGTCAAAGCCGTCGCCGACGCCGAGAAGCTCAACCACATGGTCATTTTTGGCAACTCCCTCGGCGGTCCGGTGGCTGTCGAGGCGGCCCTGCTCATGCCCGGCCGGGTCATCGGGGTCTGCGGAGTCGACACATTTCAGAGCCTGGACTATAAGATCACGCCCGAGGAGGCGCTCAAGCGGGCCGAGGCCTTCCGCAAGGATTTCTCGGGCAGCGTGAAAGAGATGACGAAGGTCCTCTTCAAACCCGACGCCGACCCGGCCATCATGGCGGACGCGGAAAGGCGGATGGCCCGGACCTCGCCCGATGCCGCGTACGCTATGTTCAAGAGCTTGGGCGGCTACGACTCGGCCGCGCCGGCCCGGCGGCTGACCGTGCCCCTGCGGGCCATCAACGGCGACCTTTATCCGACCGACTTCGCGGCCGTTAGGAAGATCAAGCCGGATTTCGACGCCATCATCATGAAACACATGGGCCATTACCCCATGCTCGAGCGGCCCGACGAATTCAACACGCACGTCGCCGAGGTCGTCGCGGAGCTGGTTAAAAAGAAATAGACATCAATAATTATTGAGTCAGTGATAAGGTCGCTACAGAGAATCCGGTCGGGCGCATGACATCAATCACCACGCGTCCCGGTCTAGCGCTCTTGATGTCGACGGAAACCTCGGCTTCGTCCCCCGGTTTGAGGTCGGGGAGGGGCGTCTCGCCTTGCTCGACCGGAATGTCCCCATCCCCATAGGCGATCCAGCGCAGCTTGTACCCGCGGAGAATGTACGCGGGGATGGCCTTATTTGTGCGGACGATAACGGATCGCTTCCCGGCGTTTTCGGTGATCCTCATCTCCGCGACCGGGCTCGATTCGCGGCGCAGGACGTCGTAGGAAGACTTCCTCGCCCCATAGGTGTCGACGACGCCGTGGACGCGCTGTTTGAGGACGCCGAGGCCCTTGTCGCCGATATGGGTCCGGTAGTCGTTGTAGCAGAAGAAAATGAGCCCCGCGACCCAGGGATATTCCCGGAAGACCCGGTCGTGGTTTTGCAGGATCTCGATCCGCCGGCGGTCATTTTCCGGGCGGTCCTTCGTGCAGGCACAGTAGCCATACTCGCTGATGACGATGGGCTTCCCGGAGAAGGCCCGGTGGATTGCCTCGAGATTGGTCCGCATGGCCTCGACGTTCCCGCCGTACCAGGTTTCGTAGTATTCGTTCCATTCGATGAAGTCCATCTCGCCGGCCACGTCGGCATCGGGCGTCGTCTCGAGTGAATTCGACGCATACGAGCAGAGCCGGTGGGGGTCGAGACGCTTGGCCTCGCGGAGCATTTCCCGGACGAACATCTTGGCGGCCGGGTCCTGCCCTCCGACCTCGTTGCACAGCCCCCAGGAAAAAACACAGGGATGATTCCGGTCCCGGCCGATCATCTCCCCGAGCTGGTCGAGCCCGTTGGTCATGATGTCGTCCGAGGGTCTTTCCGGCATGCCCTTGAACGTGTCGCCGCCCCACGTCGGGACCTCGACCTGGATGAGAATACCGTTCCGGTCGCAATAGTCCAGGACGCGCCGGTCCTGCTGCCAATGGACCCGCGTGAAGACGCAGTTTAGGTTCTTGAGGTCGTCATGGTCATGGATGATCCAGGACGCGGGCTCGGCCATGCCGTAGTCGGGGTGGCTCCCGGCCATGCGCTCGACGCCGTGCAGGCGCACCGGTTCCCCGTTGAGGAGGAGCTCCGTCCCGCGGACTTCGATCCCGCGGACGCCGAACGTCTCCGTGAGTCCGTGGATCGTTTCCCCCTTATTCATCAGGCGTAAGTCGAGAGTGTAGAGATGAGGATGGTCGAAATGCCAGAGCTTCGGAGCGTCGAGGACGGCCGTGGGCAGCGCGATGTCCTGCGACGTCCCGGCCGGGACGCGCGCCTCGAAAGCCGCGGCATTTTCCAGGACCGTGAGGCCCGTCGCCTCTTCGAGGACGCGGTAGCCGACAACCATGGAGACGTCCTTTTTCGACGCGTTCCGGACCGCCGCGCCGATCTCGAGCGCCGCCGTTTTTTTGTCGAGGTCCGGCCAGGCGTCGATGCGCAGCTTTTCCACGTAGACCGGCGGTGTCAGAACGAGACTCACGGGCCTGGTGATGCCGCCGTCCGGGGCCCAGTCATAGGAACGTTCCCGCGGCAGCATGGAAGTGGAAAATGAATTGTCCGCGCGGACGGCGAGAAGATTTCTTTGGCCCCGTTCGAGGTACGGCGTAATATCGATCGTAAACGCCGTGTACCCCTTCTCGACGTGCTCGCCCGCCGAGTGGCCGTTGACCCAGATGTGGGCCGTATGGAAGACCGCCTCGAACTCCAGGCGCGCGACCAGACCATGCCACGACGCCGGGACATCGAATTCCCGCCGGTACCAGGCCCTGCCCATATAATCGGCCGTTTTCTCCGAAACCTGCCAGGTGTGGGGGACCTGAACATCTTCCCAGTCTGCGCCGGCCGGGCCGGGCTTGTGCCAGCCGAGCGCCTCTCCCTCGTTCCGCGGGTCCGTCCGGAAAGCCCATCTTCCCGACAAAGAAACAATTTGATCCAAAGGCCGTTCTTCGAGTTCCCCATCACCGCCCGAACACGAACTCCCGACGGCCACCACCCCGGCGGCCGCCGCCTTGACACCGTCCCCCAGGAACCTCCGGCGCGTCCAAGAACCCATGGCGGCCCTCCTCCGGGGTAGTATCGCAACGGCCGGCCGGAAAAATCAACTTTTATTTTGAGGGCTGGGCTCCATTTTCCTTGGGCTTCTCGAGGAGCCCCATCTTGACCAGGGCCATGTCGCCGCGGCTGATTTGCGGGCCGTCCTCGGGCAAATAGAGCATCACGCCGCCCTTGACGGGGCGCAGGTTGATGCGTCCCTGCCGGGCCAGCTCTCCGGTCACCTCGATGGGGTTGATGCCTTCGAAGTAGGTCTTGAAGGCCTCGTTGAACCCGCTGTAAACCGAATGGATCCCCTTGTAATTGTCGAGCCGCAGCCTTCCGATGGCCAGCCGCACGAATTCCTCATGACCGATCTTGCCTTTCATCCGGACCTCCCTGATTTGAAACTTCACAATGGAAGACGGTCCCCCGGGCCCGGATTCTCACACTCGCGCAGGGGAACTTCCGTGTTTCAAGGATGACGATGGTCACTTCCTGCTATTTCCGCTTGGCCTCGGGGAGGAGTCTGAAGGTTTCGACGGCGTGGTGCCCAACTTTCAGCGAAAGGCCGTTTTTCCCCGTCTTGAGTGCCGTCCCTTCCTCTTCGATGATGTTGACCTTGGCGGCGGTTTTGACTGGGACAAAAAGGTTCAGCTGCGCCTCGGCATCCTTCCCCTCGATGTCGTAGACCCGGAGGATGACCGAGTCGTCGTCCTCGGCCTTCTTGAGCGTGCTGACCAGGACGTTGGGCGCCGAGAGCGAGAGGAACGACATCGATTCCGGAAGATAAGCCGCCGCGTCGGCCCTCGGCATCCCGTTGATGGCGATCAGGGGGTTGTTAGGCCGGATGCCCTGCTTGTAACCGTTCCGCCAGCCGGGCCCGTGAGACGTCATGGAGAACCGGTAATTGTGGTCCCCTTCCTGGAGGTACCAGTTCCCTTCGCCATGACAGCTCCGGCGCGACGCGAGGAGGATCGGCTGGAGGATAGGGTAGGGGACGGGCGACGGCGTCGGATCCTTGAAGTCGCAGACGGCGACGCTCGTCGTCAGCGTGACGCCGAACGTGTCATCGCCGGCGCTGATGAAGTTCTGGACCTCCCGCGGCCGGATGTCGGAGCAGAGCTCGTCGTAGACGAGGGTCCCGTAGGCGGGCCCGCCGGTCCCCGCGATTTCGCCCTTGCCGACTTCGACGACGCCCAGGGGCACTTCATAAGCCACGCGCCCGCCGTTCGCCCCGACAGGCAGGGCGATGCGGAACTCCCGGTAGGGGTCGCCATCCCAGCCGAGGATGGCCACTTCGCAGCCGATCCGCTTGACATCATTCCAGACGATCAACTTCTCGGTGACACGACAGTTCTTGAGCTGCTGGCTCAGGGTGTAGACCGTCTTCAAGGGGCCCGAGTCTGCAGCGCTGAATTTCCAGAACGGCTGGCGAGGCTTTTGCGCGCTCAGCCGGTCGAAACCCTCCATGGTCGGCTGCTGGACGCGGCCGAACTCGCCCGCGCCGTTGCCCACGGACTGCATGGTGAAGACCTCGAAGCCGAGGAACTTTTCGGTGTTAAGGATTTCCCGGCCGAGCTCCTTGTCGAAGACGCTTTTCACGCCGCCGGCCGCGAGCTCGATCCTATAGAATGCATTCTCGATAATACCCGGCTCCGAAGCCGCATTCGTTTTTACTGAGCCGGCTCCCTGCGGCGCGGGCGCGGCGTCGAAGTCGATGTAGAACGTCTTGTACCCCAGGCCCGGAACGTTGTTGGCGACGAACTCGACAAGGGAACGCCGTGGCGCCTCGTCGTCCGGTGCAGGGACAACTTGATATGCGACGTCCTTACCGCTGTCGTCGACGATCCGGAATTGCCCGTCGCCCGGGATCCGGCAGTCGACCGGATCGGTCCGGGTCCACGACAGCGGATTGAAAACGACGATCGGGCGTGCCAGCTCGGCCGGGATCTGGGTCTTTACCCGGTGGGCTATCGACGTCAGGGCCCTCCACAAAATATCGAGTCCCTCGTCGCGCGCGAACTCGTATTTTTTCCTGAAGAGGCGGTCCGTGATTTGCCCTTCCTTTCCGCCCCAGCCATGATCGGGATAGATGGCCGCTTCCCAGGCGGCGTTGAGCCGTTCTGCGGGATAGTTCTTAAAGCTTCCGTAGACCAGCTCCCGAATAGTGCTGAATGTCTCCGCCGCCGGGAGGAGCCTCCCGGCCTGGCGCTGGGCGGAGATGGCCCAGTGATGGGTCGGCCCGTGGATGTAGAGCCAGAGGTTGGGCCGCTCGCCGGTGATGGTCTCGAGCCGGGCCGTCTTGACGTCGAGTGCCTCGAAGAACCGCCGGGCCGATGAGTACTGCATGGTGAGGGGGACGCCCGCCGCGCCCTGGGAGTTCCCGTTCCATAGCTTGATGAGGGGGCCGAAGTCGGTCGGCTGGGAGAAGTCGACCGAGTTGAGGAGCGGGAACTGGGGCGGCAGGCCGCGCGACTCGTAATAGCCCGTCCACTTGGCGACCTTCTCGGCGATGGCCTTGGCCCCCTCGGCCGGTGCGGCGTTCAAATAAGCGGCCGCGTTCCCGTAGTGGCCGGGCGAGTAGGCGAGGACCGACGTCCCGTCCGGGCTTGCCCAGCGATAGTAGCCCTCGTGATAGCGGCTCATCACCATGTAGGGGATGCCCGCCTTTGCTAAAATCTGGGGCATCTGCATGGACCGGCCGGGCACGTCCGGATTGAAGTAGACGCGGGCGTCGCATCCAGCGAAATTCTTCTTGATCCAGCGCCGGCCGAAATAAGTCTCCCGGATGAGCTGTTCGCCGCTGAGGAGGGATTCGTAGGGCTGGTTGAAGGTCGCGCCCCATTCCATCCGGCCCTCCCGCGTGAAGCGGGCGATATCGTCTTTCCGGTCGGGGTGGCGCCCGATATACTCCATGAGGTTGAGCATGTTTTCCATGGTGAACGCATAGCCCGGGTCCTTAGCTAGCAGGGTCAGAGCCGGCGTGATGACGTTTTTGTCCCGGAATTCCACGCACTTTTCAGGGGAGTTCATCCAGGCGATGTCCTGGTGGCTCGACGAGATGATGGATAAGGCCCCGGCCGCGGGCGCCGGGGTTTTCGATTCGGTAGCTGGGGTCGGTTTCACGGTCGGGCTCCTTTTTTCCTGGGCCGGTCCCGGCAGGGCGGTCGCGGCGACAAGAACCGCGGCCGGCAGGATATTCCGCCACGAATGATGGGCTCGCGTCATGGACGCCTCCTTATGCCGGGATGATGCCGGAAGCCTGTCATCGCGAGGTCTTGAGGATGGAGAGGTCCGGCGCGAGGAGCCTCCGGATGGAGGGCTCGTTCATGTTATCGGGCGTGGCCAGGACGACGCCCGTAGCCACGTTCTTTTCATACGGTTCGCCGCGGAGACGGGCCACGGCGGTTTTCACGCTCCGGTAGCCCATTTCGAAGGGGTCCTGAAGAACCAGGCCCACGATTTCCTTTTTCGCCATGGCCTCGATGAGCTTCGCCGACGAGTCGAAGCCGACGTGGATGACCTTGCCGGCCAGGCCGTGATCCTCGAGGGCTCGCAAGGCGCCGAAGGTCGTGGATTCGTTGGGTGTGAAGACTGCGTCCACGGTCTGGAACCGGGCCAGGAGGTTCTCCATGGTCTGGTAGGCCGTCTCGGTCGACGCCCCGCCGTACTGGTTCTCGGAGAGGATCGTGAGGCCGGGGAAGTCCGCGCGGACCGTCTGGAGAAAACCCTCTTCGCGCTTCATCGTGCCCTCGACGCCTTCGGTCACCCGCATGAGGATGAGCCGGCCGCGGCCGCCGGTGAGCTTGCCGATCAGCCCGGCCGCGAGGACTCCGCCCTTGAAGTTGTCGGTGGAGATCAAGGCAATAGGGTCGCCCCCCGCCAGGGCCGTGTTGAAAATGACGGTGGGGATTCCGAGCTTGGCGGCTTCGGCCACGGGGCGGGCGAGGGCCCTGTCGTCGAGGGGCGAAAGGACCAGGGCGTCTATGCCCGAGCCGGTTAGGGTTTCCACGATCTGGAGCTGTTCGTTCCGGTCGGTTTCCCTGAGCGGACCCTTCCAAATGATCTCGACCCCCAGCTCGCGCGCGGCGGTCAGGGCGCCGGCGTGGATGGACTTCCAGAATTCGTGGGTCGTCCCCATCGGGATGACGGCGATCGTGAGTTTTTTCGCCGCGGCGCCATTCCGCCCCGGACGGCCGCAGCCGGGGGAGAGGAGGAGGGCGAGCGCCAGGAGCGAGGCGGCTGCCCTAACGCGTATGTTGCTGGCTGATGTCATTCTGGGCCTTGATTTCGACCAGTTCCTTGTCCAGGTCGATGGGCGGCTTCGTCCGGAAATACTCGTCGATCTCCGGGACCGTCAGCGACCGCGAGTTGACCCGGACGTATCGGCTCCGGGAGAAGGTGTAGTTGAAGACGACGGACATATCGCCGCCCTGCTTCCAGTAGGTTTCGAGCCGGGCGAATCCGCCGTCGGCGTCCCGTTCGACGAAGATGATACTGCCGATAATGACGCCCCGGACGGCGTTCGTCGCCGGGTCGCAGATGAGCCACTGGCTTCCGCCGGATTTCGAGGCCACGCTGCTGAGGAAGAATTTTTCGTCCTTGCCGTCGCCGTTAAGGTCGATGGCCACGGATCTGAGAGGCCGCCCGTTGTCGTCCTCGAACTCCTTGCGGGCCTCTTCGCTCAGGGAATCGTCGGCCTTGGCCGAATGGGCCGTGAAAAAAGTCCGGATGAGGCCCGTGGGCGGGGCGGGGGTTTCCTGAAGCCCGGCGGTGAGGGCCAGGACCATGAACGGCGTGATCATGGCGGCCAGGCCGGCAGGGGGCTTGGGCAACATCAGGGACAAGTATAGCCGGGGGGCGGGAAAAGTCAATTTGAGCGGCCGACTATTTCTTCAACAGCTTTTTAATGACGACGACCAGCAGAACCACCACCAGCACGTCGATCACCGTCCAAAGCCACATCCCTCCGCCCAGCCAGCCATTCATCCATCCGTTGGCATGATTCATCATAGCGCTCCTTTCGTTGACCGTCAGAGGACGGGCCGTGAGATCCTGCTTGACGGCGCGTTTTCATCTTTTAGAGCCTCGCCCTCCGAAGCCTAAGAGCGTTCCCCACGACTGATACGGAACTGAAGCTCATGGCGGCCGCAGCCAGGATCGGGCTCAGGAGAATGCCGATAAAAGGATAAAGCACTCCTGCGGCGATGGGAATGCCGAGGGCGTTATAGGCAAAGGCAAAAAAGAGGTTCTGCTTGATGTTCCGCATCGTGGCCCTGCTCAACCTCCTCGCCCGTACGATCCCTCTCAGATCGCCTTTCACGAGGGTCACCCCCGCGCTCTGCATCGCGACATCCGTTCCGGTCCCCATGGCAATGCCAACGTGGGCCTGGGCAAGCGCCGGCGCGTCGTTGATCCCGTCTCCCGCCATGGCGACAATCCTTCCCTCAGCCTGGAGCCGTTTGACGATTTCGGCCTTCTGGCCGGGCAGGACCTCTGCGATGACCTCGTCGATGCCGAGCTTTTTCGCCACCGCCTCGGCCGTTGTCTTGCTGTCGCCGGTCAGCATGACGACGCGAATGCCTTCCCTGTGGAGTGATGCGATGGCCTCCGATGTTGTCTCCTTGACGGGATCTGCGACGCCCAGGAGTCCGGCGGGTCTCCCGTCCACCGTGACGAACATGACCGTCTGACCGTCACGGCGCATGGATTCAGCATTCGATGAGATTCCACCGGGATCAATGCCGAGTTCGTCGAAAAGCTTGCGGTTGCCCAGGTTGACCTTCCGGCCTTCGACCATGCCCGTTACGCCTCGACCAGTCAAGGACTCGAAGGATTCCACCTTTGACGGCAAAATACCCTTTTCGCGCGCGCCCGTCACAATCGCGGCGGCGAGGGGATGTTCGCTCCCCATCTCTATGCTTGCCGAAAAATAGAGCAGCGCTTTCTCATCAAATCCCCCCGCAGTGACCACGTCCACAAGCTTTGGCTTTCCCACAGTGAGCGTGCCGGTCTTGTCCGTGACGAGTGTGTCAACCTTCTTCATCACCTCGATGGCCTCCGCGTTCTTAAAGAGGACGCCGCCGGTTGCGCCCTTGCCCATGGCGACCATGATCGACATGGGAGTTGCGAGCCCCAGGGCACAGGGGCAGGCGATGATGAGCACGGCAACCGCGTTGACGAGGGCGTAGGCCATCCGCGGCTCGGGTCCGATCCAGGCCCAGACCACGAAGGTGAGAACCGCGATGCTCACCACGATCTGGACGAAATAGCCCGCAACGATATCCGCCAATTTCTGGATCGGCGCGCGGCTCCGCTGGGCTTCAGCCACCATCTGGACGATCTGGGCCAGAAGGGTCTCGGCCCCGACCTTTTCCGCCTTCATGATCAGTGTGCCGGTGCCGTTCACGGTCGCGCCGATCACCCGGTCACCGGACTGCTTCATCACCGGGATTGGCTCACCGGAGATCATCGATTCATCCACGCTGCTGGATCCTTCAGTGACCGCGCCGTCAACCGGGACCCTTTCACCCGGCCTCACACGGAGGAGGTCTCCGGCCTTTATCTGTTCGAGGGGGACATCCTCTTCATTTCCGTCCTGAATACGGCGGGCCGTTTTTGGCGCCAGGCCGAGGAGGGCCCTGATCGCCGCGCCGGTTCTTGTCCGTGCCCTGAGTTCGAGAACCTGGCCAAGGAGCACCAATGTGACAATAGCTGCAGCGGCCTCGAAATAGGTGCCGACCTCGCCGCCTTCGCTCCGGAAGGATACAGGGAATATTTTCGGGACGAGTGCCGCCACGATACTGAAGACATACGCAAGGGAAACACCAAGCCCGATGAGCGTGAACATGTTCGGGTTCCATGTCACGATGGACTGCCAGCCGCGAACGAACAAAGGCCAGCCACACCAAAGCACGACAGGGGTGGCAAGGATCAGCTCTGCCCACTTCATGATTTCAGGGGAGAGGATACGGTCGATGATCGAAAGACCGGGGATGATGTGGCGCATGGCGATTAAAACCAGAGGGATTGTCAGCAGAACGCTGATTTTGAACCGGAGCGTCATGGCGGTGAGCTCAGGGTTTTCCTCCTCTTCGGCCGTCACGGTTTTTGGCTCGAGGGCCATGCCGCATATGGGGCAGTTCCCTGGAGCGTCCCGGATGATCTGGGGATGCATGGGACAGGTGTAGATTTCAGCCTTTTTCAAAATCCCGGTTTTTGCCCCGGCCGTTTTCGCTCCAATGAATGCTTCAGGATTTTTTTCGAATTCTTCTTTACACGTTTCGGAACAGAAGTCGTATGTCGCGCCTCGATATTCTGATGTTGCCGCTGCGTCCTTTTCATCTACGGTCATTCCGCAAACAGGATCTGTGGCTTTCATTATCCTGAACTTATTTGTGCTCGTGCATCGCCTTGATTTTGGCTCCCATGTCCTGGATTTTCTTCACGGTCTCAGGGTCCTTGGCCGTTATCCTGATCACGACGCCGTCCTTGAGATTCTCGCTGACAACCATGGCGCCCTTTAAGCTCATCATGTCCATCATGGGGCAAGCGCCGGCCTCGTTCATCGCCATGCCGACCTGGCCATGGGGCATGCCCTGGTCGTGAGTCATAGGCATGGCTTTTTTCTCGAGCGTCATGCCGCACTTCGGACATTTGCCCGGCTTATCGGACTGCACCTCCGGATGCATGGGGCACGTGTAGACGTCTTTCATGTCCGCGGTTTTCCCGATATACTTGGCCGGATCTTTCACGAACTTCTCTTTGCAGCCCTCGCAGCAGAAATAATACGTCTTCCCCTGGTACTCGTAAGTCGCTTTGGCCTGCGATTTGAGCATCGTTTCCCCGGTCACCGCGCATACGACTTTCTCATCGGCCTTCTGCTGGACGATCCCTGCCGACAAGATCATAAAAGATAGAAAAACAAACACAACCAACACCATTGATTTTTTCATTGAAAACCTCCTTGATACGTGAGTTATCGTTGACGACATGCGTGCAGGTTCTCTGAACCGTATTCTCGAGCCATGACATGGATCATCTCCTCTCAATGTCCTCTCAGATGGGGAACCGGGATTTGACTGGCGTCCACGGTTCCACGCTTCATCTCATAGCGCCATTTCCAGATGGCGTAGACCGGGGGGTAGACGAGGAGCTCCAGGATGAAGCTCGTGAACACGCCGCCGATCATCGGGGCCGCGATGCGCTTCATCACGTCCGAGCCGGTGCCAAGGGACCACATGATGGGAATAAGGCCCATGAACATCGCCGTCACGGTCATCATCTTGGGCCGGATCCGCTTCACGGCCCCGTGGATGATCGCCTCCTTGAGGTCCTGGAATGTCTTCATGCGCCCCTGCCGGACCATGTCGTAATAGGACAGGTCCAGGAATAGGAGCATGAAGACGCCGGTCTCCGCGTCCAATCCCATGAGAGCGATCATGCCGACCCAGACGGCGATCGAGACGTCGAACTTGAGGATGTAAAGAAACCAAATCGCCCCGATCAGGGAGAACGGCACGGCCAGCATGACGATGCCCGCTTTGACCGGGGATTTGGTGTTCATATAGAGCAGGACGAAGATGATAAAAATCGTCAGGGGGATGACGACTTTGAGCCGCTCTCTTACGCGCAGCATATTTTCATATTGGCCGCTCCACTGGAGGGAATAGCCGGCCGGCAGGGTTACCTTCTCCCTGACGATCTTTTTGGCCTCCGCGACGTAGCTCCCGACGTCGCGCCCAGTGATATCGACGTAGACATACCCGGCGAGCATCGCGTTTTCGTCCCGGAGCATGGACGGCCCGAGCGTCAGGTGAATGTCGGCCAGCTGCTCCAGAGGAATCTGGGCGCCGGACATCGTGGGGACGAGCACGCGGCGAAGTTTATCCAGGTCGTCTCGAAGCTCTCGAGCGTACCGGACGTTCACCGTGTATCGCTCGCGGCCCTCGACGGTCGTCGTGACGGGCTCGCCGCCGATCGCCGACATGATGATCATCTCGACTTCCTTGATGGTCAGCCCGTACCGGGCGATATCCGCGCGCCGGATATCGAAGTCGACGAAATAACCTCCCGTCACGCGCTCGGCGAAGATGCTCCTCGTTCCCTTGACATCTTTCAGGATCGTCTCCAGGTTCGTTCCGATCTTTTCGATCTCCTTTAAATCCGCCCCATACACCTTGATGCCGATGGGCGTGCGCACGCCCGTCGTCAGCATGTCGATCCTGGCCTTGATGGGCATGGTCCAGGCGTTGGAGACGCCCGGGAACTGCATTTTTTGGTCGAGTTCATTAACAAGCTGTTCCCACGTGATGCGGTCGCGCCAGATATGGCGGAACGGCCTCTGGAGGAATTCCGGGAGCGACGAGTACCAGCGTTTGGCCGGCCGCCACTCGCTTTCCGGCTTCAGAACGACCGTCGTCTCCATCATGCTGAACGGGGCGGGGTCGGTCGACGTCTCGGCCCGGCCCGCCTTGCCGAAGACGCGTTCGACCTCGGGCGTGTCCTTGAGAACCTTGTCCATCGTCTGGAGGAGACTCTGGGCTTCGGTCACCGAGATCCCGGGCAGGGTCGTCGGCATGTAGAGGATCGTCCCCTCGTTCAGAGGAGGCATGAACTCCGACCCGAGCTTGAAATAGATAGGAACGGTCGCGGCCATCAAGACGAGGGCCCCAACGATCGTTGCCTTCCGGTACTTGAGGACGAACTCGCAGGCCGGCTCGTAGATTTTGAACAGGATTTTGCTGATCGGGTGCTTTTCCTCGGGGTAATATCGGCCGACCGTGATCGTATTCACGATTCCCGACAGCCACTTCGGCCGGAAGTGCTTGTACTCCATCCGGGTGAAAAGCATGCGCATGGCCGGGTCGAGGGTGATGGCGAGGACGGCGGCGATGGCCATGGCCAGGTTCTTGCTGTAGGCCAGCGGCTTGAACAGCCGCCCTTCCTGGTCGACGAGCGTGAACACGGGCAAGAAAGCGACGGCGATGACCAGGAGCGAAAAGAAGACCGAGGGCCCGACTTCTTTGAGGGCGTTCAGCCGGACCAAATGATAATCGCCCTTCCGGCCTCCGGCCTGCCAGAGCTGGAGCTTCTTATACGCGTTCTCCACCTCGACGATGGCCCCGTCGACGAGAACGCCGATGGAGATGGCGATCCCGGACAGGGACATGATGTTGGACGTCAGCTTCATGCCGTAGAGGGGGATGAACGCCAGCAGGACCGCGATCGGGATGGTGACGATGGGGATCGCGGCCGAGGGGAAGTGCCAGAGGAAGAGCATAATGACGATGCTGACGATGATCATTTCCTCGATGAGCTGGCTCCTGAGGGTTTCGATCGACCGCTTGATCAGCACCGAACGGTCGTAGGTCGTCACGACCTCGACTCCGGCGGGCAGGGAGGGCTGGATCTCGTTGAGCTTGTCCTTGACCCGGTTGATGACGTTCAAAGCGTTCTCCCCGGAACGCATGACGACGATGCCGCCGACGGTATCCCCCTGGCCGTCGAGGTCGGCGACGCCGCGCCGGATCTCGGGACCCAGGACGACCTGGGCGACGTTCCTGACGAGCACCGGTGTCCCGGACATGTCGTTCTTGACGACGATGTCTTCGATGTCCTTGACCGACTTGGCGTAGCCGCGGCCCCTGACCATGTATTCTTTTCCCGAAAACTCCACGAGCCGGCCGCCGACGTCGTTGTTTCCGTCCCGAATGGCCTCGATGACCTTCATCAGGGGGATGTGATAGGCCAGGAGGGCCTGGGGGTCGACGTTGACCTGATACTGTTTCTGGAAGCCTCCGACGGACGCGACTTCGGCGACGCCGGGGACGCCCTGGAGCCAATAGCGCATGTACCAGTCCTGGAAGCTCCGGAGCTGGGCCAAGTCGTTCTTGCCCGACTTGTCGACGAGAGCGTACTGATAGACCCACCCTACGCTCGTCGCATCGGGCCCCATTTCGGTTTGGACGCCCTGCGGGAGCCTGGGTGTGATCTTGCTTAAATACTCCAGGGTGCGGCTACGGGCCCAGTAGATGTCCGTCCCGTCCTGGAAGATGACATAGACATAGGAAAACCCGAAGTCGGAGTAGCCGCGGATGGCTTTGACCTTGGGCGCTCCGAGCATGGACGTCACGATCGGATAGGTCACCTGGTCTTCGATGACATCGGGGCTCCTGTCCCACCTTGAATAGATGATGACCTGGGTGTCCGAAAGGTCGGGGATGGCGTCCAGCGGGATGTTCCGGATGGCGTAGATCGCGCCGACGATGGCCGCGGCGACGAAGATAATGACGATGTACTTATTCTTCGCCGAGAACTCGATGATTTTTTCAATCATGCTTTTGGTCTCCCGCCGCGGCCTTGGTCATGCGGTTGAGAGCGGCCTTGAGGCTCGACTCCGAGTCGATGAGGAAGTTGGCGGATGTGACCACATTCTCGCCGTCGCTAAGCCCGCCCAGGACCTCATACACGTCCTCACCCATGACGCCCAGCTTGACCTCGCGGGGCTCAAAATAGCCGTCGCCCTTGGCGATGAAGACGATCTTCGAGACGCCCGCGTCGAGAACGGCGTCGGCGGGGACGGTGAGCCTGGTGCCGTAGTCGACATGGATCTCGAGGTTGGCGAACATTTCCGGCTTGAATTTCAGCCCGGGATTGGCGACTTCGATCCGGACCTGGTTCGTTCGCGTCTCGGGTTTGAGGTAAGGATAAATGTAGATGATTTTCCCGGCGAAAGATTCCCCGGGATAAGAGGAGAGCGAGATCTTGGCCTCCTGCCCCGTCTTGATGAAGGGCAGTTCATACTCGTAGACCTCGCCGAGGATCCAGACCCTGGAGAGGTCGGCGATCTTGAAAAGGTTCTCGCCGGCCATGATCTTCTGTCCCTGGACGACGTTCTTCTCGAGAACGATTCCGGATCCCGGAGAATAGACGGTTACGATTTTCTGGAATTGCCCGGCGCGTCCGAGCTCTTCGACCTGGCTGTCCGTGACACCCCAAAACCTCAGCTTCTCCCTGGCGGACTTGAGGATGGACGAGGCATCGCCGAGCGTCTTGCCGGCCTTGAGAGCGATGAGGTACTCTTGCTGGGCCGAGACAAGCTCGGGACTGTAGATGTCGAATAGGGCCTCGCCCTTCCCGACGGCTCGGCCCGTGGAATTTACGTAAAGTTTTTCCACCCAGCCGTCGAACTTAAGGTTGACGATCGAAATGTTGGGTTCGGCGTAGTCAACCCGGCCGACGGCCCTGATCAGCTTGTGGATGGGCTGGGATTTCACGGGCGCCGTCTTGATGCCGATGAGCTGTTGCCTCTCAGGGCTGATCAGGACCTGGACCCGTCCCCCCACCTCCGTAACGGCGCCGCTTTCCTCGACTTCGAAGGGCACCATGTCCATCCCCATCGAATCCTTGCCCGGTTTGTCGGAGACCTCGCCGGGGTTCATGGTCGAACGGTACATGGTCTTCTTCTTCGGCGGGACGGGGGCCTGAGCCGCGACCGGCTTTTCCTCGGTTTTGACGGGCACGAGCTTCATCCCGCAAATCGGGCAGTCGCCCGGTTTGTCGGATGTGTAGGTCGGGTGCATGGGGCAGGTGTAGAGCTTCGTCTCCGATCCCAGCTTCGCTTTTTCCGTCTGGCCGACTTCCTTTCCGGCCGGCCCGGGCGCGGCTGATCTTCCGCCGCTTCCCTTGCAGGCCAAAGCGAAAATGACGGCGCCCGTGATGAGGCCAAGGACTGCGAACCTGATGATGGTCTTCATTGTTTCCCTCCCCAATTCACGATCTGTTTCGCCGAAGACTCTTCCAGCCGGGCGATCGAGCTCCAGAGTTCCACGAGTTCCTTGTAATAGGCCATTTGGTAAGAAAAATGGGTGTCGATATCGGCCAGCAGGGCCAGGAAATCCGTCTTGTTGACCTGGTAACTGGCCAGCGACGACTCCACGGTCAGCGAGGCCTGCGGAATGATTTTCTCCTTGTAGAGCTTGATGAGGCTCTCGGCCGACCGGGCCTTAAGATAATCCTCGGTCACCATGAAGGTCACGTCGTTCTTCATGGAGATAAGGACGCTCTTTGAGCTCTCGAGCCGGGCGAGCGATTCCTCGAGCATCTTGGACTGCTTCGTCTTGCGATACAGTGGGATCTCGAACCCGACCATGACCTCGTACATGCTCGGGAGCTGGCCCTTGAATTCCCAGCCCGCTCCGAGAACGAAGTTGGGAGACAGCTCCTTCCTGGAGAGATCCACCATCTTCCCCCCTTCCTCGATCATCAGGGAGGCTTCCTTCACCGCGGGGGAATTCTCCGCCGCGGCCTTCTTGATCTCCTCCAACGATACGGGGAGGTTCTCGACTCCCTGGTCCTGCGGCATGCCCAGAGGTCTGTCCTCAGGGAAATCCAAGAGCAGGTTGATCCGGGCATTGAGGGACTTGATCATTTCAGCCATTGGCGTGATCATCTCGTCCATCCTTGAGATCTCGACCTTGGCCTTTAGGACGTCCGACTGAACACCGCTCCCGACGGCGTACTTCGTCTCGGTCAATTCCTGCGCTTTTTCTAGAAGGGCTTTCTGTTCCCGGAGGATGGCGATGGACTTGTGCAGGGCGTAAAGCTCGAAATAAGCGATTTTGACGTCCTTGAGGACGCCCAGAACGACCGCGTTTCGGACCTCCTTTTGCCTCTCGAAGACCTTCTCGGCGATCTCGCCTTTGAGCCGGAGCTTGCCGGGGAAGGGGATGGCCTGGGAGAAGGAGACTCCGACCCCGCTCATGACTTCCTGGCCGATGGTGAATTTGGGGAAGCCCATGTTCTTAAAACTGAAGTCGGCCATCGGGTCGGGCAGGCTTTTTTCCTGGGGGATACTGAAGGACGAGGCTTGGGCTTCAAGCCCCACCGCTTTGATTTTCGGGTTCCTTTCCAGGGCCAGTTTCAGGAGGTCGTCGAGGCGCGCGGCGTCCTCCTGAGCGGCCAGAAGCGCCGGGACGAGCATTAAGAAGCCAAAGAGGGTGTTCTTTTTCATGATCACCTCCCGCCGCCGACCTCTATTTGTGGCCGGAGCGCAAGACGCAGGTCTTGTTATGATTGATGAATAGCGAAGTGACGCCTTTTTTGACCGGGACAAGCGCGACAAAGGCCAAGACGGCCAATAGAATCATGGTGAGGAAAGTCCTTTTTAGGGGCAGCGGGATCCTCGACGGCTGGCCCAGGAGATGCCCGGCCCTCTCCTTTGTCGGGTCGAAGAACCAGGACGCCGCCGGAGCGTGGAGCTTTTGGACCTTCAAGAGCGAACCGGCAAGATCCGCGGGGTCCGCTTTAAGGCCGACGGAATGAGCGTCCGCCGTCATCTCAGCCGTCAGAGAATAGGCCTTCTTCAGGAACCGGCTGACCGGGAGGAAAAACAGAAAATCCGACAGGAAAGAAACGATCAATCCCTTTAAGGGGTCGTGGGAATTTTGGTGGTGAGCCTCGTGGAGAACGACCGCACGGAGTTCTTTCTCGTCCAGAACATCCATGAGCCTTGTGGAGAGAAAGACCCGCGGCTTCAGGAAACCACCCGTGAAAGCCAGCGGCAAGCGGTCCTCGAAGACCGTGACGTTCTCCAGGAAAGGAAATCGGGAGACATCCCCGAACGGAACGGCCTTGCGCTCGGCACGGTCCACAAAAGCCAAGGTCCGCAGGATTCTCAGGGCCGTTCGAGAAAGCGCAAAAAGGAAGGAGAATGACATGAAGACGAGGAGGAGCGCTTTGCCCGTCTCTCCGAGAACCTGTAGGAACGGCGCAATCCCCAGGCAGCGGACGGCGCACACCGCCGCCTCCGGGCTCGGCAGTGAAACGAGCAGGACCACTGTCTCCGGATGCCGGTAGAGTTGGAGCAAGAGGGCCAGGAAAACCAGGGAGAGCCCTCCCAAGAGGAGGCCGAGACGACCCTTCGTTCTATTTGTGCTTCCCATTTTTTTTCTCGGCTATAAGCTGTTCGAACTTGTCGATGTCTCCCCTGGGCATCCTGGAAAAAAGCTCGGCGAAAGCCGAAACGGCCAGGTCCGGCGACATCTCGAAGGCCCTCTGAACCAGGCCTCCGGTCACGGTGCCCGTGTAGTCCTCCCTGGAGATCTTGGGAGAGAAAACGATCCTCCCGGAATCCCGGTCTTTTTTTATGAAGCCCTTTTTGGATAGCCGGTCCAGGACGGTCAGCGCCGTCGTGTAGGCGATGTCTTTTTCCCGGCGGATCTCGCTGTAGAGGTCACGGCCCATCATCGGTCCTTTTGTCCAAAGGATCTCCATGAGGGGTCGTTCGAGTTCCTCGGATAAGGGCGCCAATCCCTTCTTTTTCGATAGGATTAATAATTTCACTCAGCTATTTTATTCTACGCAGTGTAGAATGTCAAGCTTGTCCTTTGCCGGAAATGACGCCCGGAGACCGGTTGACATTGCCCGGCCGACTCTTAAAATAGGGGTATATTCTCGGCAATAGCGTCTGAACGGGCGGGCCGCCTGGGGGCGCCTGGATGGAGGAACCATGAAAAAAGCGTGCGTCGCGCTGGGAACGCTCGTATTCCTAATGGTCCTGTCTTTGTCCTTCGTTTCGGCGGAGAAGGCCGCGGTCAAGCTGACTCCTCTGGAGGAACTCGGGAAACACCTGTTTTTCGACAGAAACCTGTCCAATCCCGCGGGGCAAGAGTGCGCGGCCTGCCACGGCCCGGCCACCGGATTCACCGGCTCGGATGAGGCGATCAACAAGACGGGCGGCGTCTACGAGGGTGCGGTCAAGGGCCGGTTTGGAAACCGCAAGCCCCCGGCCGCGGCCTACGCCGGAGAGAGCCCGAAGCTCCATCAGGGCGAAGAGGAGAAATTCATCGGGGGCATGTTCTGGGACGGCCGCGCGACTGGCGACACGCTGAACGACCCCCTGGCCGAACAGGCCCTTGGCCCGTTTTTGAATCCCCTCGAACATAATATGCCCGATAAAAAAAGCATCGGGATGGTCGTCCAAAAGTCTGATTATGCCGGCCTGTTCACGAAAATCTGGGGGCCCGGCGCTCTGGACGCGGAAAAAAACGTGGACAGATCCTACATCCGGATCGGCCGGGCCCTGGCCGCCTACGAACGCTCGGCCGAGGTAAGCCCCTTCGGCTCGAAATTCGACGATTTCTGGCGGGCGGCCAAGGCCAAGGGGCTGAAGGTGGAGGACATCAGCCCTTCCAACGCCAAGGATTTCGAAAATCTGGGGCTCTCCGATGCCGAGCTCAAGGGCCTGGCCCTCTTTAATGCCAAAGGCCGATGCGCCAAGTGCCACATTCTGAAGTCAGCGAACGGCAAGCCGCCCGTGTTCACCGATTTCACGTACGACAATCTGGGAGTTCCCAAGAATCCCCGGAATCCGTTCTACCGCCAGGACAAAATGTATAATCCCGCCGCGGTGAACTGGGTGGATAAGGGGCTCGGCGGCTATCTCGAAACGACCGAAAAGTACAAGGCGTTCGCAGCCGCCAACATGGGCAAGCATAAGGTGCCGACGCTCAGGAACGTCGACCTGAGGCCGGCTCCCGGATTCGTCAAAGCTTTCGCGCACAACGGCTACTTCAAGAGCCTGAAGGACGTCGTTCATTTCTACAACACCCGGGACAAGGCGGGCGCCAAGTGGCCGGCCGCGGAGGTAGCGGCGAATGTCCAATCCGAAGAGATGGGAAATCTCGGCCTGACCGACAACGAAGAGAACCTCATCGTCGAGTTCATGAAAACTCTGTCGGATCGCCGCTAGCGGCCGATGATCGTGTAGCGGACGACTTTCACGAAATCCCCTTCCTCGGCGAAATAGATGCGCCCTTGCGGGTCGGCGACATGAGGCGTGCCCTTGATGTCCAATGTGTCCACCTGTTTCCCGTTTTCGAAGATATCTGCTTTTTTCTGTTGCCGGGCGTCCAAAACGTGAAGCGCAACGAAAACGCGGCCGTTACTCCCGACGATGTTGGCGGCTGTGGAGAGGAAAACCCGGCGCATTTTCTTTATGGGGCTGAAGAGGGGGCTTTCCCCCCTGAAGGTTTGCTCGAGACGCCGACCCCTAAAAACGGAGACTTCGTATTTATTTGGGTTGAGAGCGAAAATCTGCCCATCCTTCCCGCAGTCGAAAAGCAGCGGCGCGCTGAACATCGGCATGTCTTTCATCGCTTCGAACTCGGCCGGGACGGTGAAGGGTTCCCCAAACGATGCCAGGAGTTTTCCGGACTCGTCGAAAACGTGGAGGATCTTCCCCGCGTGAGGTCCGATGCCCACAAGATCTTCCGTCCCCGGACAGCCGATCGAAGAAATCATGAAATCCACGAGAAAAGAGCGGACAAAATTGCCGTACGCGTCATATACGATGATCTTGCGCTGGTCGTTGACGTAGACTGTTCCCTTCGGCGTCACAGCGATGCCAGAAAGGTCCGTAGCCTCCTTGGGCCCTTGCCCGGCCGGAACGCTGATCTTTCTCAGGAATGACCCGTCGTTCTTGAAAATGCGAATCAGCCGGTCCTTATAGTCCAGGACATAGATATTGCCGGCCCCGTCGAGGTCGATCCTCGAAACCGACCCCAGCACATAATTTTCGTCGCCCTCCGCGGCGCCGATGACCAAGTCGGGTTTGAGCGTGATCCGCGGCGTTTGCCCCAGCGATCCCGATCTCCCCGAGGTCGCAGCCGCGATCCCCACAGCGCTCAGGAAACAAACGGCCCCAAGAACCATCTGGAAATTGGTTTTTCTCACAAATCCCTCCCCGGCCTGGCGGATTTCTGCCCGGAACAGACCTTTTTAAATAATACGCCCCTCGGGCCCGCCGCGTTTAGCGTCGCTCCGAAGCGGGACCACGGACCATCTCACGGATCTTGTACTTGCCGATGGTGACCAGGCCGTCCTCTTCCTGATCGGGAACGTAGATATACCCGTCGTCGGTGATGAGGCTTTTTCTTCTCGCAATACGGTGATTTCGGCCGTCGGCAGGGAAGTGCAAAAAGAAGTTATCGATGAAGCGGCCGGCCGCGTCGAATACGTCGACTTGCTGATCATCGCCATCGGGCTTCATGGTGGACGTAAAAACCCATAAGTTTTCGCCGACGGCGTGGATTTCGTTGATGTCGAAAATGTATGGATCTGTTGGAGTATCGATGCCCCTAGCTTCAGGATCTGGGTCCGCTCCTTTCGCGGACACGCCCTTCACCCTGTCGTAGACCCTGGTGATGAGCTGCTCCACCCGGGCGGCGCGAAGGTTAAACTTAACCACCCCGTACTCAGCCGTATGAAGGACGTATAAGGTTGAGCCGCGGATGGCCGCGTCGATCATGTCCAGGCGGATCGCTCGCGCCCTTTTTATAGCCATCCGGACGGGGAATTCATAGAGCTTCTTCCAGGTTCTGAAGTCGGGCGAAATCTCGTATACGGAATTCGGGATGGAGAAGACGCCGCCGCTTTTGAACGCGGAGGTGCTGAAGAGTTCGTCCCTGATGCCATATATCTTTCCGTCGGCGGCAGCGACGAACCAAAGACCATGCGTGTCCTCCTCGATCTTGGACTCCCTCAGGTACCGGCCGTCCGGACCGAAATCCATGATTTTCGGAGGTATCCACGCTGTCACCCGGATGATATCGTCCGCAAAGAAGTAACCGCTCTGAATGTTGCACTCGCCCGGCCCCTGGCCGCTTTTCAGAATCTTGAAAAGAAGCTTTCCCTCGGGGCCGTATCGGTACAGACGGGCCCCTTCGGCGAAGTCCATGAAGAACAGCGAGCCGTCCTTGCCGGTGTGCAACTGCTGGGGAGTGCGGAAAATCGCTGTTTTTCCATCGTCTCGTATCCTAAGCACTTCATCAAGATGAATGACGCGGCCGGCGTTTTTCGAAAGCAGCCGCTTCGGGTTCTCGATTTGCGTCTGGCCCCGCAGAACTAAGACAAGGACCGGGGCGAGAATAGACATGAGGATGGCAATATGCCGTGCCTTGAAGAACCGCTCAGGCATGCGCGATCGAAACTCAGATCGGATGGGAGACGGACGCGATGCGTTTTTAATCATCCCGGCGATTCCCTTAAACCTATTATAGAGCACGCAGGAGGAGCGAAGCAATGTCAGGCGGAGACGGAGAACATTGGCGCCGAAGAAAATGAACCCTGGATTTAAATGGAAAAGGGCTAACCTCCGGACACGATAGGGAACCGCCGGCAACGCGTTGACAAACCGGGGAAAGCCGCTCTACACTAAAAACATCATCCTTCCTGGGAACGAGCATGTCCGGCAAGAGGAGAAAACCATGAATTGCTTGAAACTCTGCCTTGTACTCTGCCTAATCGTTACGCTGCCGATGGCCGCGCCGTCAGTCCAGCAGAAGCCGTACCCCGTCGTAACGGCGGTCAAGGACGGGGTCAAGACCATCACCAACCCCGACTTCCCCCGGGACGGCCGCTTTATCGCCAAGCTCACAGAGGAAATGTCGTGCGGAGGGGAGGGGAGTCCGGAAGCCGCCCTTTTAAACAAGCCCCGGTTCCTCGATGTCGACACCCAAGGCCGCGTATATGTCATGGATATTGGCGATATCAACATCAAAGTCTATGACGGCCAGGGCCGCTTTCTCAGGAGCATCGGGCGGCAGGGCCAGGGGCCGGGAGAGTTCGGCGGCGTGGTCTTCTTCAACCTGATGACCGATGGGAGAATCGGAATTCTCGACTTCAGCCAGAGCCGCGTGATCATCATGACGACGGAAGGACGATATGTCTCCGGCTTTCCCCTCGAGGGCTTCTTCGCGACAATGGTCATCGACGGGCGGGACCGGCTCTTCCTCGGGAAGCGTGCGGCCATCAAGGAGCCCGACAAGCTCTCGACGGATTTCCAGGAGGTCCCGTACGTGACGGGCGTCTTCCGGACCGATACAACCGGGAAAGAACTCAACCACCTCGTTGACTTTCTCGGAGAGTCCATGGTCATGAAATCCTCGGGAGGAGGAGGCGTTGTCGGCATGGGAGGCCTCTACATGATCGTCTGGAACGTCAACCGCGAAGGGAAGCTTTACGGCGGCTTTAACTTGGATTACACCCTCGGCGTCTACGGGGAGGACGGGAAAAAAGAATTCGCCTTCGGCCGCGAATTCACTCCCGTCAAGAACGTGCGTTTCAAGGGGCAGGTCGGCCAGAAAAAAACGATGCCCGCCTTTCGCAACATCGTCATCGATGAAAATAAGAATCTCTGGATCGAGCTTATCCAGCCCGAGAATGCCAAGGGAATTCTCTACGACGTTTTCTCGCCGGACGGCATCTACAACAAACAGGTTTCGATCGAGCAGAGGATCGGCGTATTCAAAAATGGAAAAGTATACAGTCTCCTCCGGCCCGAGGAGGGATATGCCTCGATCAAGCGATACAGCATGGAACTCGTGCCGAGCGGGAAGTAGACTTGTTTCCACGACTTCAAGAATGGCTTTGTTTACGCCCTCGAGAAACACGATTCAGGATTTGTGTCGGCCGTGAGAATCAAGGTCAAGGAATGAGGCAAGGGGAAGCTGCCGATGTCGCGGACGTGCTCACTGAAGCCTAAAGTCGCCTTGCCCATCTCGATTCTCCTGATTGCGGCCGCCGGTCTTTCTGCCCAGGATATCGTCGAAAATCCCGCCAAACCGCCGAGCCGGGACGCCGGCCGGGTCCTTCAGCTCACAGAGATCATGCGCATCACCGACGAGAGCGGGCCGTTTTATTTCAAGCAACCGGCCGATCTCCAGATCTCGGCCGACGGCTCGATCTTTTACGGCGACTGGGACGAATTTCTCTATAAATTCGACGCCAAGGGAAAGTTCGTAAAGAACCTGATCAAGAAGGGCGAGGGACCCGGCGAGGTCCGGGAATATGGGGATGTCCTACTGGGGAAGGATGACGTTGTCCTCCTCGACACGATGTCGAACAAGATCCTCATAATGGACTTCAATGGGAGGCTGCTCGACGAGTTCGGACTCGGCCAGAAGCGCTTCTCACGCTTGGTCGGCATTTATGATCACAGGTATTACCTCGTGGACTATGTCCGGAAAGATTTCGAACGGAAGAGCGGCCTGAAGGAAACCGGGCACGACCTCTACGTCGTCCCCCGGAAGGGTGAGACGACGAAAACCCCCTGGGGCTTTCCGACCATGGAGGCCTATTATTTCGGCGAAAGATCTGTAAGTTCGGGGACAATCACCTGGATCCAGAAGGCTCAAGCCCAAGGGCGCTTCGTCTACCTCAGCAGCACCCAGGACTATCTCGTGAAGCTGCTGGATTTGGAAAAGATGGACATCGTGCGCGCGTTTCGAAGGGCCTACACGCCCGTGAAGTTTGAGCCGCCGGCCAGGGAAACACAATGGTATCGGGAGAGAGGGTATCCCGACCGCTTCAACGACATCCAGAAGCTCCTCGTCCATGGGGACGAGCTCCGGGTCCTCACATCGACGATCCAGAAAGACCGGGGCATATTGACCGACGTTTTTGACCGGGAAGGGAAGTATGCCGACTGCTTCTACCTGCCGCTTCCGAGGCTGAAACAGAATTGGATAGGATATCCGCCCATGGCCGTTAGCGGTTCCTTTTTATTCACGGTCGAGTGGAATAGGGAGGGGGATATTTTTATCGTCCAGTACCAGATCGGCGGGCTGAATTAGGGGACGCCACGAAGAAAACCGGACCATGGAAAGCGCGTAATATTGAATAAGTCCCTTCTCATTATGGCCACCGCGGCGTCGATTCTGATCGCCTCCTGCGGGCCCAAACCTGCGAACGTCGAGAAGCGCGTCGAAAACGGCGTTGAGGTTGTCATCAACCATGTGACGCCCGAGACCATGCGCAAACTTCGCCCCCCGCTCCGCCTGGACGAACTTTTTGTTATCGACACCGAGAACGCCGAAATCGCCCGGCTGGGGATCTCGGACATCTGGGGATTCGACGTCAATTCCGTGGGGGAGATCTTCGTGTTCAAATCGCTATTGAGTCAGGGCGATTTCATCTATAAGTTTGACCCGGCCGGCCGCTTTGTATCTTCGTTCTGCCGAAAGGGAGAAGGCCCGGGAGAGCTTCAAGTCCCGATTTTCCAAAAGCTCTCCGCGAACGGCGAACTCAGCATTCCGGATTCAGGCAAAAGAAAAATGTTCGTGTTCGACCGCGAAGGAAAGCTTCTCAGGGAAATCCCCATCAAGCCGCGGCTTCGTCCTGCTACCGACCTGCTGGTCCCTCTGGATAACACCCGCTTTCTCTATCGGAGGGTCGAATTTGACGCCACGCGCCCCGTCGCCAAGATCGCCTATGTCTTCTCCATCGTCGATCGCGAGTATTCGGAAATCAAGGAACTGGACCGGATCCCGGTCGAAGACGCCGATATTGTCGCCAAGGTCCACTATCCTTTTCCATTCATCAGGTCGGCACTCTCGGGAGACAGAATCTTTCTGGTCAACGACGAGCGAGGATACGAAATACGGAGTTATGATTTCAAAGGGGAACTGGTGCGGAGAGTGAGGAAAGAGGGCCCGCTCGTCAAGTATCCGGAGAGCATGAAACAGGACGTGCTGAAGCATATAGATACCCCTTCGCTCGCCTTTCTCAAAACGAAGATCACGTTCGCGGATCCGGCTCCGCCGTGCCAGCACTTCTGGGTCGACGACGAGGGGAGGCTCTTTGTCGTGACCTACGAGCAAGGCGCCAAGCCGGGGGAATTCCTGATCGACATTTTCGACAGGGACGGCGTTTTCATCGGGCAGATGAGCCTGAATATCCAGGCCGGCATGAAACTCTTCGAGCAGGCGCCGCGTGTCGACTCGTGGACGACGATGAAGAATGGCCGGTTCTATTGCCTCCGGGAAAAAGATAGCGGCTATCTCCAACTGGTGGTCTATCGCGTGACCTGGTTGAATTGATCCGCGCCAGGCATGCCGATCCCGAATAGCGTGCCTGGATATGCGCACAGGCCCGAGACCGATATCCCCGAGGCCGACAGCCCGTCGGCTATTGCCAAATCATGCGGTAGACCGCGATCCGCCTGAACCCACTGGGCTTTTCCTGGACGACGTACAGGCGGTCTCCCCGGACCCTGGCCAAGATCCTGTCGTACGAGGGGAGCACGACGCTCAGATCCAAACGGCACGTGAAGACCCCGTCTTGGTCGAAAATATCGAACATAAACTCGCCTGGAGCGACGCCCGGTTCGTAGGTCATGACCAGCAAGCGACCCTCATCGTCAGCGAGGAACGACTGGAACGGGTGCCAATTTTCGGGGAAAAAGATCTTGGCCGCGTACTCCGGCATCCCATCTTTGTACATCTCCAGAGTCTTCTTCCGGTATTCCTCAGAGACTGGGACGGGCCTATATTCCTTCCGTATCTTGCGCAGCAACTTCCCCCCGAGGTCGTAAACCAGGATTTCGTAGCCCCGGTCCGAATTCCCGACGAAGATCCGACCGGCCGCGGCTTTAGCCTGAAACACATAATTTGTTCCGCAAACGTACTTTTCCGCCACCTGCTTGAAAATCATCCTATTGGGGATTTGCGTGAACCGGTCGAGTTCGCGGCGGATACGAAAATCCTGGCCGTAGATGCCGACGGTCGTGGCAAGGTATTTCCCCTTAAGGTCTCCTTTCTCCATTCGCGAAATAAGAAAGGTTCCGTTCTCTAGCCGAACGAGGTCCTCGAATCCGCCCTCGGGGCTGCCCTCGGCCAACGGCTTTCCGGTGCTATCATAAATGTGGTACTTGTTCTTCGGACTCTCCAGCACCCAAACCCGGTCCATCGTGTCGATATGAAGTCCGCCCGGGTATTCGAGCTCAAACGGCCCCTGTCCCATTTGTCCGAATGAAAGAAGCGGTTTGCCCTCGGGCGAGAGCTTGAAAACGACGTTTCCCGGGTGGGTGGGAGGTACTATAACGTAGATGTTTCCCTGGGAATCGACGTCGAAAAGATATATCTCGGTCACCCCGGCCTTGGCAACTGAATCGCTCTCCGTGTCGACGGCCAAGATTTCCTGAAGAGTGAGAGACGATGGCCGGCCGGGAATGTGATACGGCTCGAGGTGGTTGAGGACGACCTCGACACCGTTTTCTTTGATCCTCTCGACCGCGCCGCGCTTCCCGACGCACCCGGCCGGACAGATGAAAATCAGCGCGAGCACCAAGATGGACGCGTTCCGTCGCCTCTTCATGAAAACTCCTTCACACCGGGAGTCCTGCGACGGGAATCGATCATGTCGGGCATGACCTACCCCCGCCGTGGATTATGCTTCCGGCCCACTGAAATGGCAAAATGACCCGCCCCGCAGAGCCAATTCCTTCATCCCCGGTGATTTCGTTACCAGGGGCCGCCGGTGTCCACCTATGTTCTTGAGCGATATTTCAATAATGAATACGCCACGCGAGTCGAAATTGTTTAGACGAAGAAGTTGACATCGATTCGCTCCTGCGCCTCGGATTTGACAGCCGCTCCCGTGGCAACCTATAGTCTTATTCGTTGGGAAAAGGGGACTGGTCCCTTAACCGCTCATGGATTTGAATTTCAGCTCCGCGAACCTGGAGCCGGCACGCGGCGGTGATAAAAGGAGACCTGGCATGAAAATGAACCAAGCGGGGATTTTCGTTGTCTGCCTGGGGATCGTGGCGGGATTGACGCCGGCCGCGGCGTCGGCCCAGGTCAAATGGAAGGGGATGATCGTCAAGGAGGGCGACGTCACTGTCGTCAAAAACCCCAAGGAGCCGATCTATAAGATTCCGCCGCTCGAGCTGAGGGAAGATTTCGTGCTCGGCGGTGAGGGGTCGGAGGGCAAATACGTCTTGAGCCACCCCTTTGATATGGCCGTCAACGCCATGGAAGACCTTTACGTCGTCGACGCCGGCGAAAGAAACCTCAAGGTCTTCGATAAGAACGGCCAATACGTCAAGACCATAGGCCGGCCCGGGCAAGGCCCCGGCGAATTCCAGTTCCCGAGGGGGATTTGCATCATTCCGGGGACGGCGGAGATCGTTGTGGTCGATTTGCAGAGTATTTCTACTTTCAACCCGGCGGGAGGCTATCTTCGGAGGTCTCCGGTCCGGGGTTTGAGCGCGGGAATCCGGGCGGACGGCCAGGGGAATCTCTTCATCGAAACCAGCGAAATTCGGTCCGGCAAAGTCATCCTCCAAACATACGCTTCGGGGATGGGCGGCGAGCCGGCCCTCGTTTTGAGCTATCAAGAGGATCAGAGCTACGTTGTTTTCAGGCCCCGGGCGCAATGGATCCTCAATCAAAAGGGGCAAATCGTATTCGGTGAGTCGAAAACATACGAAATCAAAATCGTCGATTCGGAGGGGCATATCCTCACGAGGATTCTCCGCGATTATGATCCCGTCCGCGTGACTCAAGAGGAAAAGAACGATCTGGCCAAGAGGACAAAAGAAGTTCTGGGGCCCGAAGCCGCCAAATCCATGGAGTTCGCTTCGCACCATTCGGCTTATCGCAGCTTTTTCCCGGCCGATGGCGGCCGTCTATTCGTCCAGACATGGGAGAGAAGCGCCGACGGTCGGCAGGATATCTATGATATCTTCGATGAAGAAGGGCGTTATATCGCCCGCACACCGTTGAACCTAAATCCGGATTTTCTCAACCCCCGGACTCGTCTTATAAAAAACGGCAAATTGTACACGATCGAACCCGACCCGAAAGGGTATGAAGTCGTCAAGCGCTATTCCGTGAAATGGAATATTCCGGATAAATAGAGAACGCTGGTGATTCAGAAATCCAAAGGCGTCGCGATTCTGTTCGCTATTCTTCTTTCCCTGATCCAGTGCGGGCGGAAGGGCGCCCGGGTGGAGAAAATCACAGAAAATGGCGTCGAAGTCGTGATCAACCATGTCGAGCCATATCGCATCAAGGGTCAGCCGTCGAGCTTTTCCCTGGAGAAAGTCCTTTCCATCGATATGGAGAGGGCCGACCTCGCGGAAGCGGGGATGGGAAGCGCGGGCGAATGGGATGCCGACGGCGAGGGCAACATTTATGCTGTTTGCTTCAAGAACAAAGAGAACTATATATATCGATTTGACCGCGCCGGCCGTCTGACGGGTTCCTTCGGAAGGCGAGGCCAGGGGCCGGGCGAGCTCCAGTGGCCCTTTCTCGGCGGCGTTTCCGAGACCGGCGAAATTTCCCTGGCCGACTATGGCCAGAAGTTCATCGTCTATGACCTGAACGGCGTGCTCTTGAGGGAGGTGAAACTCAAACGCTGGGCTCTCCATATCGACGCCCTCAGGAATGGGAAGTTCCTCACTATCGGTTTCAGGCCTGAACTCTCGTCGGGCGGCTCTTATGTTGATGTCTTGGCTCTTTGTGACAGCGAATTCGCGGAGCTCAAGATCCTGGACCGCTACGAAAACACCATGGATAATAGCCGGCAGGTTCCGTATTTTATGTGGCGGGTAGCAGGAGACAGGATCTTCATAACCAACCAGGCCAGAGGATACGAGATCTGGGTCTATGACTCCGAGGGGAAACTTGTGAGGAAGATCCGGAAGGCATACCGGCCGGTGAAAGTGACGGATGAGATCAAGACGGCCATTCTCGGACCGGACTATCGAAAATCCGGAGTCCCTCAGGCTAAGTACTTCTTGGATCCGCTTCCCCCGTTGAATCAGTTCTTCGCCGACGACGAGGGCCGGATCTTTGTAATGACCTACGAGCCGGGCCCGAATCCTGGCGAGTACTTATGGGACATATTCAATCCTGATGGCGTGTTCGTCGGGCGGAAGGCCCTGAAGATCTTTTGGGCCGGCCTCTATCACGGACCTCGGTATACTTTTGTCAAGAACGGGAATCTTTATTGTCATCAAGAAAAGGAATCGGGCTTCCATGAGCTTGTTGTTTACAAAATGATATGGAAATGAAGCCCGGCCCATACCATTCCCTAGCTCGGCCCGAGAACGACCAGCAGACGGGCGGAGAGAGGCGGGATTGCCTTATTATCAGTCGTGGAAGTATTGTATGATCAACAGGAGGGGATGAAAATGCAATCCAAGTTCTCAACTATCCTTGGGAAGGATCTGCTAAAGATTTCAATTCGCTTGTCGGCCTGTCTGCTGGCTACGGCGCTTTGTTACGGGCAGGTGGTCGTCGAGAATCCTAAACAGCCGACGAATCCTGAAGCTGGGCGGACAGTCAAGCTCCTAGAGCAGATACGAATCCGCGACGATGGAAAGGAAATTGTATTCAAGTATCCCGATCAACTTCAAATCGGTGATGACGGGAGCGTCCATTTCGCAAATGGGTTCGAGCACTTCAAATATGATGCTCAGGGACGGCTTGTTTATAAAGTCGTCAAGAGCGGCCAAGGCCCCGGAGAATCCATGTTGGCTACGAGGGCGCTGCTGACAACTGAAGGTATTCTCATTCAGGCTGTTAATCCGCCGAAGATGATGCGTTTCAGTTCAAAGGGCGACTACCTGGGCGAAGACCGGACCACGATGACCGAACTTTATGAATTCGTTACGCTGATCAACGGGCAGATCTATGCTTTCCTGGAAGAAACGCCTCAGTGGAATGATGTTCCCAGCCCCAATTATTATGAGGTTCCAATCTCGTTCTGCATCCTGTCCCCTAACCTGAAGGACGTCCGGAAGCCACACCAATTCCCCTATCGCTGGTATCTGGGTCGCAGCTACGGTTGGCAGCAGGCCCGGTTTGATTTTGCCTATAAGGACTTTGAGACCATCTATATCGTGCACGGCATCGACTACCGGATCGACCATTTCAATCCAAGAAAGAACAAAGTCGAGAAGACGATCACGAGAAAGTACGACAAGGTCAAGAGGCCTCCCGATCCGCGCGAGCAACGTCCGGGCTACAACGGACCTCCGGCCGAAGCATTCTATTACGACATCAATAAGGTTCTCGTCGCAGGCGACCATATTTGGGTCATAACCTCGACAAGAAACGAACGCCAATCCCGGCTGGTCGATGTCTTCGATGCTCGAGGTCGATACGTTGACAATTTCTACCTCGAATTTCCATCCGGATTCACGCCCTCTGGGTTGATACTCGGCCGGGTTGTTCTGAAAGATGGATTTCTTTATACTGTTGACGAGGACGCAGAGGGTCTATTCAGCATTGCGAAATACAAGACCCTCGACCCGGGCAAGCGATCAGAAAAAAGAGAATCCTGACGACTAGCGGCTGGTCTGCGATCCAGGAGATGGGGCAAAGTGATTATTGGAAAGAATATAAACCAAATAGGCACCTTTCTAGCCAGCATTTAGACGCCGGTGACGGATAAATTCAAGAGCGTCGCGCTTCTGTTCGCCATTCTTCTTTCCCTCGTTCAATGCGGGCGCAGGGGGACGCAGGTCGAGAAAATAACGGAGAACGGCGTGGAAGTCGTGATCAACCATCTGGAGCCCTATGTGCTGGCGGGAGTGCCGTCCACGCTCAAGCTCGAGGAAATTCTCTCCATAGATACGGAAAGGGACGAAGTCTTGAAAACGGGCCTGACCTCGATAGAGACTTTCACCTTGGATAGGGATGGCAACATCTATTTCATGATGCGTCAGAGCCCCGGGAGTTTCTTATACGCGTTTGATGCCACCGGAAAATTCCTGACCTCCTTCGGGCGCAGTGGGCAGGGTCCCAGAGAATTTAATTATGGTGGAGACCTCCACATTGACGGCCAGGATCGAATCATCGCCAAGGACATGACCAAGGATAAAATCTTTATTTTCAACAGAAACGGAGTCTTGCTCGAAGAAGTCAAGCTCGGCAGGAACTTAAGCCTCGATGAATACCTGGGTAGCGGAAAATATCTGACCTCTGAGCAAGAAGAGGTCCCCGAAAAGCCTGCGCTAAGGAATCATTACTACATTTCCAACGATACCCTGAGCGAGAACCGGGAGTTCTACACGTATGAATTCGACGACCCCAACCGAGCGCCCCGCTATAGACCGAAGGGACACGCGCTCATTCTAGGCGCCTCCGATAAGAATATTTTCGTCGGAGACGATAGGGGAGGCTACGAAATCTTCGTCTTTGATTTTTCGGGAAAGCTCCTGAGAAAAATCAGGAAGGCGTTCCGACCGGTTGCGCTTCCTGAAGACTACAAAGTCATGTTCAAGAAGGTCATGGGGCGCTCTGCCCTGGGCCAGGATCGGATAAGAAGAACCGACTTCCCCGCGTATCTTCCGCCTTTCCAGTACCTTTTCCCGGATGATCAAGGCCGGCTATACGTTATGACCAACGAGCGCCAAGGCGAGCGGAAATATTGGACCGATATCTTCGCGAGCGAAGGGGATTTCATCGGCCGTGTCCTACTTGACAATGTCCACGTGATCTACACAAGGGGAGAGAGATACTACGACGAACCTCTTAAGGCTGTTGTGAAAGGCGATCGCCTCTACTGCCTCAGGGAAAAAGACAGCGGTTTCATGCTAATGACGGTTTTTAGGATGGTATGGAATTAGGTGGGGCCGGGCGGTCAGGTTGGCAGGAAAAATAGGGAGAGGGATCACGAAGGCCCCAAAATCGAGGCTGGGACAATAACGAGCGGTCGCTCGGGAAAGAATCAGGTATTCCCGGAGGACGATGTCATGAAAAAGACGTTCAGTTTTCTTCTGGGTCTAGCTCTCCTTTTGACTGGCTGCTCCAAACTGGCCCAAATCGACAAAACGAATGAAGGCGGGGTCGAAGTCGTCCTGAATCACCTCGAACCCTATTCACTCAAGGGCGTCGTGGCGCGTCTCCGATTGGAGAAGGAGGTCACCATCGACCTCGAACAGGGAGAATATGCGGGTCTCGATCTCAGGTGGCCCGAATACGTGGACGCCGATTCCAGGGGGAATGTCTACCTCGTGGAGCCGTCCGCAGCTGCTGAATACTTCATCAACGAATTCAATTCGCAGGGTAAATTCGTACGAAGCCTCGGAAAAAAAGGGCAAGGTCCCGGAGAACTCCAATCGGCCGAGTATGTGTTTGTCAGCCCAAATGACCGCATCTTGGTTTTTGACGTCGATGGTCTGAAGACCCTGGAGTTTAATACGGATGGTACCTTTATCAAGGAAACAAAAGTTCGTCCCGGTTTGTGGGACGTGATTCCCCTCCATACCGGAAATTACTTGGCCAGGAGAAACTATATGGATGTCTCCAAACGCTGGAGGATGTCCGTGGACCTGTTCGACGCAAATTTCAATGAGCTTAAAAACCTTGATTCTTATGATTACTCCGACCTGGCGCAGGGAAAGAAGACTCCCGGCATCATCATTCCCTTCTACTGGAGAGTCCGCGGCGACCGCATCTATATGGGAAAAGGCTTCAAGGACTACGAGATCAAGGTCTTCGATTTTCAGGGGAACCTCCTGCGTAAGATCAGAAAAGAGTTCCGGCCCGAGGCCTATCCTGACGAGTTCAAGAAGCAGACGGAAACGATGATCAAGGCGCGGGCGACTTCAGACCTGTACGTTCTCACGGACATGCCTCCGTTCAACTCCTTTTTTATCGACGACGACGGACGGATTTTCGTCATGACGTACGAGCCGGGAGAGGGCAAGGATGAGTACATCCATGACATTTTTAGCGCGGACGGCGTATTCATCGGCCGGGCGAGTCTTGGAAAATATGGGACGATGGGCAGATCCCTGAACCACATGCGAACAACCGCCGCAAACGGCCGCTTCTACCGGCTTACGTTCAAGGAGAACGGCTATCCCGAAGTGATCGTCTATAGGATGGTGTGGGAATAGGCACGTTTGGCAGCGGGCAGCTGAGGTTCTAAGGCCGCATGCAGAAGCAGGGCATAGCGCGAACGAACAAAGCCTTCTTCGCCAGACGATGTCCCTAAACGATAAGGCCGCGAAAAGCGTATGCATTATAGGAAACTGGCATGGCGACTTTCATTAAGATGGGCATCACGGCCATCCTCGTAACGGCTCTTTCAGCGGCCGCGCAGCCGCCAAAAGATACTCCGGGCAACAAACAAACCCACTTCGTCATCGCTACCTCGATAGGTCTTCCGGAAGCCAAAAAGGAAGAAGATAAGCCCTACATGTTCTCGTCGATTGTGTCGGCGGATTTCGACCCGGCAGGAAACATTTACGCACTCGATTACAAAGAGGCCTGCGTCAAGGTTTTCGGCCCCTCCGGCCGATTCCGCGGCCGCTTCCTCAGTCCGGGCCAGGGGCCGGGGGAAGCCCTGAATCCCCTTCGCTTGAGAGTCAGCCCCGACGGAAAGCGCATTTTCGTCCTGCACCAGAATGGCTTTCAAATCAAGGAATTCGACAGTGCCGGGAATTTCGCGCGCATACATCCTTTGCCAAAACAAATGTTCGGGTATTTCGACTTCCTTGACGACGGCCGCCTCCTTTTTGTCGACGGCCTGCCCTACGGGCGGAAGAGTTCTGCCAATCTGAAAGTCTATGCCGTGCGCGAGCAAAAGTTCGAGAAGGAATTCGCGGTGACGAACATAGATTATTTTACGGGATTTCAGAGATTCGTCGTCAGGGAGGGGATAGTCTGGACCTGTCCGGGCGACAGTTTGGGACTCAATGCATATGATCTCGAATCCGGCAGCCAGATAAAAACGCTCGCCCTTCCGGAAAAATATGTTCCTTTTAAAAACATCATGTGGGGACAGAATGTCCAAAAAACACGCCTCTGGAATTATGCGCAACCGTTCGAGTGCGCCGGAACTATCTTTGTGCTTGTGACCCGGCAGGAATTCACGCCCGAGCCCCGGGAAATGTTGGATCGTCCTCTAAGCCGGAAGACGACGCTCTATCGCCTGGACGGCGAGCGGTTTGTCAAGGAGCCGGGCTTTCCAGCCTTCGATTTCTATCCGGAATTTCTATCCGCCCGAAACTCCAGGATTCTCATCTCGAGTTCCCCCTATGACCTTTACCCCCAGCTTGTCGTCCTAGAGCTCCGTTAAGAAGTCACGCTATTCCGCAATTCTGTACTTGATGATGTGAGGCAGTTCGTCGCTGCTGTATTTAACAAGCCAAAAACACCCGTCCACGACCCTCGATTTTCGAAACTGAACGGGAAATGGAACGTCGCCTTCCATATGAACCGTCGCGATGAATTTTCCCCGCGGGTCGAAGGCGTCGAAATACCGGTACATTTCCTCCTTGGATTTTCTATATGTATGAATCAAGGTGTTCCCGTCGGAATCGACGACCAAAGCATTGAAGGCCGGCTTGAACTTCGGGAATGTCGTATTCTTGACGATGTGATCGGGGGCGCCGCGCTTGATTCCCGTTCCGGTTGTATAAGACATTCCGTCGAAGAAATCCTTCTCGTCCTCCGCCGTAACTTTCACCGGATCGTTAGAATGAGAAAACCTGAGCGCTTCAGCGCCCTGCTTATCATGGAAAGTTACTTCATATTTTCCGGAAAAACCTACGGCGATATTGCCGGAAGGGGAAATATCCCAATAAATATCGGGGCAGAACGGCTGAGGGATGTTAAAGAGCTGGCCCCCAATTCTCATATACCTATTCCGCAATACGGGTTGCGAATAGATCCTGTTTTTCGTTTGCAGGTCTGGGGTGAGGATTTCGAGAAAACGGTCCTGAGGCCGGTCGGGCTCGTTGAAGTAAGTTTTCTCCGTTTCGAGGACGATTTCACCCGTGGGCAGGGCTTCCACCTTGACAGGCCTCCCGGAAAAGGTGGACGCATTTTCGGCCTTGATGAGTGCGCCGGACATCGTCAGCGCGCAGAGGCGATCGTTCCCCATATCCCAGACGACCAATCTGTCTTTAGCGAAGACGATATCGATGGGCATGTTGAACTCGCCCGGGCCCTGACCCTTTCTGCCGATCAGTTTCAGGAACTTGCCTGACGGATCGAACTGCTTGATGTTGTTGTCTGAAAAATCCATCACATAGACATTTCCGGCCGTATCGCAGTCGAGGGCGCCGGGGCCGGCGAACAGGACGTCCTTGGGCATGGTCTTTTCATCAAGCAGAAGCTCCTGAACGAAGCGCACCTTCCCTGCCTTGTATAATTCCGCGAGGGTTTTGCGGCCGGCGGAAAAACCGGTTCCGATTAGCCCAGCGACAGAAATCAGAACGAGAAATTGTTTAATGGATTTCATCGGATTTTCCTCCCCTTGCAGTGGCTGATTTCGACCTTATCACGGAATGCCTGGCCGCACGGGTATGAACTTAGGACTCTGCCTCCCATGCAAACTCATCCATGTGTAAATACGCCGGGCTGTCTCTTATCGTTTAATCCCTCGGTCACATCCAACGGACCGTTAATCCGCTGTTCCGGCAAGTCACCCTACCGACTAGCGCGCGGAGCCGCGGAGTTCGTAACAGATGATTCTTGGATTCGCCTGCGTCTTTTGCGGCACCGTCTCGTCCCATTGCACACAATAGAGCGTGTTTCGCCGGGCCGCGGAAAAGTCAATGATGGCTTGAGGAAGTGGAGATGTGTCCTGGGCACGGGAAACGCGCCGCGTCCCTAACATGAGATGGTTTTCCGGCAAGAAAAGACAAAAAAAGCCCTCTTCAAGGTCTATAATAAGGGAGGCGATGATGAAGAAGAGCAAACAGACGGCTTTGGCCATCGTAATTCTCTTGATCCTTCCGAAGCTTATTTCCTGCAAAAAACAAAAGACAGTTTGGGCTGGGACAATCAAGGAAGTGAATGGTGTGACCGTCGTCCAGAATCCAAAAACGCCGATCTTCGGGAAAGATGCTTGCGCCGTTGAAGAAGACTTATCGATCGGAAGCCCGGAACGGGGAGGAGATTTCGCCTTTTCCCAAATTATAGACGTGGGAATTGACGCGCAGGAAAATATCTACATTCTTGATTTTAAAGAAGCCCACATCATGGTCTTCAACAAGGCCGGTGGATATCTTGGGACTATTGGCAGGAAAGGCCAAGGACCCGGGGAGATGCAGGGTCCCATGAACATCTTCATAACGCCAAGGGATGAAATACTGGTCAACGACAGGGGAAATCGGTTATTGCATTTCTTTGGGCGCGACGGTCAATATCTGCGGTCTATATCTCTGGGGAGGATGCAGTCCTTCTCTCGTCCCGAGGTTGATTCCCAAGACAACGTCGTGGGGAGACCCGTGATATTCCTGCCCAGCCGAGTCGTCTATGTTCTGGCGAAATTCGACTCCGGATTGAAGGAGCTTTTCCGTGTATTTTCGTACGAATATGACATTGTTCCTAATATCCGTAATATGCTTCCCCCAGAATGCTTTTGGGCTGTCGGAATCAATGACAACATCATCTGGGGGTATTCCGACAAGTATGAGCTTCATCTCCTTGATAAAAGTGGGCACTCTTTGCGCCATATCATTAAAGATTATGAGCCTGTAAAGATTACGGAAGAAGAAAAAAAGGAGTGGGCTAGCTCTGTTTATGGGGATAAAGGTGTTCCCTCGGATATCAAGGTCAACTGGAAGAATAATCATAATGCTTTCCATTCCCTTGATGTTGACGATTCAGGCAGGATATTCGTTCAGACTTACGAGAAAGCCGCTGAGGGGCACGGCTATTATTATGATGTCTTCGATCCCGAAGGAAAGTATATCGCCAGGATTCTTCTCAAAGCCGCGCCTCGAGTCTTGAAAAAAGGAAAGCTCTATACGATAGAAGAGGATGAGAAGGGATTCCAGGTTGTGAAACGCTACAAAGTCAGCTGGAAAAGCTGAAAATAGGTGTTGGTCAAAGAGCAACTTGGCGCTGAAAACGAAATGGTGCCAGGCCGGCCTCCATTCCGCTACCAACTGTTCCGGTGACGTAATCTCCAAGTTACTTCGAAGACTACGGCAAAAACAATAATGAAAACGATTGTGGATTTCCAGTGGATATGGCTCTGCGTTAATAAATTCACCGAAACAAATGAGATTGTAGCAGCAACAGTCGAACTTAAGGTCGACAGCAGCACTTTATCTTTCATTTTTACTTTTTCCTATATCCAGTTCGAAAGCGTCTGATCTGGTTGGCCAGGATAGTGTCTTTTTTTCAGGATTAGCGAACCCCCATTCGGGGGCTGGCGCTCCAAAGCCTGCGAAAGTTGGATCCCGCGGACGTGAGTCCGTGGAACTTCAATCGGCCCCCGATAAGTCGCCCCTACCGACTAGCGTGCGAAACTGCGAAGTTCAAAGCAGATGACCTTCGGATTCGGCTGCGTCTTTTGCGGCACCGTCTCGTCCCATTGTACACAATAGAGCGTGTTTCGCCGGGCCGTGATGATCTTCAGGGAGAACGGAATATCACCGGTGAGGAAGTTCCCCAATGTATCGAATATATCGATGACGTTTCCGCGCTGAACAACGATGAGCCCCCTTTCAAGATAATGCGGCCCGTTGAGAATCGTCGGCGGCTCGCCCTCCCTCCTCTCGTTGTGATAATGGGGATTTGTGAATGATCCGATCAATTTCCCCCCAGCGGAGAATTTGCGGACCTGATAATGCAATGGGTTCATTTCATAGACGAAATCGTCTTCGTCGATGGTCATCCCATCGTTAACGGCGCTGAAATTCATGTCAAGGGCGGCCTGAGGCACGGGAGCGAAAGACAAGACCTCGGCTCCATCCTTATCCAACTTGTGGACCGAGTTGAAAACCTCGTGACGGCGGGGACTAACCGTCCCCGAATAGGTATAGATCTCATCCCTGGCGTTGACGTGAACAAAATATTGAATACGCGGCTTTCCCGGCAACGATCGTTGAAATTGATAATCCCTGTCAAAGACGATGATCTGATTCCGCTGGTAGTCGGCAATCAGGATTTCTCCCTCGGAGTTGACCGCGACGCTGACAGGCGTCGAGTATTCCCCGGGGCCCTGGCCAAGCCGTCCCAGGATTTTTACAAAGCGGCCGTCAGAAGCGAAAACAAAGACCTGACGGAGCTGCCAGCCGTCGGCGATGATGAAGTTTCCGTTCGCATCCAGGCCCAAATCGCTGATCTCGGCGACGGCACACTCGGCCTTTGTTTCGAGCTGGACTTCTCGCGGCACATCGAATATTTCGGCGGCGGTCTTCGCTGAGGATATGGCTTGGACTTCTGATTTCGACAGGGGAGACGCGAACGACTCCTCATGGCGGCGGCAATCCGTGGAAGCCGCCAAGACAACGGCCAAGGCCACAAGACCCAAGCGACGCATGATTCCCCAGCCTTCAGTCAAGCATAACGGATCGAAAAGATCGGAGAGGAAAGTTAAAGCAGGTCGAGATTGACATCAGGGCTCAATCTTTATTGGGAGAGTCGCCACTTAACGACCCGGTAGTAACCATTTGCATCCGTTTCGCAAGCCCAGATGGAGCCCATAGTGACCCTCTTCTGTTGCGAATAGAAATACGGCGGTGATCCGACAAACTCGACTCGGGCAATGAATTTCCCCTTTGGGTTGAAGGCGTCATAGTAGCGTGATTGCCCCTCCTTGAGAATTGGATGGATCAGGATGTTTCCTTCCGGATCCCAGAAAACTTCATCAAAAGCCGGTTTGAAACGCGGAAATTTCGTTGCCTTCACAATGAAGTCCGGTGCGCCCAGTTTGGTCCCTTTATCGCTCACTTGCCCCATCCCATCAAACCACTTCTTCTTATCTTCGTCCGTGACCTTTATGGGATTCCAGGCATGATCAATAAGCCCGAGCTCTTCCTTATTAGCACTGAAGATACTGACCTCGTATTTATCCGAAAATCCAACCAGAATATTTCCGCTCGGAGAAACATCCCAATGGATATCTGCACAAAAAGGTTGCGGCACGTTCGTGATTGATTTGGAAGGCACGACCAGATAAATATTGCGAAGGACTGACCCAAAATAGATTTCGGTTTTCGGCTTCAGATCAGGGTCGAGGATAGCGATGCGACGATCCTGGGGTTTGTCCGGTACCTCATAATAGGTTTTTTCGGTCTCCAAAACGAATTCCCCTCCGTGAAAACCCCTGATCTTTATTGGCCGCTCATTTGGGCTGGATAGAGGAACGTTCTTGATTAGTGTACCGTCGAGCGCCAAGTGGCTCAGCCGCCAATTCCCCATGTCATAGATCAAGAGTCGATCCCGCGCGATCGCCATCTCGTAAGGCAAGTTGAATTCTCCGGGACCCTGTCCTTTTCTCCCGATGACCTTGACAAATTTCCCGGAGGGGTCGAATTTCTTGATATTACTATCCGAAGCGTCCAGTACATAAATATTACCCTCAGAATCGCTGGCAAGAGCCGTAAGCCCTACGAAGAGTACGTCCTTCGGCAAAGATTTTGCATCGATTATCAACTCAGGAACGAGCCGGACCTTGCCCTTGCGATAGAGTTCGGCCAGGGTGCCCTGATCGCCGGCAAGCGAAGAAATAAAAAAAATAATAAGGCAGACCGGTAGGATTGCATAATTTCTCAAGGTCTTCCTTGTCATAATCCTGACCTTCTGCAAGGAAACGCTCTTACTTATATTCTGGCTCGATGGTAACCTGCCCCTGCTCAATATAGCACCCATAAAGTAAGATCTTCAAGGTTTTGGCCTCACAGCTCGCTCGGAGGCATGACAGCACCGCGGTTCTCCAAGCAGTGTGCCGGACGACTAGAGAGCCAGAAACTTCGACACTTGGCTAGATCAGTCTTTGGGTGAGCCAACGATAGGATGAATCAAATTCTTGGATAGGCACCTTAACGGAAACGGGCCATGAGGCGTATACTTTTCGAGGGATATGGGAAAATTAGGCGGCTCCGATCGTCCAAAAAGCAGGGGCGAAACGCCGTCTGACGGCCCCCAACGTCCCGTTGACATATTGGCCTGAAAGTTGCATGCTCTAGGAATATTGGGAACCAAATGTCGCGTCCTTTTCTTCCCTCTGGAATAGCACGATAAACTTCTGCCTTTGCCAGGAGGTGGGAATGCGCATACCCAAGCCCGTGCTGGGAGGGTTTCTTGTTCTGCTCCTGCTCGCCGCGGGGGCATACCTTCTCTTCTTCAATAAGGCCCCGGCCAAGCCCGGAAATCAGGTGGCTGGCGCCTCCGGATCGGACACCGGCCAAAGCGCCGCTCAGGCCCCCGGCCAAAAGGCCCCGCCGGCGGCGCTTCCCGTCAAGGCCGTCAAGGCGATCAAGGGGGACCTTATCATCACGCTCAAATCCCCCGGCGAAGCCTACACCAGGGAGCAGGTCACGCTCAAAGCCGAAGTCGGCGGGGTTGTAAAGACCCTTTACGCCGCCGAAGGCCGGCACGTCAAGGCGGGCGACGTCCTCGCCGAGCTCGACGACCGTACCTACCGGCTGAACCTCGAGCAAAGGCAGGCCCTGCGCCTCCAACGACTCTCCGAGCTTTTCCTCGAAAAGCAGTTCGCCACGTCGAACCCGGAAATCTCTCCGGCCGCGGTCGAAAAAGTCAACAAGGCTGAAGCCGAATACCAGAAGGCCGCCGCCGCATTCCAAAAAGGCCTCGCTTCCCAGAGCGCGTTCGAAGCCGCCCAGAAAGACTACGAGATCGCCCTGATCGAAGCCGGACGGAAGAAAGACGAGATCATGGCCACGACCAAAGGTCTGACCCAGGCCGAGCTGGACGTCAAGCTGGCCCAGATGGATCTCGAGAAAACGCGGATCCGCGCCCCGTTCGCCGGCATCCTCACCGAAATCAAGATCTCGCCCCGCGAGCACATCGACCCGGGGCGCGAGCTCTGCACGCTCGTCAACATCAGCCGCATCTGGGTCAAGGCCAAGATCCTCGAAAGCGAGATCGGCAAGATCAAAGCCGGCCGCGAAGTGGACCTCCGTTTCAGCGCCTATCCCGGAAAGGTCTTCAAAGGCACCGTCGAGGCGGTCAGCCCGATCGTCAACGCCGAGGACAAGACGTGCGCGGTCCACATCGCCCTGAGCAATCCCGCTGAAGAGATCAAGCCCGGCATGCACGCCGAGGTCGAAATCGCCGCCGAAATCTACAAGGACCGGCTTCTCGTCCCCCAGGAAGCAATCCTGGTCAGGGGCGGCCGGAAGCTCGTCTTCGTCGTCGAAAACGGCCTGGCCAAATGGCGGTACGTCAAAATCGGGCTCGAAAACGAGATCTATGCCGAGATCCTCGCCGGAGAGCGCCCCGAGGAAACCGTCAACGTGGGCGACCTGGTCATCATCGAGGGCCATTTCACCCTGGCCCACGACGCCAGCGTGACCATTAAAGAGTAGGGCTTCAGGCCATGGGCCCGCGCCGATAGGGGAAGATCATGAGACACATCGCTAAAGCCTCGTTCGTTTGCGCCATTCTGCTGTCGATGAGCCTGTCGTTCCTGCCGTCTCAGGAAAAGATCACCGGGAAGCGAGCTCTTAGTTTGCAGGATTGCATCGCCGGGGCGCTCGCCAACAACCTCTCGCTGTCCATCGAGGCCTTCAACCCGGACATCCAGGACGCCGTCGTCGCCGCGGCCCGGGAACAATTCCTGCCCCAGTTCGGAGCGTCGTACTCCAAGCAGAACCTGACAAGCCTAGGGGTTTGGGGCCTCCAGGGAACAAGCTATCCCTTCAGGTTTAACGACTACAGTTTCAGCCTGAGCCAGAAAGTCGTGACGGGGACCACGGCCGTCCTGGACGTGGGGAACAGCTCGTCGACAACGGGCCAGAAGTACTCGGTCATCAACCCCTCCTACAACGGGACGGTCCAGCTCACCATCAACCAGCCCCTGCTCAAGGGCTTCGGGCCCAAGGTCAACCGGGCGGCAACGTACCAGGCCGAGCGTCAAAAAGAAATCGCCACCGCCGCCCTCAAGGCCCGGGTCCTTCAAACTCTCTTCGACACCGAACTGGCCTACTGGAATCTCTATAACGACCTGGAGAACATGAAGGTCCAGCAATCTTCGCTCGAGCAGAGCCGCGAGGTCTTGAAACGGGCCAAGGAAGGCGAGCGAATCGGGAACCAGTCGGCGATCGACGTGTTGAACGCGGAGACGGCCGCGGCCGGCTGGGAGGACGCCCTCGTTTCCGCGAGGCTCCGGGCGGACCTGAGCGAATCCAGCCTCAGGAAGATTCTCAATCTCCCGCCCGTCGCTCCGGACTCGACGGAACGGCTGGCCCTATCGGACACGCCGGCCGTCGAAAGGGTCGATATCACCTACGATCAGGCGCTCGCCGCCGCCCTTGTCCACAGGCCCGAGATCATCCAGGCGGATAAGCAGATCGCCATCAACACGAGCCAGGTCGGCTACTGGACGAACCAGGTCTTGCCGCAACTCGACCTGACTCTCAACGGCTGGAGCCAGGGCCAGTCGGGAGTCAAGTTCATCTACGAAAACGGCGACCCGATCAACGGACGGCTCATCGATACGATCGTCGGCAGCCGCTGGGACGCGTTCAGGCAGGCCTTGAAAGGCACATATACAAGCTGGTCCGCCCAGCTCAACCTGACGATCCCCCTGGCCGACGTGTTTTCCCGTGCCAGCCTGACCCAGGCCAGGATACAAAAAGATCAGAGCCTGGCCGCTTTAGAATCCCAGAAACAGACGGTCGCTTTCGACGTCGCGGAGACGCTGAAACAGCTTCAGAACGCCGAACTGAGGATGCGATCGTCGGCCGCGGCCCGGGCGCTCCAGGAAAAGCGCCTGGCTGCCGAGCTCCAGCGCTACCAGCTCGGGCTCGCCGACAGCCGGTGGCTTTTTGACTACCAGAGACAGCTGGCCGCGGCCCGGACGAGCGAGGTTCAAGCGGTGATCGATTATCGGATCGCCGCCGCCCGCCTCGAACTTGCCATGGGCACGACCCTCGAGACCAAGGGGCTCAAGTTCAGGGATTATCAGTTCTAACGGGGGAGAGGAACCGGAATCATGAAAATTGTGCGCTATGCGATCGACCGGCCGGTCACGACCATGATGTTCTACGTCGCGATCGTCCTCCTGGGATTGGTGTCCCTCCGGCAGTTGAGCCTCGACCTTCTCCCGAACATCAGCTACCCGCGCCTGTCCGTGATGACCCAGTATCCCGGCGTGGCCCCCGAGGAGATCGAAACGCTCGTCTCCATGCCGCTCGAAGCGGCCGTCAGCCGCGTCCCCGGCCTGAGACGGGTGGAATCGGTGTCCAAGGAGGGCGTCTCGTTCCTGACTCTCGAGTTCGCCTGGGGGACGGACATGGATTTCACCATGCTCCACACCCGCGAGGCCCTGGACAATGCCCGTGAACGGCTCCCGGACGGAACGGAGAACCCGACCATCATCCCCATGGACCCGGCGAGCCGGCCCATCATCGTCCTGGCCGTCTCCGGCTCGGCCAACCTCCTCGACCTCAAGGAGTTCGCCGAGGAGCTGGTCAAGCCGCGGCTCGAGCAGATCCAGGGGATCGGCTCGGCGGAAGTCACCGGCGGCGTCGAGCGCGAGATCCAGGTCGAGGTCAACCCCCGTCTGCTGGCCCTCTACGGGCTCACCATCAACGAGGTGGCCTTGCGCATCGACGCTTTCAACCGGAACCTCCAGGGCGGGACGATCCGCAAGGGCATGTTCAAGTATGCCATCCGCGTCGTCGGGGAGTACGAGTCGCTCAAGGAAATCGGCGACATCAACATCCAGACGACCAAGGACAAGGGCATCGTCCGCCTCAAGGACGTCGCCCAGGTCAAGGACGCCCTCAAGGAGAGGCAGGGCATGACCCGCCTCGACCGGCGGGACAGCATCGGCATCCTGGTCCGCAAGGAGGCCTCGGCCAACACCGTCAAGGTCACCCGGGTCGCCAATCAGGTCATCGACCAGATCAAGAAGGAGAATCCCGGCGTTGAAATCTTCACGGTCTCGGAGCAGGCGGGATACATCCAATCGGTCGTCAGCGCCCTCAACAACGAGATCTTCCAGGGCATCTTCCTGGTCTTCATCGTCGTGCTGGTTTTCCTGCAGGAATGGAAGACGCCGATCATCATCAACCTCGTCCTGCCCATCTCGATCATCGCCACGTTCAACCTTCTCTATTTCGGCAACCTCACGCTCAACATCATGTCTCTCGGCGGTTTGGCCTTGGGGGTGGGCATGCTCGACGACTGCGCCGACGTCGT